>ERZ772909.334-NODE-334-length-30501-cov-3.010543_pt1 | contig 30501 bp, 23 predicted proteins | sample MGYA00511137_ERZ772909 | MGnify/ENA primary metagenome ERZ772909 (study PRJEB29015, sample SAMEA2738095) | human oral metagenome | biome: human oral; feature: human-associated habitat; material: saliva | place: China | collected 2270 ... | reverse complement strand
ATGTATACGTCTTTTTAACAGATTATCCGACTTAGGTGTGTTTTGAACTGCCTCCCATTTCTCGTGTCCAAGAAATGGGAGGCAGTTCAATTATGCAGGTCTTTTTTGAAAAGTTTTACTTAGTTTTGAGCAGTGACTAGCGACCAGTAACAAGCGTGAGCGTTGCTTCTCCAGAAGCATTCGCTGTGCTTACGTCAACATCAATGACACCTGGTAGATTGCTCGCAATTTCTACAATTTGAGATACGCTGACTTCTCCAGAGAGTTTTCCGCTTGCTCGCTGCTCAAAGAGGGCGCCTGCAAGTACACCACGCATATGTTTTGCGTTATGCGATACAACGCTGCGCTTTCCCGTACCAGGATCTTCTCGCTGTACGACAACTTGCAACAGCTCACAAGGATGCTTTGCCGAAGGCGTCCACATCTTTCTGTATTCACCCGAGCGACAATCCACAATTATCTGATCTTTTAGAGCGGCGTTTAACAGGGGATTAAGCTGCTTTTTCCAGTAAGTTGCAACGGTGCCAATGGCAGGCAGTTTAACCGAGGCAGAAAGTCTATAGTTAGGGAGAAGGTCGAGTGGTCTTACAACGCCCCAGAGACCAGAGAAAATCATGATTTCTGAGTTAAGGATATCTGCTGGTAATGTGACTGTTTTCTGCGTGTTTTCTAACGTGACGTTTTCAAGCGTTTGGTTGAATTTTGCAGCCTCAAATAGCACGCCGGTATAGAGGTTGAGTGCGGTTGTGGTTGGAGCTTCATAGACGTCTAGGTTGTCGGCAATGTCACCGACGGTATTAGGACCAATTTTAAGCACCTGAGCTGCGTCTGCGTGAGAACATACCTGGTGTAAGTCCTTGATGAGTTCTTCTCGACAGCTGGTGAGTTCAGAACCAAACAAAAGCGATGAGAGATCAAGAGAAGGTCCCGAGGTGGGAGCTGTTTTTCCTGATGATGGTGGAAGCAAAATAATCATGAAAATCCTTTTGATACGGGATTTTTAGTTGTTGTTTAGTTTGATTCTAATTTATGTCCGGTGTGCGTGGTAACTTTAGAAGTAAGAAAAATCGGAGAGGTGACGTATGGGCTTGCTTCTGTACAAACAACAAACAGGTGCTTTCTTATCAAACTCTATTCAAGAGCAGCTAAGGGCTTCACTTGAGAGGTGGGGGTCTGCCCAGCTTATAGTGCCTTCTTCCGATACTGTGTTGTTAGTTAAGAGACAGCTTGGTGCCATCCAAGAACTCTCTGTTGGCGTGAATGTTTCAACTTTTGATGAGTGGATGCGCGATCAATGGAAGCTGTATGGAAGCTCAGATCGTCTGCTTTCAAATACGCTTCGCAAGGTATTTTTCCAGCAGATTTTGGATGGAATGTCTGCTGATGAGCTAGGCACTTTAACTACTAGCAAGGGTACCGTGGAGCTTCTTTCTAAGCTTTCTCCGGAGTATCTTACAAAGCTTGATCAGATTGTGGTCTCTGGTCAACTTTCTGCTGGTCAGATGAGTGCATGTAAGGTGCTAGAGCGCTACAAGATGCTGCTTGAAGAAAAGTCTTACGTTGAGGTGTGTCAGTGTCTGGATTACCTGCTGCAGTCCATTCCAGCGCAGGGACCTGCACTTGTTTTCTCGCGAGTTGAAGATCTTTCGGAGGCGCGTCTTAAGTTTGTGCGCAGGCTGTCGCAGAAGCGGGACGTGGTGTTTTCTCTCTACGTACCCGAAGGACCTGCGGGTTACGCGGCAGAGCAGCAGCTGGAGTTGGTTGGCGGCTCGGGATGCGATTGTCGTGTGGATGTGGAGTTGGCGCCAGCCGCAAAAAGTCAGGAGCTCAACGATCTTCTCGCCAGGGTGTTCAGGGCCAAGGAAGGCAATGAGGTTACGCTAAGCGGTGCAGTAACGTTTTTGTCGCCGCTGGGTCAGCATGCCGAGGTAGAGTCTATAAGCAGGTACATCTCTCAGCGCGTCGAGTCTGGTAGCAAGAGCTTTGCGGTGTACACCTCGGATTCGCAAAGGGTTTGGGACGCGCTTTCGCAAAAGCTTGCAGCTAAGGGAATTGCTGCTCACTATAGGCGTTCGGTGCGTATTCAAGACTCGCTTGCAGGACGTGCGTTTGCTAGCTTGATTGATGCGTATGTCACGCTCAGTGAACGCGCAGAGCTCGAGAAAAACATTGACTATCAGGCATCTGATCATCAGATGGGGGATATGTCGTGGTGGCCACCACGTACGCTTACGGACTATCTGATTTCACCTATTTCAGGCATAAGCGTTGAGCGCGCGTGGATGCTGGATAAGAGTTGGCGCGGCAATAGAACACTGTATGCCACCAGAGTGCTTGAGACGCTTTCTAAGACGGCTATGAGCTCGCGTTTGTGTGCAGAGACCATCAAGAGCCTTGAGCTTGGCAGAATTGGCTCTGCTGCTCAGCGTATTATTGAATATCTAGCTACAGAAACATCTGATGAGCAGGCAGAGGCTGTTCAATCTAAAGAGTTGACGCTTCAGTCTCTTCAAAGACAAGAGTCTCTTAAAGTAATGAATAAGATTGTTTCTTCTGCGCAGGAGCTGCATGAGGCGGGATTAAAGCTCACTCCTCAGACACTTAAATCTTTTATTGACCTCTGCAAAGATCAGATGGTTATATTGCCTGTTTCTAATGGTATCCAGTCTGATATTCAGGTACTAATCGCTCCCGTGAACCAAGCTCATTCTTTTGAGCCACATTCTTTTGATGCTGTTATTTTCCAGGGCATGGATACATTGAATTTTGGCGTTAAAGCATCAGACGGTGCGCTTCAAGAGTTTGTTCGCCATGCAAGCCAAATGCCTAAGGTATCAGAGTTTGCACGTTATCAAAGAGATTTTTATACGGCGCTTACAACCGCTTCTACCAGCGTTGCATTTGAGAAGATAGAACAAAAAGATGTCTTTAATGCAGTAGCTCTCAGTGAGGTTAAAGCATGCTATCCCAAAGACTATGCAAAGAAGACAGGGGTTGCACGCGGAGAAGAAGAGGTGCTGGTAAACCTGTTGCCTCAAGCTACTGACCTAGAACGTGTTGCTGAACTCCCAACAATCGAATCTGGTGAGATTGACCCTAAACTCAAAAATATTGTGGTACTCCCACGTCATTTGACTAGAGAGACTCTTGAGCAGGAATTACAGGGTCTTATAGAGGTCTCGCGAGAGGGGCTTCCACTTCTTTCCGCTTCTCAGATTGAGACGTATCTTGAATGTCCCTACAAATGGTTCACGCAACGTCGCATCAAGATTTCCCAGGTAGACACTGAGTTTGCTCCAATGCAGATAGGTACCTTTATCCATCGTGTTTTGGAGCTAACACATGCAACACTTTTAGCTGAAGCACTTGGTTGTGATGTGGCTGAAGTTGATTCAGTGGTTGAATCTGCACTTTTGCAAGATATTCCTGGCTCAAGAATTACATCTGATAACCTAGATCATGCAAAACAAGTGTTAGATACCTGTTTTGCCCAGGTCTGGGATGAGCAATTCAACAACATTAACCGAGCATCTTCAAATGAGCTTATTCCGCATAGCATTCAAGAAAGAAAACAGGTTGAGAATATACGAGAAGATCTCAAGAATCTTCTCGAGTTTGAAGCTTCGCACTTTATTGGCTATCAGCCTAGGTTCTTTGAGCTTCGTTTTGGTAGAGAAGAAAATGTTGTTGAGTATGCAGGAGCTCAATTTACAGGCTCGATTGACCGCGTAGATGTAAACGCTCATGGTCAGGCACTTATTATTGACTATAAACATAAGGGTACAAAAGATTTGAAGGCTTATTCAGCAAAGTTAAGTCTGGATAGTGAGCTTTCAAAAGAGATTCTGCCAAGGCATGTACAGTCTGCAATATATGCTCAGATTATGAGAAAACAGCTCACCAAGTATAAACTTGAGCCAGTTGCTGCAATTTATCTGGGCACCAAAGAGCAAAAAGATAAGCCTTCATTTGCTCTTGCAGGCATGGCAACAGAAGCGGCAACAGAACATATTTGGAACATACATCCGGAAGATAAAAAGCTCAGGGACCAGGCAGTTATGGTTGTGTCTCAAAACTCAGCGGAGTTTGCAGACTACTTGGACGCTTGGGAGAGTTTAATTGCTCAGAAAGTCCAAGCCATGCTTTCTGGAGATGTTCGAGCCAATCCTTGCGATAAGGATGCATGTAAGTATTGTCCAGTAAAACTGTGTGACAAGAGGAGGTAAGCTACTATGGCTGATACACATTATACGCCTGGTCAAGAGAAGACCATCAAGACGCTTGATAAGCCTCTTTTTGTTGCAGCAGGTGCTGGTTCAGGAAAAACTTTTACGCTTACACAGAGAATTGTGTGGGCTTTAAAAGAAGGCTCGGGAGCTGACGGAAAGCCGTATCTGAACAGCCTTGACGAGGCATTGATTATTACGTTTACCAATGCTGCAGCTACAGAAATTAAAGAGCGCGTTAGAGAAGCTCTAGAAAAAGAAGGCTTGCATAGTGCTGCGTTGCAGGTTGATGATGCGTGGATTAGTACTATCCACGGTATGTGCAGCAGAATCTTAAAGATTCATGCACTTGATTTGGGTCTTGATCCTGAGTTTGAAATCATTAACGACATGACCAGAAATCAGCTGGTCAATATATCTATTGAAGAAGTACTCAGAGAGCTTTCTCAAGATGAAAGCTATGCTGAGTTTCTCTCAACCTATGCAGGTAACAGAGATGCACTGAAGTCTCGTATTGAAACGCTGATTTCATATGCTCAGTCATCTCCTGTAGGAATGGATGCTATTTCATTTGTGGGGGATAGCTCTGACCTGGAAGTTCTAAAAGCGGAGCTTGAAGACCTTGACGCTGTGCTTGAAGCACTAAAGGGTGCAATTGCTGCCACAAAACCAGATGAAGCAGAGCAACTACAAAGTGTTCAATCTGAGCTTTCAAGTAAATTGCAGCAACACTTGGTTCTCTCGCTCACTGATTTTGACCAGGCGTTTTGGGATACGTTGCAAAAAGCACTCAAGATCGGTCGTTCCTCAAAAGAAATAAAAATTGTAAAAGATGAAGCTGCGTACCAGCTTAAAGTTTGTAGCGCTTTATTTGGACTTATTCAGGACACGTCTGAGGGTCAGTGTCTGAAAGATGTTACAGAGCAGGTCTACAAGCTCTTTAAACAGAAGAAACTTGCTGTTGGCGGCCTTGATAACGATGACCTTTTGCATCTAACAGCCAAAGTGTTTGAAGAGCATCCGGAGATTGCAGCTGTTTACACAGATAAGTTCAAGCTTGTAATGGTTGATGAGTTCCAAGATACGGACCAGCAACAGGTGCAGATGATTAAGAGTCTCTCAGGTAAAGATGCTCAATATCTCACCACAGTTGGTGATGCGCAGCAGTCAATCTATCGATTCCGCGGTGCTGATGTTGATGTGTTCTTTAGACGTCAAGCAGAGGTTTCAGAAGATTTGCAACCCCGTCTTGTAGATAATTTCCGCAGTCACAACGAAATTTTGCGATTTGTTGCAAAGGTTTGTAGCGCTGATGGCATGATACCTAACTTTATGGATCTGTCCGCTGGGCGAGAAGAACCTGCAACTCCGTTCATTGCTCATTCGCCTCGCGTATATTTTGAAGTCACAAAATTTGAAAAGTCAGGAAATTCTAAGCCAGGCGATGACGTCACAAGAAGCCAGCTTGTTGCGTATCAGCTTGCAGACAGAATCAACACGCTTATGCAGGATGAGAATATCCAAGCAAAAGATGTTGCAATTTTGATGAAATCAGTTAAAAAGGCACAGCCCTATATTGAGGCACTTCGTACCTTTGGAATTGAAAGCGTGGTTTCTGGAGCTTCAACGTTTGGTGAGCAGCCTGAGGTAGAACTGATTGGTAGTCTTTTACAGGCACTCGCAAATATGTACGATTCATACGAGGGACTGTTTCCTGTACTCTCGAGTGAGATTTTTAGTCTTGATGCGTCTGACCTGCTTCTCTTGGGCACTAATTTTGGAGAAAATGGTCAGAGGATTACCAATAGAGATATTGCAGAGTCAGTGGTAAATGACGTATGTAATCCACCTTTTGAGATAAGTCCAAAGCTCAAAAATGCTTTAGAGGTGTTGAGTAATGCTCGTAGCTCTCTTTCAAACAAGAGAGTTTCAGACGTTATTAAAAAGGTAGTTCTTGATGCTGGATGGATTTCTCGCCTTCAAAAGATGGGTAATGAAGGGCAGTCAAAGATTGCAAATATCTTTGCAGCTCTTGAACAAATTGATAGCTTGCAAAAGGAACTGAGCATTGGCGTAGCTTCAGTCGCAAAAGCGTTTAGTCAATGGTGTAACACGGCTAAAGAGTCGCCAAAGGTGCTTTACTGCAGCACTCAAAACGCCGTAACTTTTATGACCATTCATGCTTCTAAGGGATTAGAATTTCCTGTTGTTGCTGTTGTAGGAGCTGTATCTGGCCCTAAGGCAGGCGCTGGCAGTGAACCATTTTTGCATGTTAGAAAAGACGATTCGTATCAGATTGCATTCTCAAGCAGTTCTAAAAAACTTCATGAATTGTATGATGGCTGTCATGAGGTTCCTACAAGTATTGATGAGTGCAAGGGTCTTCTTGAGTGGAGAATGTTCCTGGAAACTCAAGAGAATGAGTTTGAAGAGCAGGAGCAGAACCGCCGTCTGTATGTTGCTTTAACACGCGCTCGAGAAGCAGTCATTCTTACTTCAACCATCGACCTTACTAAAGAAGGAATTAGTCCTCGTTATACGCGCAAGATTATAAATGCCTTGTTTGAAGAGCCGCCACTTTCTGCTGGTGAGCATCAGTTTGAATATGGTGGAAATCTTGCTGGTTGTATGCGTGTAGTTCAGGGTTCTGGCAAGAAGGATGAGCCAATTCAGGTTGAAGGTTTAGAGTTGGTTGAACCTTCTGATTGCAAGCCAAGTGAAGAGGAAAACTCTCAGGCTGTTGAAACGTTTGACCTCTATGAGAAGGTAAGACTAAGTGTTACCTCAGAAACTACTTATGACCAGCGAAAAGGTTTCTTTAGTTACTCATCAGCTCACCAACAAATGGCAGAGAACTTTAAAGTCGAGAATAACCAGAAACTTGAAGACCAGTCTCAGGTAGAACGCCAGGAGCATGAGGAGGATAACCTTCAACCAGTAACTGAGACTTCCGTTGTTTTGCCTGACACATTAGCTGATGATGGAGTAGACCCAACCAACCTAGGCTCAGCCTTCCACGAGCTTGCTCAGATTATGGTTGAGACTCAGTCTAAGGTTGATGAAAAAACTATTGATAGATTGTGCTTGAAGAACAGCGTTCCTCAGCGTGCAGTACCCAGAGTTAAGCAAGCACTTGAACTGTGGAGCAATTCTGCAATTAGGCAAGAAGCTTTAGCTCATGATGTGGTTATTGCGGAGTCTCCCTTTACGCTACAGGTTGATTCTGAATATGGGAACTATGTAGAAGGAGCCATCGATCTTCTCGCTTATAATAAGGGAAGCAAAGATGCGCTGGTAGTTGACTATAAAACAGGCGATAAGGGTCTTAGTGCAACTCAGATTTATGAGCATCATCAGATGCAGGCAAACTTCTATGCCTACGTCTTGATGCAGCACGGATTTACTAAGGTTGAGTGCGCATTTGTTTGTGTTGAGGTTGAAGAAGCTGGTCAGCCACACGTTGCACGCTACACGTTTGATGTAAACCATCAACCACGGCTTTAAGGAGGCAAGAACGTGCCTTTTGCACATGTTGTTTTAGACATACCAACTCGTGCTCTTTCTGGCACGTTTGATTACGCCATTCCAGAATCTTTGGAAGAGACTGCGGTTGTGGGAACAACGGTCTTGGTGCCGTTTTCTCACAGGCAAGTGGTTGGTTATGTCGTAGGCATTTCAGACAACGTGTCTTCAGGTTTAGATGTTTCACGTGTGCTTCCGATAACACAAGTCCTGGCAGATTCAGCGTTTGATGAGCAATCTGCGCAGGTAGCAGAATGGATGAGCAAAGAATACGCCTGTAGTTATGCAGACGCATTGCATCCTTTTTTAGCGCCTGGCCAAAAGGTTAAAGTCACCAGAAAAGATGCAGAATCACCCTGGCAGCTTGTGTGTGAGAAGTCCGGTCCTGTTGATGAGCGCTGGGTTGAGCTGACAGAAAAGGCGGCTGACTTTACGCCTGCGGCAAATGCAAGCAAGCAGCGATCGGTGCTTGAGGCTCTGGCGCAAGGTGCCATGAGGTTATCCGAGCTCTCGGCCACAATCCCAGGAGCTCACAGTGCAGTAACTGCACTGCAGAAAAAAGGCATCGTTGAGGTGCGCACACAGCGACAAATTCGTGGAAGCCAGGAGGGTCTGGGAACCACGCTTTCAAGCGGCGTAGCACCTCGTCCTCAGCAACTTACTGAGGGGCAAGAGTCTGCTCTTGCAGCAATCGAGACTGCGCAAACTGTTGCTCAGGGCGATGTTGTGCTCATTGATGGTGTAACAGGCTCAGGTAAAACCGAGGTGTATCTCTCTGCTATTGAGAAGACCTTAGCAGCCGGCAAGGGTGCTGTGGTGCTTGTTCCTGAGATTTCTCTTACCGCGCAAACAGTTGGCCGATTCCGTTCGCGTTTTGGTGAGCAGGTAGCCGTTCTTCACTCAAAGCTTTCGCTTGGCGAGCGCTTTGACCAGTGGGATTTAATCAGACAGGGTAGAGCCCGCGTGGTAGTAGGTGCTCGATCTGCTCTGTTTGCGCCCATCCAAAACCCTGGACTGTACATCATTGACGAGGAACACGAGGCTTCATACAAGCAAGATTCGCTCCCACGCTATCACGCAAGAGAAGTAGCTGCTCAAATGGCCCGTCTTCGCGGTGCTGCGCTGGTGCTTGGTTCTGCAACACCTTCGCTTGAGAGCTTATATCGAACGGCTCAAGGAAGCTGGCGTGGCACTAACTGGACACGCGTCGCCATGACCGAGAGGCCTGGCGTGGCGGTTCTTCCGCAGGTCCAGGTAGTTGATATGGCTTCCCAGTTCAAAAACGGAGGCAGATCGGTCTTCTCGTCAGCTCTTGCTCTTGCGCTACAAGAAACAACAGAGCGTGGCGAGAAAAGCGTTCTACTCCTTAATCGTCGAGGATTCGCAAACTTTTTGATGTGTCGCGAGTGTGGCTGTGTGCCCGAGTGTCCGCATTGCTCGACGTCTCTCACGTACCATGAGCGCACGCATTCTCTGGTTTGTCACAGTTGCGGCAGACAGTGGTCTCAGCATGCGTATCCTAACCCTTCCAGCAAATGTCCAAACTGCGGCAGCCGTTATATGGGTGCATATGGTGTGGGAACACAGCGTGTAGAAGATGAGCTCAAGCTTCTGCTTGGCAGCGATGCGCCAATTATTCGTATGGATGCCGATACCACGGCTAAAAAGGGCGAGCATCAGCGTCTTCTTGAGCTTTTTGATGCAACTCCTGGAGCTGTGCTCATTGGTACGCAGATGATTGCAAAGGGTCTGGATTTTCCTGATGTCACCTTGGTTGGTGTTATCAATGCCGATACCATGCTTAAGCTGCCAGATTTTAGAGCAGCTGAGAGAACATTTGACTTGCTGGAGCAGGTTGCTGGTCGTGCGGGCAGGGGAGAAAAGCCAGGTAAGGTTATCATTCAGTCGTACTGGTCAACACATCCTGCTATTGCTTCTGTAGTTACACATGACAGACGCCCGTTTCTTGATGCAGAACTTAAAGAGAGAAGAGAGGGGGCTTATCCGCCCTTCTCGCGCTTGTCTAATGTGCTTTTCTGGGGAGCTTCAGAAAAAGAAGTTCGTCGCGTAGCGGACCAGATGGCAGAGGCGCTGCATACAAAGTTAGACGCGCAAACAGGATGGGAGATTTTGGGTCCTGCTGATTGTGTAAAAGCCAAGGTAAAAGATAAGTATCGCAGGCATATTTTGGTAAAGGCTCCCGTGGACGCTCAGGTGGGAGAAATTCTTTCTGAGTGTGCTGCTTCGCTTGATAAAAGAGTGGGTATCAATATGACATTAGATGTTGATGCTTACGACATGATGTAAGGATTGTTATGAGTTCTGAAGCTGATGATATGGTACTTTGGCCAGACCCTCGTCTGAGCCAAGAGTGCGAAGAGATTGACGATATTAACGACGATGTCCGCAAGATGGCCGAGCATATGCTCAAGGTTATGTATGCCACCGACGGCGTTGGTCTTGCTGGACCTCAGGTGGGCTATATGAAGCGCATGGTAGTCATCGATGTTGACTATCCTAACGGCCAAGAGAACCCTTTTGTGCTCATTAATCCAGAGATTAAAGTTGCAGATGGCGAGCCTCGTGTGTACGAGGAGGGCTGTCTTTCGTTCCCTGGCATTACTGTTCCGGTTACGCGCCCAAGTCACGTTGTTGTTCACGCATATAACCTCGAGGGCGATCTGATGCGCTATGAGGCAGAAGGAGACCTTCTCGCCGTTTGTCTGCAGCATGAGATTGACCACATCAACGGTGTAACCATGCCAGATCACCTGGGACCAGGTGCTCGTATGGAGACGCTGCAGGAGTACAAAGAGGCGTTGGCTTCTGGTGCCCGTCCTGGTCAAACAGACTATTAGGAGTTGACATGCGCGTAGTCTTTATGGGAACTCCAGATTTTGCTGTTCCATCGCTCAAAAAACTTGCCCATGACCACCAGGTTGCTCTGGTCATTACAAGGCCAGATGCCGTTCGCGGTCGTGGTAAAACGCTTGAGCCGTCTCCCGTAAAAGAATGCGCACAAGAGCTTGGATTGCCCGTTCTTGAGGCAAACCGCATGACTCCAGAAGTAATCTCTGCAATGCAAGAGGTACAACCAGAAGCGCTCTGTGTGGTTGCTTTTGGCTGCATTTTGCCAGATGAAGTTATCTCTCTTGCACCTTATGGTGCTCTGAATGTACACGCGTCGCTGCTGCCTCGCTGGCGAGGGGCTGCTCCAATACAGCGTGCCATCCTTGCGGGTGACACAGTTGCAGGCGTTTCTATCATGAAGATTGCGCACGAGCTTGATGCGGGAGACTGGTGCAAGCAAGCATCGTGTGAGGTTGGCTCCAAAAATACTGAGCAGCTCACTGATGCTCTAGCACATTTGGGTGCTGATGCACTGTCTGAGGCTCTTTCTGAGCTCAAGGAAGGCTCTCTTGAGTGGCATGTACAGGATGAGCGAGAAGTAACGTTTGCTCCTAAAGTTACCAAGCAAGAAATGAAGCTTAACCCAGAAGGTTCAGCCCAGGTAAATGCGTTGAGAGTTCAGGCTTCGTCTGATACCGCTCCTGCTCGCGCTTCGGTTGGTGGCAGATCTTTGCGCGTTCTCTCCGCTCAACTAGCTCCAAGTGATATTTCTGTTACTCAAGGCTCGGTTGTTGTTCAAGATCATAGGTTGTTCCTTGGCTGTGCTGAAGGAACTCTTGAGCTTCTTGAGGTGCGTCCAGATGGCAAGCGCTCTATGGATGCAAAATCATTTGCCGCAGGACTTCAGAAGTCCCAGATGACCTGGCAGATGCTTCAATAATGGCTACCTTAACTCCTGCTCGAAGAGTAGCCTATCAGGCATTTTTTGAGTGCAGACGTAACAACCTACGTATTCGTGATTACTTGAGGGAGTCAAAAGACTTCTCGGAGCTTTCTGTACAAGATAAAGCTTTTGCTACTCGTCTTGCACTGGGAGCAACGCTTACCAAAGGCAAACTTGATGAAGCTTTAAAGAATCATCTTAAGTCAGGTATTCATCTAGAGCCAAAGGTACAGGACGCTCTCCGTATTGCTGTATTTGAGGTTTTATATTTAGAGACTAGACGTGACGCCGCCATTAGCCAAGGTGTTGAGCTGGTAAAGTCTATCTCAAAGCGTTCTTCTGGCCTTGCAAATGCTGTGCTTAGAAAAATTTCTGAAAAAGAAGCTCAGCTGACGCGTGCAAAGAATCCCAAAACACCTTCAGAGCTTTCATGGGCGTCAGGCATTCCTGAATGGATTTGCTTGGAGATTATTGAGTCACTTGGAGAATCTGCTGCTCAAAAACTTATTCTTAATCTTAAAAACCCAGCTCCTGTGTATGTTTTACAAAGAAACGTATCAGAACAACAATTGCAGAGCAGCTCTTTAGATTTACAGCAAACAGTTCTGCCAGATGTGTATGAGGTAAAAAATCCTGCTCAACTTAACGTTGACGCATATGTAAAGAAAGTTCAGCTTGTTCCTGCAGATTTAGCTTCTCAGCTTGTGGCACTTCTCGCGGCATCTTATGTAGACCAAGATATGCTTGAGGTTGGACAGGGTAGAGGAACCAAATCCTTATTGCTCTCTCACGCATTTGAAGTGCTTGATAAAGAGAATACTCACATAACCGCTGTTGAACTTGTAAAGGGAAAGTCCCACGTTTCAAAAAGAAGATTGAAATCTGCTGGCCTTTCAGATCAGGTTACATCGCTCACGTTTGACGCTACACAATTTGTGTCACCAGAGGTTCCAGAGGAGCTTAATCAGAGCTTTGACGTGGTGTTTATTGACGCTCCCTGTTCTGGTTTGGGCACCCTTCGTCGCCATCCAGAGATTGCGTGGAATCTGTTACCAGAAAATTTGTATGACGGGGGAGAGCTTACTGCTTTACAGACCAAACTCTTACAAAGCTGTAGCAGCCGTGTAGAGATTGGTGGTTATTTAGTCTATGCAACGTGTTCGCTCTCAAATTCAGAGAATCAGCAGGTTATTGACGATTTTCTTGCAAGTTCAGAGGGCTCTCACTTTGAGGTGCAAAGTCTTTTTGAGTGTCCCGCACGTGCATACTTAACGACAGAAGCACAAGAGTTTCTCGATACGTGCATTACACCAGAGGGATTTTTGCAGACGGCTTTTGCGTCTGCTGATTGTGATGCTCACTTTATGGCGGTCCTTAAGCGCAAATAAAAGCTCTTGCTGTGTATCACAACAAGAGCTTCAGAGGTGCTGTTGATGAGCGTTCGGAGCATCTAAAACGTCTCGTGTCTTAGAGCGCGGGATTACTTTCCTTTGCTATCGGTGTTATAAAAACCGCTGCCCTTAAAGACAATGGTTGAGGTGTTGTAAACGCGCTCAGTCTCATGTCCACATTTTGGGCACTGAGGAGCTTCAATCTTCAGGCTCATTGGGCGCTCAATTTCAAAGGTATTGTCGCAGTGTGTGCAATGATAGCTATAACGTGCCATGCATCCTCCATGAAAACAATTTATAAACGTGAGATACTTTACCCTACTTAGAGTAGATATTTCACGATTGCAACTAATAAGTTTGTTTACGGAGGCATTATGCAGGTGACCGGTGCAATTTTTGATTGCGATGGAACTCTTGTTGATTCAATGCGCGTTTGGCATAACGTTTTTGGCGCTGTTCTTCCTAAATACGGCAAGACTATTGATTCGGATATTTTTGACCGCGTAGAGGCTGTTTCCCTTATTGGTGGATGTCAGATTTGCGTTGATGAACTGGATTTGCCTATTACAGCGGAAGCTTTATATGAAGAGTTCTGCGCGTACGTAACTGATCAGTACCAACATCATGTTTCAATCATTCCCGGTGCAAAGGAGTTCTTACAGGAACTCTACGACGCAGGCATTCCTATGGCCGTTGCTTCGTCAACTCCCGTGCGAGAAGTTCGTGCAGCTCTGGCAGCTCAAGGTATTGAGCACTTCTTTAAAACAGTGGTTTCAACAGAAGATGTGGGGGGAGTGGACAAGGTTGAGCCCGATGTTTACCTTGAGGCCCTTCGCCGTCTTGGCACCGATAAGGCAACTACCTGGGTCTTCGAGGATGCTCCGTTTGGCGCACAGACAGCACAAAATGCGGGCTTTCCTGTGGTAGCGCTCTATAACGACCACGATGGCCGCGACCCCGTCTTTATGCGCGAGCACTCTAACATCTTTGCCCACACCTACGGCGAGCTGTCGCTTCTGCGTCTTCAGGACTACGAGCGCTCTCTGACCAGCGTTCCTTCTGGCGAGAAACCCCTTGAGGTCCTTGTTGTGGGCGGATCCCCAGAGGCGGTTTCGCACACGACGCTGTCTACCTGCGCCCAAAGCGCTGACTACCTGATAGCGGTTGACCATGGTGCAGACGCATGTCACGCTGCCGGCGTTATTCCACAACTTGCGCTTGGAGACTTTGACTCGGCTACACCAGAAACTCTGGCTTGGCTCAAAGAGCAGCAGGTACCTTGCATGAAGTTTAATGCGGACAAGTACGATACCGACCTGGCTCTAGCTCTGAAGTCTGCCGAGTACGAGGCAATCCGTAGAGATAGCAAGCTCTCTCTCACGGTTGTCTCCACATCTGGTGGCCACCTTGATCACCAGCTTGTAGTGCTTGGTCTTCTCGCTACATGGGCAAAGACGGGCAAGGCAAGTGTTCGAGTTATTGAAAATGACTTTGAGATGCGCTTTTTAGCTGCAGGCCAGGTTAATTCTTGGCAGCTAAGCGCAACTAATGCAGGTAAAAAGATTTCTCTTGTGGCTTTGTCAGAGGAGTGCGAGGTTTCTGAGGCTGGCATGAAGTGGAATCTTGATCACCAGAAGTTCACCTTGCTGGGAGACGACGGTATTTCAAATATCGTTGAATCAGACAATTCCTGGGTAAGGTGCGAGAAGGGCTGTCTTTTGGTGCAGCTTTGGAACTAAAACGTTTATTGAGTCGCGTCTGCGCTGCGTTTGAGAAATAAAGTCCCAACGAGCGGCTGTAAGTCCAGCAAGAAGTATTAGATGTTGCTGTCAGATAATCGAGCTAAGAAAAAAGGTCGCCGAAGCGACCTTTTTAAGTTTGAGGTAAGACGAGCTAAGTTGCTTAGTTGCGAGCAATCTTGCCGGACTTGAGGCAACGGGAGCAAACATTCATCTTCTTGCGCTGGCCATCGACAACGACAGTAACACGCTGGATGTTTGGCTTAAAGGTGCGGGCCACAGTACGGTGAGAGTGGGAGATGGAGCGACCGGCAACGGCGTGCTTACCGCAGAAATCACAGACCTTCGACATGAGTAAGACCTCCATAGGATAGGCGCCCTCTGCGCCTAAAATTTCCAAATAGCCGAATAAATATAGCACAATATATTGTGTTGTCAAAGCATGAATATAACATTCACAATTAGATAGCTTTGAGACAGCTTTTGAATGTTTTTCATTTATTACACCAAGATTAAATAACAAGAAAAAGATTTGTCAATTGCAAGGTTATCAACTTGTATATATAAGCCGCTTTAATAATAAATGTGCTCTGCGGTATACTAAATAACAATGACTAACCCTGGTTCTTGCGAGAGGAGTTATGTAATGACTACCGCTGTTCCCGGAACACTAAGAGTTTCTAATGATTGCCTTGCTGACCTGGCAGGCTATGCAGCTATGGAATGTTATGGCGTTGTTGGCATGGCAGAGATTGATGAGGCAGCAGGTGTTGCTCGTCTTCTTCCAACGTACCGACTTCGTAAGGGTATTGATGTGACCCCAACTCCTAAGGGAGTTCAGGTTGACCTTCACATTGTTGTTGAGCAGGGCGTTAACATGGCGTCTGTTGTCGACAATCTTGAGAGCTCAGTAAAGTTTTTGCTTAAGCAAATTGCAGAGCTTTCATGTGTTGATGTAACTGTACATATCGAGGCCATGCGTAATTCTCGCTAAGCTTTTTGCTTCAAATGAGTAGGAACTGAGGTCTAACGTGATTTCAAATGTCATTCGTACCTGCTTCCCTGTAGCAGCCCTTGCCGTTGCAGACAAAGCAGAAGAGATCAACAAGCTCAACGTTTTCCCTGTACCAGATGGAGACACCGGCACTAACATGTCTCTTACCTTGGGCACCGTTGTTCGTGAGGTTCAAGATCTTCCTCAAGATGCAAGCATGCAGGATATTGCAAAGGCAATCACTCACGGTTCTTTGATGGGAGCTCGTGGTAACTCTGGTGTTATTACGTCTCAGATTCTTCGTGGTATTGCCGAGGGTCTGTGTGACGTTAAAAATCCTGAGGCAGTAACTCCAAAGGATATTGCTCACGCATTCCGCCGTGGTAAGGAAGTCGCGTTTAAGGCTGTTAGAAAGCCTGTTGAGGGCACTATTCTTACCGTCCTTAAAGACGTTTCTGCTAAGGCAGACTCCCTTGAGAAGTCTCAGCTCACTCCAGTTGAGGTTTTGGATGCCCTGGTCGTTGAGGCATATGAGTCTGTTGCTCGCACTCCTGAGCTTCTTCCCGTTCTTAAAGAGAATGGCGTTGTTGACTCTGGTGCGTTTGGTTTTGCAACCTTCCTTGAGGGCTTTGTAAACGCTGTTACTGGCAAGACTGAGACTACTGATTTCCAGACAACCGTTTCTGTTTCTGACGCTAAGGCTGCTACCAGTGCAAAGGTTGAGATTGAGCTCAACGATGACTGGGAGGGTTCTGAGTATCGTTACTGTAATGAGTTTCTCTTCAAGGCAGATAGTCCAGACTTTGACGAGGATGCAGCTCTGAACTTCCTGGCAACCATGGGTGATTGCGAGCTTCTTGTTGGTGCAAACCCAGACTACAAGATTCACGTTCACTCAAATACTCCAAACAAGGTTCTTGAGTACATGCTTCAGTACGGCCAGATTTTTGAGGTCTTCATCCATAACATGGACCTTGAGGCTAAGGAGCGTACCGAGAAGATCGCTGAAGATAAGAAGGCTGCCGCAGCACCTAAAAAGGAGCTTGGCTTTGTTGCCGTAACTGCTGGTTCTGGCGCTGCATCAATCTTGAAGTCTCTTGGTGTGGATGTTGTTGTTTCTGGTGGTCAGACTATGAACCCTTCAACTGCAGATATTCTTGCTGCAATTGAAGAGGCCAATGCAGACCAGGTCATTGTTATGCCAAACAACTCCAACATTCGTATGGCAGCAGAGGCTGCTGCAAGCGCATGCGAGGATGTCAAGGTTGCCGTTATTCCAACCAAGTCTGTTCTTCAGGCATTTGCTGCAATGTTTGTTGTTGCAGATGGCGTTCCATTTGAAGAGCTTGTAGAAGAGATGACTGACGCTATCTCTGGCGTTCGCTACGGTGAGGTAACCACTGCAGTCCGCGATTCTTCTGCAGCTGACGGCACTCCTATCCACGATGGTGATGTCATGGGTATCCAGGGCGGCTCCATTGATGTTGTCGGTTCTGATGTCATGAAAGTCACGCTTGACCTTATTGCCAAGATGCAAGAGGAGGAAGAGGGCGACAACCTCACCATTCTTGCAGGTGAAGACTTCTCTGACGAGCAGCTCGATCTTCTCGCCAGCAAGATTGAGGATGCCTATCCAGACCTTGAGGTTGACGCTCAGCGCGGCGAGCAGCCACTCTATCCAGTCATCTTCTCTATTGAGTAGGAAATGTCTGAGTCCAAGGTAAGCATCGCTCCCGCATCAGAGCGAGTAGCACATACCTGCTCACTTGTTGATAGTGTGACCAGGTTAAGGTATGTCAATGCAAATCGTGCCGAGGCGCTTGAGCGTCTCGGCATTCTGCGTGTACGAGACCTTTTGCTCAATGTTCCTCACCGCTACCTCGATTTTTCTCACCGCGTGCAGATTGCTTTTGCGCAGATAGGTGAGGACGCTACCATTACGGGCCGCGTTGCTTCGGTAAAGACTAAGCGTCCACGTCCTAAAATGGTCATTGTTGAGATTGAGGTTGTGGATGATACGGGCGTGCTCACGGCTTCGTTTTTTAGGCAGCCTTGGATAGCTGAGCAAATCCACGTTGACGATGAAGTGGCGCTAAGCGGTAAGATTCTCTTTGCCTACGGTTACCGCCAGATGAAGTCACCGTTTTACGAGGTGCTTAGCACGGCAAAGTCTGACTCAAACGATGAAGCACGCTCCAAAGAGACACCTTCAAAAGCTGCAATTCTTCCTGTTCACCCAGCTACCGAGGGCGTGAGTCCTGCATGGATGCGTCGTATTATGTCAGCGGCTTTGGCGGACACGGGAAGCGTGTGTGATTGGCTGCCTTCAGAGCTTGTCACCAAACACCACCTCATGTCGCTCTCATCGGCGCTTCGTGAGGTTCATTTTCCCTCCAGTTTGGACGCAGCTGAACAGGCCCGTCGCCGTCTTGCCTTTGATGAGCTCTTAAGTTTGCAGCTTGCTCTTTTGGCGAGAAGAAACTTGGAGCTTGCAGGTCATAGGCCTTTTGAGCACGTTATAGATGGACCTAAAGTTAAGGCTCTGATTGAGGCTTTACCCTTTGCCCTGACTGACGAGCAAAATCACGCAGCTCAAGAGATTCTTTCTGATATGGCTGCACCACGTATTATGAATCGCTTGCTTTTGGGTGATGTTGGTACTGGTAAAACAGCCGTTGCTGCCGTTGCCTTGGCTGCAGCAGCAGATTCTTTAACTCAGGCAGCTGTGATGGCTCCTACCTCAGTTCTTGCTCAGCAGTACGCTCAAAAAATCGGTCCTTTGCTTTCGCTTGCGGGAATTACGTGGGCTCTTATCACAGGGTCTACCTCTGAAGAGGAGAGACAGCAGATTGAGCTTTGCTTGGCCGACGGCTCTCTGTCCGTTGTCTTTGGTACTACGGCGCTTCTCTCAGATCGCGTGGTATTTAAGCAGATCACCCTTGCTGTTGTTGACGAGCAGCATCGTTTTGGCGTTGATCAAAGAACAGCGTTGCGCAAAAAAGGACAAGGCGTAGATCTTCTCGCCATGAGTGCAACGCCTATTCCGCGTACGCTGGCGCTTTCTTTGTACGGAGATGTTGATACGTCTCGCATTACCAAAAGACCAAAGGCAGGAGCTGGTGTTACCACCAAACTGTGCGTTCCAGAGAATCTTGATCAGGCATATGCTGCTGTGGCAGAGGCTGTTCAAGCGGGTCATCAGGCATATTTGGTCTGTCCTTTAATTGACCCAAGCGATTCTGAAGAAGAGCTTGAAGATGTTCCTGAGGCCGCTCGTACAAACGGTAAGCTCTATAGCGCAACGCGTGTGTATGAGGAGCTTTCAAAGACCGTTTTCAAGGACTTTACCTGTGATCTTTTGACCGGCAGACTGCCTGAGACACAAAAAGATCAGGTAATGGAAAAGTTCCGCGCAAATAAGACGCAGATTCTGGTCTCCACAACCGTCATTGAGGTTGGTGTTGACGTTCCTAACGCTACGGTCATGATTGTCTTTAATGCGGATCGTTTTGGTTTGGCTACCTTGCACCAGCTTAGAGGCCGTGTTGGTCGAGGAGACTTCCCAGGAACTGTGTATCTTGCCAGCAACGCCAAGCGAGGCTCTACCGCAAGAAAGCGCTTAGCCGCGCTTGAGCAAACCTCCGACGGCGCGCGCCTGGCAGAGCTTGATCTTGAGCTCAGGCACGAGGGAGAAACCCTGGGATACCGTCAGTCGGGCGGCACCACGCTCAAGATTTCTGATCTTTACGCGGATGCGGATCTGATTGAGGCAGCTCACATGGACGCTTTGGCAATTACTGCTCAAGACCCAAATCTTACCAGCGATGCCTATGCTACGCTGGGAATTGAGGCAAAAGATCGCTTTGGTATCTACTTTGAAGAGCTTGGCTATAAGTAATAACCTGCATCTAAACTGCAGTACAAGATAGGTTTGGTGGCGAGAAACCCATGAGGATTGTTGGCGGAAAATGGAAAGGTCGTGCAATTGAGGCCCCTGATGGCAAGGGGACTACGCGACCAACCACTGATCGTACGCGTGAGGCTATTGCAAGCTCCATCTTGGCTTCTCGCGGTCTTGACCTCAGCGAGTCTAGAGTGCTTGACGCTTTTGCAGGTTCAGGTGCTATGGGTTTTGAGCTTCTTTCTAGAGGAGCGCTATACGCTGCTTTTGTTGATAAAGATAGAAAGACGTGCGATCGCATTAAGCGTACGGCTAAATCTCTTGGCGTAAGCACCTCTGAGATGAGTGTTATCTGTGGTGATACAGCTCGCTTAGCTGAGTCATCCCAGCTGTTTGGAGGTCCTTTTGACGTGGTATTTTTGGACCCTCCTTATGCCGTCGAGGCAGAGGTAGTATCCAAGCTGCTCAGAGACTTGATTCAGTCGGGAAGTCTGACAAAAGATGCTGTAGTAGTCTATGAGCATAGCCATAAATCTGATTCAGTTTCTCTTGATAATTTTGAGCTTTCTAAGAGTAAGCGTTATGGTATTGCTCAAGTTGATTTACTTGTTCGTTGTGAGGGATAGGAGATACGTTGAACAGCATCACTCACGTAGTTGTACCAGGTACTTTTGATCCCGTCACAAATGGACACCTTGATGTAATCAAACGAGCTTCTCGTCTTTTTGAAAATGTTACGGTAGCTGTTGCGGCTTCAAAGCGCAAACACGGCACGGGAACTACGTTTTCTCTTGAAGAGCGCGTACAGATGCTCAAAGACGCTCTGGTAGATGAAGGACTTGTGGACGTTTCTGTAGAGCCTATGGAAGGTCTTCTGGTTGATTTCTGCAATGCTCGCGGCGCAGGTGGTGTTGTTAAAGGCCTGAGGGCTATGACAGACTTTGAGTATGAGCTGCAGCAGGCAGACCTTAACGCTCATATGGCTCCTGAGCTGGAGAGCGTCTTTGTTATGTCCAGTCCAGAGTACGGCTATATTTCTTCCTCAATTGTGAGAGAAATTTCAGCTATGGGCGCAGATGTATCATTTTTGGTACCAAAGAACGTCATTAAAAAGCTTGAAGCTCTGCATAATTGCGGTAATTAAGTATATTTGCCCTGCATTTTCATTATATTCTGCTAACATTCTTAAAAAGGTGTTTTATGCGTCGTGCTCATAAGGGCTAAAACTGCATACAACACGGCTTATGTATTGGATTGAAAGGAGCCCTGGATGCAGCCAGGCGAGGAAATTGAGAGCCTTGTATCTGAGATTGAGCAGATGGTAACTGAGGCTAAGTCACCTTTTATGGATGGCGGTAACAAGAAGATTATTGATGCCCAGGACTTCTACGAGCTGCTTGACGAGATTCGTCGTGTCTTCCCAGAAGAGTTTGCAACCGCTCGTCGCATCATCAAGGAAGAGGATGAGACCCTTGAGCGCGCACGTGCTCAGGCAGAATCCATCATTGCTGACGCACAGCAGCAGGCTATGATTCTTGCTGGTGACCAGGAGGTTGTCCGCCTTGCTCAGCAGCAGGCAGATGCCATTCGTGACCAGGCAGAGCAGTATGAGCGTGATACTCGCTACAACGCTGAGGAGTATGCAGATACCGTTCTTGCTCACCTTGAGGAGAACCTCAAGAGCCTGACAAACTCAGTCTCTCGTGTTCGTCAGACACTTGATGAGAACTCTGGTCCTCGTAACACCAGCAATAACGTTGCCTGGTAATTCCAATGCAACCAGTTCTTTATGCACTAGATGATCGTCTTGCAAATGCAGGCGATACCGTTTCTTATGCGGGTCATCTTAATGAAGACTCGTATGAGCTAGGGGAGCATGAATTTTCTCTTCCTATGGGAATTGATTTTGATCTAGTGCTTACCAACGCGGGTGAGGGCATTTTGGTTACCGGAATGCTTCGTGCTGACGTAGTTGGTACGTGTGACCGTTGTCTTGAGGACGCACATCTCTCTTTAAACGCAGAGGTAGATGAGTACTATCTCTTTGAAGAGCCTGTAATTTCTGCAGATGATGAAGATGAGGCAGATTACGTTTTAGTAAATGCCGATAAAACCATCGATCTTGCAGAGGCTCTTTTGCCTTCGCTTGTTATGGAGACGCCTTATGTTGTACTGTGTAAGTCCGACTGCAAGGGACTTTGCCCAGTATGCGGTTGCAATCTGAATGAAGAGGATTGCGGTCATGCAGCTCAGATTGAGCAGAAGCGAGAAGAAGAAAAGCTTGCTTCAAACCCGTTTGCGGCTCTCAAAAATCTTGTGATTGAGCCGGATTCGGAAGAGTAAAATAAAATTTCTTCTCCTAAATGGTGAAGAAATGCTGTATCTACGCACAAAATGTGTCAGTACGTGGTATAGTATCCAACGCATTATGTGAATGGGTCGCGCCCTCATGTGTTTTAGGGGCGCTAGCAAGAGCAAAAGAGGTTTAAGATGGCAGTACCTAAACAAAAGAAGGGCCGCGGCGCAACCCACACCCGTCGTTCGGCAAACAGCAAGCTTAACGCAGCAGCTCGCTCTGTATGCCCACAGTGCGGCGCTCCAAAGCTTCCTCACCACGTATGCCCTAACTGTGGCTTCTACAAGGACCGTGAGGTTGTTGTTACTGAGTAACACTCATACATCGTATGGCCAAGAAGGCCGGTTCTTTAGGGGCCGGCCTTCTTTTTTTATAGCACTAAGGAGTTATCATGCCCGTTATTTGTGTAGACGTTATGGGATCTGACCAAAGCCCTGAGGTTGTTCTTGAGGGAGTTCGTATGGCTCTTGAGAAGGACAAAGAGCTAGAGGTTCTTCTCGCCGGAGCTGATGAGTTTGTTACTCCTTTTGCAAGCAAGCATGAGCGCGCAAAGGCTTTGGTAACCACTGAAGTTATTGCCATGAGCGAACACCCTGCCAATGCGGTTAGGCAGAAGAAAGACGCCAGTATTGTAAGGGCTGCGCAGGCAGTCAAGGCTGGAGAGGCTGACGGTCTTTTTTCGGCAGGCTCTACAGGAGCAGTGCTTACTGCAGCTACCTTTGGTATTGGTCGCATCAAGGGCGTAAAGCGCCCTGCACTTACCCTGATCCTTCCTGGACTTGGTGGCCATAAAACAGTCTTTTTGGATACTGGTGCTAACGCTGATGTGCGCCCAGAAGTTTTGGTGCAATTTGCACAAATGGGCAAGGCTTTTGCTAATGCATCGCTTGGAATTGAAAACCCAACCATAGGACTTCTCTGCAATGGTTCTGAAGAGACCAAGGGTTCTGAGCTTGCTCTTTCATATCATGCGGCTCTTGCAGAAGCGGCTATCAATTTTGGTGGAAATGCTGAGGGAACTGATATTTTAGGAAGCCGCTTTGATGTTATTGTGACAGACGGCTTTACAGGAAATGTGGCTCTAAAATCCATTGAGAGCACAGGCAAGTTTATTATGTCTAGCCTTAAAGACGCAATTAATTCCTCCAAGAAGGCTGCGTTTGGTGCACTTCTTTTGAAGGATGCTCTGAAGGCTACAGCAGCGAAACTTTCAGGAGATTCTGTTGGCGGCGCCTTCTTGCTAGGTGTTTCTGCACCTGTACTTAAAGGACACGGTGCTACCAGCTCTTCTGCTGTGTGTGCAGGAACACTTTCTGCAGCAAATGCAGTACGTGCCAACCTTATCGAGAAAATTTCCTCGTCAATTCAGCTGTAGTAAAAGCGTCTGTACATAAAAATTTTTATAAGTTATGGTGGAGCCCATGGACAATTCTGTGGGCTTTACTTTTTTTAAGATTGTTTGTTTCAGCTTTAGTAATGTCATCATACAGACGCCCATCACGGGGTAAAATTAATAGCGTCATTGTTGTGTGCAAGGAGGATGTATGGATCGCACAGAAACACTTGAAAAGGTAATTGACGTTGTTAGAGAGACACTGGACCTTGACGATTCCGTTGAGCTCACAGAGGGTACCTCATTTAAAGATCTTGGTGCAGACTCATTTGATCTTTTGCAGCTTGTCACAGACCTTGAGCAAGAGTTTGATATGACCTTTGATGCAGAAAACATCGATGAGATTGCTACCGTTGGTGACGCAGTAGATGCTATTCTTGCTGCTTAAGTAGGTTTTATACGTGAAATTGCACGAACGAGTAGCTGCTGCAGAAGCTATTTGCGGTCACACATTTACCAATAAAGAACTTATCGAGGCTGCCCTCACACACCCTTCGGCGGTGGAGGGCAAGCCTGTTTCTGCTTCGTATGAGCGCCTGGAGTTTCTGGGTGACTCAATTCTTGGTGCCATTATTGCAACGGAGCTGTTTGAGCGTTATCCAGATATGGATGAAGGTCAGCTTACTAGGTTGAAAATCTCTCTGGTATCTGGCCACACGCTCTCCATTGTCTCTGATGCTCTAGGAATTTCTCCCTTAATTGTTATGGGAATTTCCGAGAAGGGCACGGGAAAGCGTGGCATGAAGTCTGCTCTGGAGAACGTCTACGAGTCCATTGTTGGCGCGCTCTACCTTGATGCGGGTTTTGATCCAACGCATGAGTTTGTTATTCGTACACTTGGACCTCACATTTCTCCAGCGCTGGCAGTTCGTTCGGTAAGCCCTAAATCTCGTTTGCAAGAAGCGGTACAGGCTAAAGGCAAGGCTACCCCTGAATATAAGCTTATTGGCGAGAGTGGACCTGCTCACACACCAACGTTTACCGCTGTGGTATTTGTCGACGGCCTTAAGGTGGGTCGTGGACAGGGACCATCAAAGAAAGCCGCAGAGTCAGAAGCCGCTCAGGACGCACTGGTACGTCTTGGTGTGGATGACGCTTCGCTTGATGCTGATGCAGAAATGCACCTAAGGTAGAAAGGTACCCTGTACCCGTGTATCTAAAATCGCTGACACTTAAGGGTTTTAAGTCATTCGCTGATAAAACTCAGATGGTTTTTGACCCCGGTCTTACCGTTGTCGTTGGTCCTAACGGCTCGGGTAAGTCCAATGTCTCTGACGCAATTCTCTGGGTATTGGGTGAGCAGAGCGCTAAGATGCTCCGTGGCCAAGCCATGGAAGACGTTATCTTCTCTGGCTCATCAGCAAGGGGAGCGGTGGGCGTTGCTGAGGTAACGCTGGTTCTGGATAACTCCGACCACACTATTCCTATTGATTTCTCTGAAATTGGCATCACCAGGCGCATGTATCGCTCTGGAGAGTCTGAGTACCTGATTAACGGTGCTCCTTCAAGACTCATGGATATCCAGGACATTTTGCATGACTCTGGTCTGGGCAAAGATACCCACTCCATTATTTCTCAGGGCAAGCTCGATTCCATCTTGTCTAGCCGTCCTGAGCAGCGTCGTGAGCTCATTGAAGAGGCTGCAGATATCTCTAAGCATCGCCGCCGCAAAGAGCGTGCGGAGCGCAAGATTTCTTCCATGGATGAGAATCTCACGCGAGCCAAAGTGGTTTCTCGCGAGATTACCCGCCAGCTTAAACCGCTTGAGAGGCAGGTAGACAAGGCTTCTCGCGCTAAAGATTTGTCCGCTCAGCTCAAAGATTTGACGGTTCAGCTTGCGGTTGATGACCTTCGTCAGCTGCAGTTTACGCATGGCAAGTTGGAGGCACGCGCTAAAGAGGCAGAGGCTGCTATTGAGCTTGCTCAATATCGCGCGGGCGAGAAAAACCGTGAGCTTGAAAAGCTCCAGTCACTTCTTGAGCAAAAGGGCCTCTTTGTTGGAGACTTGGGTGAGCAGCGCCGTCGCATGCAAGAGATTCTTGGTCGTATGGGATCTGACATGCGTCTTTTGGAGGAGAAGGGCAAGAACATGGTTTCTCGCCTTTCTGACACGCGTATGCAGCTTTCTGTGATGGATAAACAGAAGGCAGACGCCGCAAAAGAGAACGAAGAGCTTTCTGGTCAGCTGGCAACAATTCGTGCAAAGGTTGCGGATCTGACGGAGAGCGTGAACGCGCTCCAAGAGGCGGCTAACCAGGCAATTGCCGAGCGTCGTGCTCTTGATGTAAAGATTTCTGATTGCACTGCGTCTGAGCGAAGTGCGCGTAATACCGCTGATAAAGAAACGCTTGCGTATGTAAAGCTTGAAGAGCAGATTACTCATGCGCAGGTAGAAGACAATATGTTTGAGTCTAGGTTGGCTCAGATTACGGAAGCGCTTGAGATTGCTCGTGCTGCTCTAGAAGATAGTGGCGCTAAAGAAGCAGAGCTCACTGCGGCTCTTGAGAAAGCTCGTCAGGAGTCCGAGGCGTTTGTCGCTGAGATTTCTGAGCGCGCCTCTTTACTTGAAGCAGCTCGCGAGGCAGAGCGTACTGCTCGCCAGGAGCTCTCAAGCAGTGAAGCTACGCTTGAGGCGTTACGTGCCCTTGATGTAGAGGTACAAAAGGGAAGTCCTCTGACTGAAAAGCTTGTTGCTGATACAGCAACCGCTTCTCTTGTTTCTGGCAGACTTGCTGATTATCTTGAGGTTCAGCCAGAGTTTGAGGCTCTTGTTGAGCAGCTTTTGGGAGAAGATCTTTCCGCGCTTGTTGTAGACAAGCAGCAAAACATTCAGACGCTCTTTGAGCGCGTTCAGACGCTTTCTGAGGACGGCAAGGCTACGTTGGTTGCGCTTTCTGACGCAACTCCAGCTCTTGCTGCGCCTGCACATACAACGCCTCTGCTTGAGCACGTCTCTGCTCAGAAGGGTGCCGAGGCTCTTGTACAGGCGCTCTTTGGTCACGTTTTTGTTGCTCAGAGTCTTGACGATGCCTACGCTGCTCGCAAAGATGAGCCTCGTGGGCTTTATGCGCTTCCTGACGGCACGTTGCTCTATCTAGACGGTCGTCTGGTCCTGGGACACGCATCTCAGGCTGAAGATGGCTCTCTTGAGCGTAAGCGTCGCATTCGTGAGCTTGAGGGCGCTCTTCCTGCCCTTAAACGTCATCTGGAGGCTGCTCGCTCTGCAGTTGCTAACTGCGAGAATGAGCTGGCTTCAGTTCGCGAGAAAAGCGCGCAGTCCAAAGGTGAGGTTGCTCGCCTCAACGGTGAGCTTACCTCTATTGCTGCGGAGCGAGGCCGTCTTGAGGGACAGGTTGCGTCTTCTCAGGCAGAGTTGAAGCAGGTCAGCACTTCTCGAGAGCAGGCCAAAGAGCGTGCTCAAGAGGCTCGTGCGCACATTGATGAGCACAAGCGTGCAGCAGAAGAGGCTAAGGCTCGCATGGAGTTGCTTGCTTCTGAGCTCAAAGAGCTGCAGGACCAGCATGAGGATGCCATTCGTGCTCAGGGTAGGGCCAACCGAGAGCTTTCGGATGCAAAGACGGACCTAACTGTTGCAAAAGAGCGCGCAACTAGTATGGCTTCTCGCCAGGCAGAGCTTGAGAGGCGCCTGTCTCAGCTGGACGAGCAGCTTGCTGCTGCTAAACAGGCAACGCACGCGCTTGAGGTAATCAGGTTGCGCGTGGATCCGCTGTACAAGCGCTACGACGCCTTGCACCAGAAGGCGCTCGAGTGGGCGTCTAGGCTCAAGGATCGCGCGTCGTTGGCTGAGGCTGACTCCGAGACGCTGCGAGAGACCATCTCTGAGGCAAAAGACGCTGCTTCTGAAGCTGCGCTTGCGGTAGAAAAAGAGAAAGACGCTGCTAACCAGATTAGCGTTGAGATTGGCAAGCTTGAGGTTCAGGTTCAAAACGCCATCGAGGCCATTCTTGCTACGGGCGCCTCATTGGACGAGGCATTGACGCTTCCTGAGCCAGAAGATAGAGAGCAGGCAGAACGCCTTGCTGCGTCACTCAAGAGTCAGCTTGAGGCACTTGGTCCTGTCAACGCTGTAGCTATGGATGAGTACGAGCGCCTCAAAGAGCGTGCTGACTACATTAACGAGCAGGTAGCTGACTTAGAGGCCGCGCGAACTTCTCTGAAGAAAATCATCTTGGCCATTGACCGCAAGATGCGTAGCCGCTTCCTTGTTGTCTTTGACCGCGTCAACCAGAACTTCTCCGAGATTTTCTCGATGCTGTTCCCTGGAGGTCATGCTCACATTGAGCTCACTGACCCTGACCATCTTTCCGAGACAGGCGTTGAGATTGTGGCTCAGCCGCGCGGTAAGCGTATTACCAAGATGATGCTCATGTCAGGTGGCGAGAAGAGCCTCACCGCCCTGGCATTGCTCTTTGCTGTGTATAGGACGCGCACTGTTCCGTTCTACGTCTTTGATGAGGTTGAGGCTGCGCTCGACGACGCCAACCTCTCCAAGCTGCTTGATGCCATTGAGCAGCTCAAAGAGACCACTCAGCTGATTGTAATTTCTCACCAAAGGCGCACCATGGAGCAGGCAGATGTACTGTATGGTGTATCCATGCAGGCAGATGGTGTCAGCCATGTTGTCTCTCAGAGGCTTGATAAGACAACCGGAAAGGTAGTTGATATCTAATGGGCTTTATGGACAATCTTCGCCGCGGTCTTGAGCGTTCTCGTGAGACTTTAAGCGAAATCTTTTATATGGGTGGAGAGGTCACCGAAGACTTTTGGGATGACCTTGAAGACACGTTGGTTATGGGAGACATGGGCGCTGAGGTGGCTATACGTGTCACCGATGACCTGCGTGAGCGTGCGGCGCGAGAAAACCTTATGCGCTCCGATCAGCTACGCCGCGCCCTTGTGGAGCGCCTTACGGCAGAGTTTCCTGTTGCAGAAAGAGATCCTTTTACGGATACACCCTCTATTGTCTTGTTCGTGGGCATTAACGGTGCTGGTAAAACTACCACTGTTGGTAAGATTGCTGGTCGTGCACATGCTAATGGCGTAAAGACTTTGATTGGTGGTGCTGACACCTTCCGCGCAGCTGCAATTGAGCAGCTACAGGTATGGGGAGAGCGCTCTGGTATTGAGGTAGTAACCAAAGAGCGTGGCGCTGATCCTGCAAGCGTTTGTTTTGAGGTTGTTGAAACGGCAGAAAAACAAGGTACTGAACTGGTGCTTATTGATACTGCCGGACGTCTGCATACTTCATCCGATCTTATGCGTGAGCTTGCTAAGGTTGTTTCGGTAACTAGAAAGCGCGCAGGAGATATTCCTGTGAGCGTTGTCTTGGTTATTGATGCAACTACCGGTCAAAATGGCCTTAACCAGGCAAAAGAGTTCAATGACGCACTGTCTTTGGACGGTCTTATTGTCACAAAGCTTGATGGCACCGCAAAGGGAGGAATTGCTCTGGCAATTTCTAACCAGCTTAACCTGCCTATTTATCGTATTGGTGTGGGCGAGTCAATTGATGATCTTCAGACGTTTGACGCTCGTTCATTCTGTGAAGCACTTGTTGGTGAGGGAGTTCAGTAATGTTTAACAGCCTGCAAGATAGACTGCAAAATACATTTTCCGCTCTGCGCGGAAAGGGCCGTCTCACTGAGGACGATATCAATTCCGCAATGCGAGAAATTCGCATGGCTCTTCTCGAGGCTGACGTTAACTACAAGGTAGTTAAGGAGTTTGTCGGCCGCTGCAAAGAGCAGTGTATGACCGCTGACGTGCTGGAATCTCTGTCTCCAGCGCAGAACGTTGTCCGCATTGTTCTGGACGAGCTCACGGCGCTGCTTGGTTCAACCGAGTCCAAGCTTACGCTGGCACAGAACCGCATTCCAAACGTCATTATGCTCGTTGGTCTCCAGGGTTCCGGTAAGACAACCGCAGCTGCAAAGCTTGCTTACCTGCTTAAGTCCCAGGGAAAGAATCCTCTGCTTGCCGCCTGCGACGTTCACCGTCCCGCAGCAGCAGATCAGCTTGAAACACTTGGTTCAGAGATTGGCGTAGCAGTCTATCGTGGTGACGGCAAAGACGCTGTTGCTATTGCGTCTCAGGCAATCCAGGAGGCTGTTGACCACCTCAATGACCTGGTAATTGTCGATACCGCTGGCCGTCTCCAAATTGACGAAGAAATGATGGAAGAGGCCGTTGCTATTAAGCGTGCTGTCAAGCCAGATCAGATTCTTATGGTTGTCGACGCCATGACCGGCCAGGATATCGTCAATGTTGTCAGCACCTTCGCAGAGCGCGTGGACTTTGACGGCGTCATCATGTCCAAGCTTGATGGCGATGCTCGTGGCGGTGGTGCACTTTCCGTACGCGAGGTTACCGGCAAGCCTATCAAGTTTGTTTCTATGGGCGAGAAACCCGATTCACTTGAGGTTTTCCACCCAGATCGTATGGCTAAGCGCATCCTTGGCATGGGTGACGTTATCTCTATTGTCGAGAAGGCCCAGCAGGCAGCAGACGAGAAGCAGGTTGAAGATGCCGAGCGTATGTTGCGCGAAGGCTTTACTATGGATGACCTGCTTAATCAGATGAACCAAATTCGCAAGATGGGCGGTCTTGCAAAGCTTATTGGCGCTCTACCTGGTGGTGACCGCATGATGGCCCAGCAGGGTAGTGTGGATGATAGCTCTATGGGAAAGATTGAAGCTATCATTCATTCCATGACTAAAGAAGAGCGTGCACGTCCAAAGATTATTAATGGTCAGCGTCGTCGTCGTATTTCCATGGGTTCTGGTCGTAGTGTTCAGGAAGTCAATCAGCTTATTCGTCAGTGGGGAGAGATGAATAAGATGATGGGCAAGATGAAGGCTATGACTCAGGGCGGTAATGCAAAGAAGGGCCGCCGCGCCATGGAGTCCATGATGAAGAACATGGGCTTTGGCGGAGGTCAAATGCCTCGCTTCTAGGCGTTGCTAGTAAATAAATTTATATAAGAATTGCTCATGTCGAGTAATATCCCTACTGCATTTTGTTAAACATGGTAAACACTCTCAAAAAGCAGTAGGGAGTATTTATGTCAATAAAGCGCATTGCCTTTATGGTATTAGGCAGTTTAAGTTTGACATTTACTATTTTGGTTTTAAAGTTAAAAACGATTGAAGAGTAAACAATTGTTACA
>ERZ772909.328-NODE-328-length-30848-cov-7.026500_pt1 | contig 30848 bp, 18 predicted proteins | sample MGYA00511137_ERZ772909 | MGnify/ENA primary metagenome ERZ772909 (study PRJEB29015, sample SAMEA2738095) | human oral metagenome | biome: human oral; feature: human-associated habitat; material: saliva | place: China | collected 2270 ... | reverse complement strand
TATGAGCAAGAATGCAACCTACGCAGTCGTTGCTCCTGGTACACATACTTTCCGTGTTCGTTATTGGCTTCGCAATACTACAGATAACCCTGCTGGACCGATAGAGGGAACAGTATCAAAGATCATTACGCTAAACTGTACAGCAGGTTCTATTCATGATATAACAGCTAATCTTAATCCACATGATTACGACGGCGACCATTATTGTATGTGGGATGCACAGCAGCAATATTGGTATGGTTACGAATGGACAAGGCACTTGTCAGGAAACACAGGTCAGCCAACCCTTAATGATAACATTTCATCAAACTACCCTCAGAACAACACTGACCCTCGTTACTACAACGAAGCGTTTACTTACGGTGCAGATAATAAAGCAACCCACACTCCATGTAAAGACCTTCCCAACGTTAACGAGATGACCTGGTACGCTGCAAAGGGCGATCCTCGTTGGGACGGTGATGAATTATGGACTACCATGGGTCACTTATATAAAGGTGGAATGTGGTTTAAGAAGAAAGCGAATATAAGCGGATTTAACCCTAACAGCGCAGAAGACGGAACAGATTGGAGAACAAATGGCAGCGGACGCACCTGGTCTGTATCTCAGACTCTCCCCGATGCGGCTGATGCAGGTAATTACTTCTACCTGCCCGCCTTGGGTTGGTACTACTCTGGTCAGCTGGGCAATGTTGGCCGCGTTGGCTACTTTTGGTCGTCAAATGCTGGCCCGTGGCACAGTGGCGACGCGTACGGCCTGATCTTCCTCAGTGGTAGCATTGACGTGCACCTCTACGACCGTCACGACGGGTTCAGGGCGGAGGCGCTTCAGTAGTCCTCGCGATTGCCTTTTATAGGTGTCGCCCTCTAAAAGGCGACACCTAAATAACCGTCGTAAGGCGATTTAAATAGAATATAGAATAACGAGTCTCAAAGGTGTTAAACACTCTTGGCTGTAGGTGTTTAACACCTTTGATCAATAGTGTTAAACACCCTTGATGAAGAGTCTTAAACACCCTTGAAACGAAGTGTGGAATACCAATGGAAGAGTTAGTTTTAACAACATATTTATAAACCATTTAAAAGTATAATGCTATGGTAGAGTTTGAAGTAAAATCAAAGAAGCAAACAATCGGGAAGAAGAAGGGGCAGACGGTGTACTATGCCGTGCCCAAGAGTAACCAACACATGACGCTTGATGCGCTTTGCGACATGATTATGGACGAGACATCGCTCTCGCGCGGTGATGTGATGAACACGCTTATCACGTTGGGCAAGATGGCGTGTCGCTCGTTGAAGATGGGTGCCAGTGTTGACCTTGGCGACCTCGGTTCGCTTCGCATTTACTTCCCTCCAAAGATGATGGACAACATGAAAGAAGTGACAGCAGCCACGCTCAAAACTCCTAAGATTATCTTCACCCCTAAAGCAAAAATGCGTGAAGCTGCACATGCTGCAGAGGTGTCTGTGGATAATCCTGCTAGGAGGAAAGAGAAAGAGCTTGAGAAGAAAGGGGAAGAAAAAGAAAAGGAAACGGTTGGACCACAAGCAGGGTAAAAAGCCAAAGGAGGGGATGTCCCTAAGTCTGCTCACATATATTTGGTTATTTCAAACGGTATACAATAAGGACATCCCCTCCTGCGGAGGGGTTGGGGGAGGCTTTTACCACGGGAGCATTTAAGATTGATTCAGGGTATCAATCGTTCTGTAATAAGACAATCGATTATATTAATTGTGAAATTAATGTCTTTCAAAACTAGTGTATTAATTTGGTTCTCTCGCTCCTGTGGTACACAGCCTCACCCCCAAAAAGAGGGTGGGGCTTTTGTATAAGACAGAAGAACACGGATAAAGACATAGTAACATACAAACACAAGGGTATAGTAACATAGTTTTAGACAGAAGGACAGAAGAACATATTTTCAATGACACAAGCTTTGGAGACATAGTAACATACGAACATAGGGGGATAGTAACATGGTTTTAGACAGAAGGACAAAGAGACATATTTTTCAATGACATAGGTTTTGAAGACAGAGTAATAGAGGAACATAGGGGTATAGTAACATAGTTTTAGACAGAAGGATATAGAAAACAGAAGAACATATTTTTCAATGACATAGGAATTGAATGCATAGAATTTGCTTATATTCTAAAAAAAACGTACTTTTGCCACCACTCACGTAATAAGAAATTCTAAATCACACATTTATATCTATGAGTTTGAAAATCGTTGTACTTGCTAAGCAGGTACCAGACACAAGAAACGTGGGTAAAGATGCGATGACAGCTGAGGGCACGGTGAATCGTGCAGCACTGCCAGCAATCTTCAACCCAGAAGACCTAAACGCTTTAGAGCAGGCCTTACGACTGAAGGATCAAGACCCTGATGCCTCTGTTGGTATTTTGACTATGGGTCCTCCACGTGCTGGAGAAATTATCCGACAAGGACTTTATCGTGGTGCAGATACCGGTTGGTTACTTACCGATCGCAAGTTTGCTGGTGCCGACACCTTGGCTACCTCTTACGCTTTGGCTACTGCCGTAAAGAAGATTGGAGATGTAGACATTATCATTGGTGGTCGTCAAGCTATTGATGGCGATACGGCACAGGTGGGTCCACAGGTTGCACAGAAGTTAGGTCTTAATCAGGTTACTTACGCTGAAGAGATTCTAAAGGTTGAAGACGGAAAGGCAACTATTCGCCGTCATATTGATGGTGGTGTTGAGACGGTTGTAGCCCCATTGCCAGTACTGATTACCGTTAATGGTTCTGCAGCTCCAGCTCGCCCATGTAATGCTAAGCTCGTTATGAAGTACAAATACGCTACATGTCCTATGGAGCGCAAAGGTAATGAGCCTTGGGCTAACCTCTACGAAGAGCGTCCTTACCTCACTTTGAACCAGTGGTCAGTTGCTGACGTTGATGGAGATGAGGTTCAATGCGGTCTTAGCGGTTCGCCAACAAAGGTGAAAGCAGTGCAGAACATTGTCTTTCAAGCTAAGGAGAGTCAGACGCTAACAGGCTCTGATGAGGATATTGAAGGACTTGTTAAGGAACTATTAGGAGAGAAGATAATTGGGTAAGACCTATGAACAACGTATTTGTATATTGCGAAATAGAAGAGACCACCGTACAGGAGGTTTCGCAGGAGCTATTGACTAAGGGTCGTAAGCTCGCTAATGAATTGGGTGTTGAGTTACATGCCATTGTTGCTGGTAGTGGTATTAAGGGGAAGGTGGAAGACCAGATTCTGCCTTATGGAGTAGACAAGCTCTTTGTCTTTGATGGTGAGGGACTATTCCCTTACACATCTGCACCACACACGGACATCCTTGTTAATCTCTTCAAAGAGGAGAAGCCACAGATTTGTTTGATGGGTGCAACGGTGATTGGTCGTGACCTCGGTCCTCGTGTATCATCATCATTGACAAGTGGCCTGACTGCCGATTGTACACAACTAGAGATTGGTGACTACGATGACAAGAAAGCTGGCAAGCATTATGAGAATCTGCTTTATCAGATTCGCCCTGCCTTCGGTGGTAACATCGTAGCGACGATTGTCAACCCAGACCACCGTCCACAGATGGCAACGGTTCGTTCTGGTGTAATGCAGAAAGCACTCTATGAGGGTAAGGCGAAGAATGAAGTTGTCTATCCAGATGTTGCTAAATATGTGCCTGAAATAGACTATGTTGTGAAGGTTATCGACCGCCATGTCGAACCAGCACAGAACAACTTGAAGGGTTCTCCTATCGTTGTTGCTGGTGGATATGGTGTTGGTTCAAAGGAAGGCTTCGACTTGCTATTCAAGCTCGCAAAGGAACTTCATGGTGAGGTCGGTGCTAGTCGTGCTGCTGTTGATGCTGGTTGGGTAGACCACGATCGCCAGATTGGACAGACAGGTGTAACCGTTCACCCTAAAGTGTACATCGCTTGTGGTATCTCTGGGCAAATTCAACACATTGCTGGAATGCAGGACAGCGGTATCATCATATCTATTAACAACGACCCAGACGCCCCCATCAATGCCATTGCCGACTATGTCATCAATGGAACTGTTGAGGAGGTAGTGCCTAAGTTGATAAAGTATTATAAGCAGAATAGTAAGTAAAGCCTCACCCCCAACCCCTCTCCGAATGGAGAGGGGAGTAGACACTACTATTAGGTGTTGTTAGGGGAAAGGCAGATAGTTAGATTATAAGGTATGGGAAAGGACATGTCGCAATGGTTTGAGACTGCTTCTGTTGATAGATATAAGCTATTAAAAGAATTTGCAAAGGAGAACAGACGGCACATGACGGATGCAGAGAAAGTCCTTTGGAAAGTTCTACGCCAATCAAAATGTAGCTTCAAATTCAGACGACAACATCCCATATATGATTATATTGCTGACTTCATTTGCTTAGAGGAGAGACTTATAATAGAGGTTGATGGGGCTTACCATTGCGAACTTCAGCAACAAGAAGATGACCAAATCCGTACGGATATCCTCTCAGATATGGGGTACAAAGTGCTTCGCTTTACTAATGACGAAGTACTATCAAGCCCATATACAGTATTAAACATGATTAAAGACGAAATAAATAACAAATAAATAAAAGCCATTAAACACCTCCTATAAAGCATATCACTCCCCTCTCCATTCGGAGAGGGGGCGGGGGTGAGGCTATTGGAACTTATGAATTATTATACTGACCACCCAGAAATAGCGTTTCACTTGAATCATCCATTGATGAAACGCATTGTAGAATTGAAGGAGCGTAACTACGCTGATGCCGCTAAACACGCTGATGCACCAGTAAACTACGAGGACGCTATTGAGAATTACAAGCGTATCCTTGATATTACGGGAGACATCACAGCGAACATCATCGCACCCAACTCTGAAGCTGTCGATCAAGAAGGTCCACACCTCATTGATAACCGCATGCACTATGCAAGTAAGACGCTTGAGAACATCCAAGCCACTCGTCAAGCTGGTTTATGGGGCGTATCAATGCCACGCCAATATGGTGGCTTGAATCTTCCTAACGTCGTATTCTCTATGTTATCCGAGCTGATTGCAGCTGCTGATGCTGGTTTCCAGAACATTTGGTCATTGCAGTCATGTATCGACACGCTCTACGAGTTCGGTAATGACGACCAACGCCAACGCTATATCCCACGCATTTGTGCAGGCGAAACCATGTCAATGGACCTCACCGAACCAGATGCTGGTTCCGACCTCCAGCGCGTTATGCTCAAGGCTACCTTCGATGAGAAGGAGAACTGCTGGCGACTGAATGGTGTGAAGCGATTCATTACCAATGGTGATTCTGATATCCACCTCGTCCTCGCCAGATCGGAAGAGGGCACACGAGACGGACGTGGCTTGTCTATGTTCATATACGATAAGCGCAATGGAGGCGTTGATGTGCGTCACATCGAGAACAAGCTCGGTATACATGGTTCGCCTACTTGCGAGCTTGTTTACAAGAATGCAAAAGCAGAACTATGTGGCAACACGCGCATGGGACTCATCAAATACGTTATGGCATTGATGAATGGTGCTCGACTCGGCATAGCCGCTCAGTCGGTGGGTCTTGAGCAAGAGGCTTACAACGAGGGATTGGCATACGCAAAGGAACGTGCGCAATTCGGCAAGAAGATCATCACCTTCCCTGCGGTTTACGATATGCTCTCTCGCATGAAAGCGAAGCTTGACGCTGGTCGTTCGCTATTGTATCAGACGGCTCGTTACGTTGATATCTACAAGGCATTGGAGGATATTGCTCGTGACCAGAAGCTCACTCCAGAGGAGCGTCAAGAGATGAAGAAGTACACAAGACTGGCTGACGCTTTCACTCCGTTAGCCAAGGGTATCAACTCTGAATACGCTAACCAGACTGCTTACGACGCTATCTCTATCCATGGAGGCTCCGGCTTCATCATGGAATACAAGTGCCAACGCTTGTATCGTGATGCGCGTATCTTCTCTATCTATGAGGGTACAACGCAACTCCAGGTAGTAGCTGCTATTCGTTACATCACCAACGGCACCTACCTTTCTATCATGAAGGAGATGCTCGAGGGCGAACTCGCTTGCGACTGCATGAAGGCTTTGCGCGATCGTGTTGCTCGTCTCGTTGAGCTTTACGAGGAGTCAATCGAGAGGGTAAATGCTTACGATAACCAAGATATCCACGACTTCCTTGCTCGCCGTCTGTACAATATGACAGCCGATATCATCGGTTCGCTACTCTTGATAGAAGATGCTTCTAAGGCACCAGAGTTATTTAAGAAGTCGGCTAATGTATTCGTTCGCATGGCAGAGGAAGAGGTGATTGGTCACGCTTCTTACATCAAGTCATTCGACCCAGCAGACCTTGCTAACTTCAAGGCTACGGACAATGAACCTGCTGAAGCATAACGATTAACACACAAGAAACGTCTAACGGGAGGATGTGTCATTACATTTTCGACACATCCTCCTTACCTTTATTATATAACTAAAGCTGCTGTTTACTATAAGATAAAGCAACAGCGACGTGCTATATCCGAAGAAGAACAGCAAGATATTCGTTTAGCATTTACAGAAATGGGATACGATGGTAATGCCATAGAGTTCGACCATTATGAGGAACAATATCCTGCTATCATGAGAATCATAAAGTATTAATTTCTATAACAGCATAATAACATTGCCAGCAAACAAGCTACAAGATAATGAAAGAACTATCCAAACACCCAACAAATAGAGTTAAATCAGTTCTACTGTTATATCTTCTTTTCTTTGTTTCAATGTGTGGGTATTCCGAAACAGCAGACACACTATCTGTTATCAGCAACGATAGCTTACAAACCGAACAAAATACAATTATCCAACCATCGCTTCAGACTAAGATGGATAACTTCAGACAGCGACGCTGGTTTCAAGCTACCTATCTAGGCGTCCCAATGATAGCTATGGGGTTACTCGAAAAACATTTCGACGATAAGTTCCGAGTACTAAGGAATGACTTCATGCCTAAGTTCGACTATAAACTCGACAATTACACACAGATAGCACCAGCGGCTGTCATGCTCGGCTTGAAGGCAGCAGGAGTGCCAAGCAGGTCCTCATGGGGAAGGATGATTATGAGCGATGCTATCACCATTACTTTGATGACAGGGGTGGTACAAGGACTCAAATATACAACCAATGTAACCCGACCTGATGGAAGCAATAAACAGAGCTTTCCCTCAGGACATACTGCGACCGCCTTTATGACTGCCACTATGCTATCCAAGGAGTATGGGCACATCTCTCCATGGGTGAGTGTTGGGGCATATACCATAGCAACTGCAACAGGACTAATGCGTATGGCGAATAACAAGCATTGGCTCAGTGATGTCATGGTTGGAGCTGGCTTTGGTATTCTGTCAACAGAGTTCGGATATTGGATAACTGATGCTTTCATGAAAGGTAGGGGATTAAACTTCCAAAAGTTACAAGAGGAGGAACAACTAGGACGTAGCAACCCTTCATTCTTCAACCTCTATATGGGCTTTAATGTCCCTCTAAGTAAGTTTGACATCAATAATAACACAACCTTTCAAACATCAGTGGGAACCGTCCTTGGTGTTGAAGGAGCTTACTTCTTCAATCAGTATATAGGTATTGGTGGGCGTTCAACTTTCTCAAACATACAGCTTATCATTAACGACACTGAAGCACAAGACAACACGTTCAACTTCGATAACTTCAGCATTGGACCTTATTTCTCGCTTCCACTAACGCTTAGATGGACGCTTGATACAAAACTGCTAGCAACGTTTACCTATTATTACAATACAATAATCAATAATATAAATATTCCGAAAAATACTGGATGGGGCATTGGAACAGGTTTAGGTATTAACTATCATATAAGAAAGCATTTCGCCTTTGGCTTATTTGCCGATCACAATATACAGCCACCATACAGCATAAAGAGCAAAGAGTACATTCACACACTGACGATTGGTACCAAAGCAGCCATGAGATTCTAAGGTTTACACTATAGAACAGCTACATCCAATTAGTTGGATGGTGCCGTCCAATTAGTTGGATAGTACCGTCCAATTAGTTGGATGCCGCCGTCCAATTAGTTGGATAGTGCCGTTCAATTAACTAGATAGTACTGTCAAATTAGTTGAATAACATTATCTACCTCATTGAAAAACACATATAAGAACTCTCATTAATAGGAATCCATAACAACAGATTAGTTGCTTTTCTTCTAACAAAATTGTCTATTAGGTTGCCTTCATTAGCTGTTTTGAACCGCCTTTCACAGCTCTTCCCTAAAAAGAATTTATTAGAACCAATAGTCTATAACAACCTCAAGAGTGAAATAAAACATACACCTTTATGGTTATATGCGAAATTATCTCTATCTTTGCAGCACGTAATTAAAAGGAAAGAATATGAAGAGATATATGCAAGCAAGCCTATTATTAATGGGCTTCCTATTGGTTCAATCAACCACAGCAATGGCGCAATGTCCTATCAAGGAACGGATTATGAATGGTGAGGGAGAGGCTCAATCGACCCAACAAGTTAGCTCTGCTCCTGCACTGGCAAGCTACACGTTGGTTATTTTCTTCGATAAGAAGAAAGGCAGCAAACCACTGATGAAGGCGATCAAGACGAGCGCATGTACGGTGCTCTACAAATACAAGGAATCTAACGGAGTAGCGATTAAGGTGCGTGAAGGATGGGATATTGACAAAGCCATAGCCTACTTCAAGGGCGTGAAGGGCGTGCTAAGTATAGGCGTGAATGGTATCATGCAGCCCGAATAGGCATCTGTAACGTTCCAACAAACAATAAGGTCAGGCTAAGGACATAGCCTGACCTTTCTTTGTTAGATGGTAGATAGCACGCGATTAGATGGTAAGAGGACACGCGATTAGATAGTAAGCGGGAACATGATTACTTCTTCTTTGGATTGACATTGAACTTCCATGCGAGCGAGAACATCACATATCGGGGAATACTGTTGTGCCAAGTCTCCACGCGCCCTTGCTCATTTACGGCATAGCTTGTACTCCTCAACTGGTGGAGAATATCGAATGCCTGCAACTTAGCTAACAAATGATTGTTGAAGAAGGAACGTGTGAGTTGTGCGTTCCAGAGCCAGTCTGACGTGTTCATCTCTGCTTGCTGATAGCCTCGACGCATAAAGACTGTTATGTCAGTGACCAACTGGAAATGCCAAGGAAGTGCTAAGGTCGTATTCAGTCCCACGTTATAGTCGCCTGCATGAATTGCCTCGAAGCCTGTGCGCTTGCTGGTAATAGAGTAATACTTCACGCCTCCGTGCAAGGCAACCTCTGCATTGTCATTGGCTCGATAATTCAACTTCAATGAGTTATCAAGTATCACATTCCCCACTATGCTACGCTCGTTTCCCGTGCTACCCAGCGTCTGTGCCATATCCACCGAGTGCCTATATTCTGCTGCGAAGTTGTTATCAATCGTCAACCGATTGTTCTTATCCAATGCACGTGTGAAGTTGAAACTACCATTAATATGCCAGTTACCATTCACACTAACGGGTAGGATGTGCGAAACGGAGGTCGTTTTATCATATTGCAGACCGTATGCCACAGCGTTATCCGTCTGATTATAGCTCGCACTTAGGCTGATATTCTGTTGGTGCTGACCACGGAATGTCACATTACCCGTCACATAGTACTTATGAATATCACGCAACTTGCTATTGCCCTCACGCACATATAGCGGATTGCTGTCGTCTCGGTAAGTGGTAAGAAGCGTCATCTCGGGGAAGTCCGAACTCACCCCCATGCGCACTGACCATTGACCTTGTTTCTCCAAAGAGAGCATAGGTTCGAAGAATGTCCGCTGTCGACTGATGTGCTGCATCCCCATTCGTTCATAGTTCAGACTGGCATGCAAGAGGCGAACGGGTACTCCCACACGGAACTCGGCACCGAAGAGTAGGCTCTTTAATGACGAATAAGAAAGATTGAAGAGGTGCTCATGTCGACGCTCCCGATACTCATAAGTGTTGTTACCATCCAATGCGCCCGCTATCATCAAGGCTGTTGATGGTGGGAGATTATCGAGTGAGTAAGGTCCAGCACCTATCCGATCGAGTCGGTAAAGGAGGTTATTTGTCTTGTTAAAGTTATAGATGTACTTGTATTCAGGTATCACGCTGCGGCCACGATAGTTCCATATATAATGCAAGCCAGCCGTTAGCTTGAGGTTCTGATTCGGTGTATTGAGATAGCGCACACGCTTATCTGCAGGTAAGGCAGCCGTTGGGTATTGCAAGTCGGACGATAATAATGAGCGATTCAGGTCTCTAGTGTAATACACCTGACCTGTTACTCCGAACATATCACTCATTAACACCTTCCATCCCACACTATTATCGAATGTGAAACCATAGTGCTTTACATCGTTACTCTGGCTTTCCATCAGTCGACTCAACAATGAATTATGTACCGAGTCACGCTGGTTTTCCAGTCCCCAACCCGTTTTCTTCTTATAAGATGCAGCCAGATTCGATGTCACATAATAGGCATCTTCCTGCAATATTAACAGGTTGGTTGTTTGCCACGACGTACTACTATTCCTCATATTCGACACCGCCTTGCGATAGGAGTCACCATCAGGTAAGAAGGTTTGTGTGTTCGTCTTCGTTACTAAATTATCGTTCGTATGCTCCCAAGTGACATCACTTTGGAACCAAGAGATGGGCGTACTCAAGGGGCGCATATAAGAGAGTCCAGCCGTCTTCGTCGTTGTTAGTCCGTCAGAAACATCCTGCGGCGACCATTCCCCATCAAGTCTTGCCCGCTGATTATCGTTTAGGTTGTTCATATTAAAGTATGTCCCGATACGCTCCTTATCGGAGAACTTCATGAGAAAAGCACGTGTCTTATAACGATGTTGAGTACCTGCTCCAGCCTCAAAGTTGCCCATGTAGCCCGTAGCATACTCCTTCTTCAGTCGTACATCCATCGTATATACCTTGTCGCCCATGTCTTGTCCCATCATCTGCGACTTCTGTCCAGCCTTATTGAACACCTTTATCTTGCTTACCGTATAGGCTGGCAGGTTCTCCAAAGCCATCATTGGGTTACCAGAGAAGAAGTTATTGCCATTGACCAATAGGCTCTCTACATACTTGCCATTGACATATATCTGTCCATCCTTCGTCAGTTTCGCCCCCGGCAAGCGTGCCACTAAGGTCTCCAGCATGCTCCCTTCAGGCAGATTAAACGCATCGGCATTATAGACGATAGTATCTTTCTTGATAACCATCTTCAGCTTTGTCGCCTTCACCGTGACCTCTTTTAACTTGTGCACCTTATACATATAGATGGTTCTCACGGGTATATAGAACTCGCGTTTGCTCTTCAGTTCGCAATTCATGTAGGCATCTTGATACCCTTCTGACACTGCATGAACAATGTAATGACCCTTTTCTATAACACCAGGAAAGGAATATTCGCCCGTATAAATAGCTTTGCCACTCTCTGGATCTTGCTCTGCTTCGGTCGAAACAGAATCTATCACAATGCTATCCGCTGTCATCAAGTATAACTTCACAGGCATTCCTTCTCCCGTAATAGCGTCTTGCACTAATCCATTCACTTGATAACGATACTTCTGTGCATGGGCTGATAAGCATATAAACAGCGCACAAATCATAAAAAATAAGCTTCGAACTCGATTCTTAGTCATAAACTTTAGGTTGATTATTAGACGTTTGTTAAGGATTTATCGAATATCTATCCCATAGGTATAAACCTATTATTGGCATAGACACATAACTTGATTGCAAAGATAGGACAAATCTTTTATATTACAAGTAGGCTTCCGTTAAATAAGACAAATCTTATATCAGCAATCAAAGAAAGCCTCTCTTGCATTGAAAGAGACGCCCTCTTCGCAGCAAGGAAACGCCTTCTTCCTATTGAAGAAAGCCTCTCCTTCTTTACAGTCTCCTATCCGTTGCTAACGAAGCACAGCCTCGCTACACTGCACAAAACAAAAAACTACACGGAGAAACACGATATCTAAGATTTAATGTGTATATTTGTTGCCATCAAAACAATACTTATTAATCTGAACAAACAACGTTATTAACTATGATACCATTCAATCGTTTCGCATCCACAATCACCTTAGCTCTCACCTTATCTGTCGGTGCGCAGGCACAATCAACGAACTTGGAAAAGGACGTGGAGAGTTATTTCTTGCAAACATTAAACACTCAACTGACCACGGAAGTGGCTGACCGAAAGGCTTTCACCAATGCCCCTACCTGTGTAACCCACCTACAACAAAGCATCAAAAACAAGGATATTCCTCACTATCAAGAGATGGTTTGGAAGGCTTGGCAAGCAGCTAATCGGGCACTGAAGGAGCAGAAACTCATTCCTGCAGAGCCTTTACAAAATGCCAATCAGGCATCATGGGACTTGCCACAAGGCTTGGAGTCTAACGCAAAAATGCCTTATTACTATGGAACGAAAGGCACAAGTGATAAGCCACTACCGCTCTTTCTTTATCTACATGGCTCTGGACCGAAGGCGCAGGAATGGCAGAATGGAATCTTACTTGCCAAGTCGTTCAATGATTCGCCATCATCTTATTTCATCCCACAGATACCCAATGAGGGCGAATACTATCGTTGGTGGCAACTTGCCAAGCAGTTTGCTTGGGAGAAACTCATCCGCCAGTCGCTTGCTGAAGGGGCTGTCGATGCGAACCGGCTATATGTCTTTGGCATATCAGAAGGCGGTTACGGAAGTCAACGACTAGCCTCTTTTTATGCCGACTATTGGGCTGCAGCAGGTCCGATGGCTGGTGGAGAACCATTGAAGAATGCGCCAGTTGAGAATTGTTCCAATATAGGGTTTTCATTCCTAACAGGTGCTGATGACACTGGATTCTATCGTAACATCTTAACCTATTACACGCAGGTTGCCTTCGATTCAGCGCAACTCTCTCGTCCACTCTCCGCTGACCAACAGCCTATCTTCCGCCATCGTGTACAGCTCCTACCCGGTATGCAACACCACATAGACTATAGTCTCACCACACCATGGTTGCGCCAATTCGTTAGGAATCCATACCCCAAGACAGTGCTATGGGAGGACTTTGAGATGGATGGAAGGCATCGTTCAGGCTTTTACAACTTACAAGTTTTGAAGCGTCCATCAGCCCTTCGCACCTATTATGATATGTCTATTCAAGGGAACGTGATTACCCTTAGCATACAAGATGTACGCTATACAACAACCGAGAAAGAGCCACAATGGGGCATAGAAATGAAGTTTAATCGTTCTTACTCAACGGCTCAAGGAGGGAAACTACGTATCTATCTCAATGATAAACTGGTAAATCTTAACAAAGAGGTGACAGTAATCATCAACGGAAAGAAGGCTTTTCAAGGTGTTGTAAAGGCTAATCTAAAAGACATGATAAATAGTTGTGTGGAATATTACGACCCCTATCGTGTGTTCCCAACAGCCGTAGAGGTGAGTTATTAAACACTACAAACAAAATAGGAGCAGACGCATTTGTCTGTTCCTTATCTTATACTTCCAGTAACTCAAGTAGGTGTATATCCACCTTTAGAAGGGCTTTCGGAAGTTACCTGTTAGAAGCCCTCTCCATTATTGAACAGGGTTCTGTTCATAGATCTTTAACCCAAACTCATGCGCATAGGCATAAACATGTTCGAGAATATCTGACGTTGAATGCTCATAAGGAATCCAATCCTTATTAGATAAGAAGAAGTAAAACTCGATAGGAACTCCTGCTTGCGTCGCATCTAATTGACGCAGTAGTAAAGTCATCTTAGGGTTTACATCTTCTCGTTTGGATAGGTAATGTTCCATGTAATGACGGAAGAGTCCGATGTTAATTACATCTCCCTTCAGATCCTCCTCCTTGACATATCCCTTCTCAAGGAGGCTCTTCTTGAGATCATCATCAGCAATTCTTATACTGCGAACATCAAAGTAGACGACCTTCTTCACACGACGTCCTCCACCCTCTAACATATCTTTCCAGTTGAGGAAAGTGCCATTTACCAATGTTAAAGGAGATACCGTTGCTATGGAATTATCGCTTTGTTTCACTTTAACAGTGGTCAGAGTGATGTCTTGGACAGTACCATCAAGACTGCCATCAGGCATTGTTATCCAGTCTCCAATGTGTATCATCTCATTGCTGGTGAGCCTAACTCCTGCGACAAGACCATCAATTGTGTCCTTAAATACTAACATCAAGATAGCAGATGTGGCTCCCAAACCAGCAAGAAGGTTCATTGGACTGCGATTAATGAGTATTCCCACAACCACAATAGCAGCTATAAAGATGGTCAATATCTTCAAGACTCCACAGAAAGACTTGAGGTATTGACTCCTAGAATTACCTGGTTTCGTATTCAAATAACGCAATCTATCAATGATACCAACGGCAAGCTGTGTGGTAGCAATGGTGAGATAGACCGCAGTCAGACGTGCCAAAGCCTCTTGAACAACGGGTATTTGATAGAAAACAAGGGGCATTAACTTCCAGATAACGAGGGCTGGAACAATGCGACAGGCCACCTTTAAGACCTTATAATCAAATATTACATCATCCCATTTGGGCTCTGTTCGCTTTACAATCTTCAGTATTAAAGGTACAAAGACATACTTACAAATAAGCTCCGATACCAATGCTAGCAATAGAGCTACCACCGTTAACAATATATGACGCAGTACTGGGACAGCATGACCGTGCACTCCCAATGATAGGATAACATTCTCTACAAAGATGCGAATCTGCTCTAGTACGTCATTTAATAAGTGATGAGGAAGTTTCGGCAACATAGTTATTTGCATTTAAATGAAGGGTTATTGGCACAATGCCACACATATCTTGTTTTGGAAACGACGCATTGGCGAATGGGTCATTCCACCATTATTAATAATAGAGAAACATAGCAAATGCCCGTTAGAAGCGGTGAGATAACCAGCCAGCGAACTAACTCCACGCACTGTACCTGTCTTGGCTCTCACGTTGTTTTGAGCACTTGTTCCCCGCATACGTTTACGCAGTGTGCCATCAACTCCAGCGATTGGTAAGGCTTCATAGAGCGCATTGTAAACCTCTTGATTGCGATAAGCATGACGCAAGAGTTGGATCTCTAACTCTGCACTCACATAATTATAAAGGGACAAACCAGAGCCATCTGCCACATTATAATCACGTGGATTCAAGCCGAGACGACTGAAGAGTGCATTCTCATAGTTCCTCCCTTGCTTAGCAGAACACCAACGAACTCCACCACTCGCAGCCAACTGATAGAACATAGACTCTGCATAGAGATTATCGCTGACCTTTAACATTCTGTGTAAGACTTCACGTATAGAATGAGTATAGGTAACAATCAATGACGCATTAGAGGGAACTTGTCGTTCATCGGTGAAACCATCGACTGATACGCCAACAGTACGTAGTTTGCGGAGAAGAACATCTAAGAACTCATCCTTCCTATCAATCAATAAGGGCGTAAGAATAGGATTCTTATCATCCCAGCACCACCCTTCTCCAAGTCTGTCTTTGTCTTTGAACGACAGATCAGCATAAACATTACCCTCAATGCGAGTAATCCCCAACTGTCGAATAGAGTCTGCTATCGCCGACAGATCACCGGATGACAACATAGGATCCATGCCTCCCAAGCAATAGAGATCACCGTGTAGAACCTGTGTAGAGTCATTGATTGTTCCTGTATAGTAAACACGTGTCTTGAAATCATAATCAGCTCCTAACTTATCCAAAGCAGCAATAGCTGTGACGCACTTCATCGTAGAGGCGGGGCGAAGATGGAGTTTCTCACGGAACTGATAGACGGGAACATCATCGGTTAAGTCCCATACCATAACCGAAGCCTGCACCGTTTCAAGGAGCGGACTACGCATGATTCCATCCAAACGATTCGTGATATTCTCCTTCCAAGAGAGGTGGCTATCAGTGGAGAAAGCCGATATAATGCTATCTGTATCTTCGTCTTCTTCCTCATCAACATCATCACTTTTCGGTTGAACAACAACCGCCTTGGGATGCAAAATATTGGCTATCTCCGTACTATCAAGATATACTTGCGCATGAACCTGTAGGCTCAATACAACGCAAAGAACCAATGCCGATAAATATCTTAACTTCATTCTTCGTCCTTTCTCTTTATCATTCGCTTGGTAAGTACAGCCTGAAACGAGTCGACATTATCAGGTTGTACGCTAATGGTGTTGCCATTTACCAATTCAATTAATATATAATGTCCGATGTGAAAAGCAAAGGGATGCTTCTCTAATGATCGAATATCACTGATAGAGAAACACTTTGTTTGTCCAATACGTCCCGTCTTAATGCGTAATTGATCATCGTCAGTAAGAACATAACTAGTATGTATAGCACGGTCGACAGCACGAAGAGTTACCACGATAAGAACGAACCCTAAGACTACCATCACACTACTTGTTCGATGCCATAAGCAGAAGAATGCACCAAGACCAAACACTAGTATCGCTCCTAGATCATTTATTGTTACTTTATGTTGGAATGTTCTCATACAGAGTGCAAAAGTACAAAATAAAAGCCTTTGTACGTCAATATATTACATAAAAAGATAATGGCAACCAACATTGGTTGCCATTATTAGAGGGGAAGGTTATTGGGCTAATTAGGCTTATTAGCCTAATTGGACCAATAAAGCTAATACCCTTAAACCAAAGTCGCAATAACCTCTTCGCGGCTTTTAGGTAGCATATCAATGACCGGAATCTCAGGCATTGTATAGCAACCAGGGGCTAAACGGAAACTAGCTCGTGCCACATTGACAAGCACCTGGGCTGTAAGTGCTGGGTTATTGATATTCATATCGAATGAGAAGTGCTGGTTATGTGTCTTTCCACTAACGCCTTTGCGGGTCATGTGAACGCCATGACCAACATCATTCAAGGCGTCAACACTAGGTACTGCAAACACATGCAACTCGTCATGAGCAAAGTAATCGTCGGCCTTGAGTTCCTTTGTTACATCCTCAAGGTTGGCTCCTTCTTCTAGTTCAACATATACCATGCGACGGTGAATGCCCTCTCCCAAAGGTATAGTCATTGACAATGCATCCTTAACGCCCTGCTTACTACGAGCCACAACAGAGTGTCCCATGGAACGACCGGGACCGAAGTTTGTATAAGAAAGACCCTCTGGTGCGAGGCTCTCCATTAATACTCTTACGATAGAGTCAGAGCCCGGATCCCATCCAGCAGAGATAACACTCACTGTGTTAGTACGCTTGTTATTCTCCATTTGCTTCGTGCGATAGTCCAAGATGGAACCATGAATATCAAAAGAGTCGACGGTATTAATGCCCAAAGCCGTAATCTTCTCGGCATACTCTGGACAACTTCTTGTTGGAGTTGCAAGGATCGCTACATCAACATCTTTCAGCTTTGTGATGTCATCAACAACCTCGTATGGAGTCAATTCTAGGGGCTTATCTTTATCACCTTGACGCCTTACAACACCCGCAATCTCGAAATCCTTTGCTGCTTCTAAGGCCTGAACACTATATTGACCAATGTTACCATACCCAATAACAGCTGCTCTAATCTTCTTCATAATTACTTACCTTTTATGTTATTAAACTACTTTTCTCTGCAAAAATAGCGTTTTATTTGCTAATAAGTATCGTCTTCGACCCCTTTTTAACACTATTCTATATCTTCTTTATAATACACTCTTTTTATCTGCCTTACACTTACTTATTGCATAAACAAGTTTTAGTAGTATAATTAAATTCTATCTCTATTCTACAAAGAGAGCCTCCCGTCATAGCAAAAAAAGGCTCTCTTTAGTACAAAGAAACGCCTCCTTTAAATGAAGAAGAGCCTTTCCTTTATTCGTATTCATAGATAATATGCACCTACATGATGTCCTTTTCAATACGAAATTATAGTTATTAATTACACTCTTTCATAACAATAAACAAAGGAAGAAAACGTTATTAAGGACGTATATACAGAATTTCCATGCCCGAAAAAGGCATATTTATTTTAGATTATGATTGAATATATCAAAGGCGAACTGGCAGAGTTAACACCTGCCATGGCTGTCGTTGAGGCACATGGTGTGGGTTACGCACTGAATATCTCACTGAATACTTATAGTGCAATACAGGGTAAAACAGCTGTCAAACTATATGTTCATGAGGCCATTATGACTGGTGGACGCGATGACAACTACACGCTATATGGCTTTGCAAACAAGCAGGAGCGAGCCCTTTACAGATTGTTGATTACAGTCTCCGGAGTAGGTGCGAACACTGCAAGAATGATTCTTTCTTCATTGACACCAGCCGAACTTTGCAACGTAATTGCCAATGGGGACGAGAAGATGTTGAAGACAGTTAAGGGTATTGGTCTTCGAACTGCTCAACGCATTATAGTCGATCTCAAGGATAAGATCATGCAAAGTGGTATTGCTGACGAGTTGCATGTTAGCAACACTCCTGGTACACCTGCTGTTGATGCAGGGATTAAGGATGAGGCCGTTAGCGCACTCACTATGCTTGGCTTCTCACCAGCTCCTTCTGCAAAGGTTGTCGTGAGTATCCTTACCGAACAACCTGACCTTCCTGTGGAACAGGTGGTTAAGTTGGCGTTGAAGATGATTAAATAAAAAGCCTCACCCCCATCCCTCTCCGAAGGGAGAGGGGCGTAATTACCGCTTACAAATACTTTTCTCTGCATATTACAGCTTACATATTTCTGTTAAAAGGGCTTAGGGAGGCTTTCAATCACTCGTCTTCTTGAAAAGAAAACATTACATATTCCTCATTATTATCATGCTTCTTGGTAGTGTCACACTACTAAGCTGGGGACGTATAGCTCTATCTTTTGCACCGATAAAGAGTATCTTCTCTGTAACACAAAACGATACAATCAAGAAGAAGAAACCGATTGAGGTGGAGATAGATGAGGAGAAGATCCCTGACTCTTTACTGCATCCAAGGTGGAAAGTGCAGCGCACTTCACCTATTACTTATGATGATCTAAGGGAGAACTCTACCGATCTTATCCGCCCCGAGAATATGCGACAAACGGTGGAATATAACGACTCTCTCGATCGGTATATCATAGGTAACAAGATTGGTGATACATACGTGATGGCACCAATAATGATGACACCTGAAGAGTATCGGAAGTGGACAGAGAAACGCAGCTTCACGGATTACTATCGCTCAAAGAACCAAGAAATATTACGCGAAAAGGGCAAGGAGAAGTTCGACTTCACCGATATGCACTTCTCGTTAGGACCGGCAGAGAAGATCTTTGGACCAGGTGGTGTGCGTATTAAAACACAAGGAACTGCAGAGCTGAAGTTCGGTGCGACGCTCAAAAGCATTGATAATCCGTCATTGCCAATACGCAATCGTAAGACCACAGCGATGAACTTTGACGAGAAAATTAACGTCAATGTCAATGGCAAAGTGGGCGATAAAGTGAACATGAACCTCAATTACAACACTGATGCGACATTTGACTTTGACACGCAGAACTTCAAGTTGAAGTATGAAGGAAAGGAGGATGAGATCATCAAACTGGTTGAGGGTGGTAACGTAACATTCCCTTCTAACAACTCTCTTGTGCAAGGAGCTTCGGCCTTATTCGGCATTCGCACCGACATGCAATTCGGTAAATTGAAGTTACAAACGGTGTTATCTCAAAAGAAGAGTTCGAATAAGAGCGTTAGTTCTAGGGGTGGAAAGCAGTTGACACCATTTGAGATTGATGCCGCAGAATACGAAGAGAACCATCACTTCTTCTTATCTCAATACTTCCGAGATCACTATGATGACGCAATGAAATCATTGCCTAATCTGAAGACAGGTATCACTATCAACCGTGTTGAAGTGTGGGTAACAAACAAGAGCGGAACGACAAGTAACACTCGTAATATCGTTGCTCTTACCGATTTAGGAGAGAATGAACGAGTGAGCCGAACGGATCTTTGGGGTACAGGAATTGGTCAAGTACCAACGAACAACGCAAACACAGAATACAACACTATCGCTCAAGGTTACCCTGCCGCACGCAATATTGATCAAGTGACAGGTATCTTGGATGGTGCAGGACTTGTGGGTGGTAATGATTACGAGAAGATTGCTAATGCCCGACTACTCAATAGTTCGGAGTACACAGTGAACCCTGCTTTGGGTTACATATCGCTTCGCAGTGGTCTACAAACCGACCAGGTGCTTGCCGTTGCATACGAATATACATTCGGTGGAGTGACTTATCAAGTGGGAGAATTTGCCAGTGACCGCACCGATATCAATGAGGCTCTATTCGTAAAGTCACTGAAGAACACCAATAACAGCCCTAGTCAAGGTAACTGGGGATTGATGATGAAGAACGTTTATTACCTGTCAACTAACATTGAGAAGGATAAGTTCCGCCTTGATGTTAAATATCAAAGTGATACGACAGGTGTGTACCTTTCTTATATACCCGAACCACAAGTTAAGAGCTTACCCATCATTAAGTTGCTTGGTGCCGACCGATTAGATAACAATAACAACCCGCATCCGAATGGTTATTTCGATTATGTAGAAGGATACACAATAAGCAATGGGCGCGTCTTTTTCCCACTAGCGGAACCATTCGGCGCAGGGCTTCGTAAGAAACTTATTGATAAAGGTGTTACGGCTGCAGTAGCCGATAAGTACACTTTCTCGGAACTATATAATTCGACTAAGACAACCGCTAAGCAGATTGCAGAAAAGGATAAATTCATGCTCGTGGGACAATATCGTGGTACGGCAGCAAACGTTATTTCGCTTGGTGCCTACAATGTTCCGCAAGGTTCCGTGGTGGTTACTGCTGGTGGAGTAACGCTTAATGAAGGTTCTGATTACAGCGTTGATTACAGTGCAGGAGAGGTAACAATCCTCAACCAGAGTATTATTGATGCAGGAACTGCTGTCAATGTCTCCCTCGAAAGTCAAAGTGCTTACCAACAGGAGCGCAAGACTATGATAGGAGTAAACTGGGAGTATGATTTCTCAAAGGACTTCCAAATAGGTGGAACATTCATGCACTTATCTGAACAACCACTCACCACAAAGGTGAATATGGGCTCGGAACCGCTCAACAACACCATTTGGGGACTTAATCTAAACTGGAAGAAAGAGAGCCAGTGGTTGACCAACATGCTCAATAAGATACCTTTCTTGCATGTCACTCAACCATCATATATCACCTTCTCTGCCGAGTTCGCACAGTTGTTGGCAGGGCAGAGTAAGGGTACACAAGACCATGCTTCTTACCTTGATGACTTTGAAGGTACGAAGAATGCAATCGATGTTAGCCAACCTACATCATGGGTGATTTCAAGTGTACCATCCGACTTCTCCGAGTCAACGGATAAGACGACTCTAAGGAGCGGATACAACAGAAGTCTCTTAGCTTGGTACAATATTGACCCGCTCTTCACACGTCGTAGTAGTTCACTAACGCCTGGTCACATTAAAAGCGACCTCGAACAATTATCGAATCACTACGTTCGTGAGATTCCAATTACCGAAGTCTTCCCTAACAGGGATCGTAACTATAGCGGTTCAATTTCAACCTTGCAAATACTGAATCTGGCTTTTTATCCATCAGAACGAGGTCCTTATAACTTCAATCCTAATATTGACATTAATGGTCACCTCACCAACCCTAACAGGACATGGGGCGGTATGATGCGTAAGTTGGACACGAATGACTTCCAGACAGCCAACATCGAGTATGTGGAGTTTTGGATGCTTGATCCGTTCATCTATACTAATCGACAAGCTAATGCCAACCAGTATGGTGGCGACTTCTATATCGATCTCGGCGAGGTGTCTGAAGATATATTGAAGGATGGAAAGAAGTTCTATGAGAGTGGTATGCCAGTAGACGGTAGCAACTCATGGACGACTACTCAGTGGGGACGAATCCCTACACAATCTACCATCACGTATGCTTTTGCGACATCAGCAGGCAGTCGTGCCAAGCAAGATGTGGGTTACAATGGCTTAACGGATGAAGAAGAAAGACAGTTCGCAGCCTATCAGAACTTCCTTACTGCAGCCCGTGCCAACACCAATCAGGCTGTGTTTGACTCTATATGGGCAGACCCTGCCAATGATGACTACCACTATTTCCGTGGTTCGGATTGGGATCGTAAACGTGCATCGATACTTGAACGCTATAAAAGAATCAATAACCCACAAGGCAACTCACCTGACAATGAGAACAATAACGAGCGTTATGACACGTCTTACAAGACTACTCCTGATGTAGAGGATATCAATCAAGACTATACACTGAACGAATACGAGAAGTATTACCAATACCATGTTAGCATTCGACCACAGGATCTCAACGTTGGACAAAACTTCATTGTGGATAAGCGAGTGGCGTCAGCATCCTTACGAAAAGGCGGTTCGGAACCTGTGACATGGTATCTTTTCCGCATTCCACTAGAAGAGTTTCAGAAACGCGTGGGGGGTATCAACGACTTTACAAGTATCCGCTTCATGCGCATGTTCCTCACTGGTTTCAGTAAACCAATAGTTCTCCGCTTTGCCACATTCGACCTTGTCAGTGGCAAATGGCGCCAGTATCAGCAGAACTTAACCACTGGTGTGCCCAATACGGGTACGATGAATGTGAGTACGGTGAGCCTTGAAGAGAATGGAGATAAAACTCCCGTCAACTATGTCTTACCGCCTGGTATCATTCGAGGACAGGATCCGAGTCAGCCTCAACTAGTACAGGAAAACGAGCAAGCACTATCTTTGGTCGTTAATAATCTAAGCTCGGGTGAATCGAAAGCTGTATATAAGAACACAACACTTGACCTGCGCCAATACAAGCGTCTACAGATGTTTGTACACGCAAATGCCTTCGAACAGAACACAACCAACCTCGGTGATGATCAGTTGGCAGTGTTCATTCGATTGGGATCAGACTATAAGAACAACTATTACGAATATGAAATTCCATTGAAGCTAACCGCTCCAAAAAGTGATTACGACATGTATCTCCCACAGGATCAACGGCTGGTTTGGCCTATAGAGAACATGTTAGATATTCCTTTGCACCTACTCACTTCTGTCAAGAAGCAGCGTAACAAGGCACGTGGAACTGGTGGAGCTAGTTTCAACCGCGTCTTCTCTGTCTATGACACTGACCACCCTGCCAACAAAGTAAGTATCATGGGTAACCCAACACTGGGTGAGGTTAAGACTATGATTATCGGTGTGCGCAACCTTTCCAGTAGCCAGAAGAGTGGTGATGTGTGGGTCAATGAGTTGCGTCTAAAGGAGTTTAACAACGAGGGTGGATGGGCTGCAAGAGGGCAGTTGAACGTCCAGTTGTCCGACTTCGGTAGTGTTGATATCAACGCAAGCCATAGTACTGACGGCTTTGGAGGCTTAGAACAAGGTGTAAATGAACGGCAACAAGAAACGAAGACTGACGTGTCTGTCACTACGAGTCTGGAGTTAGGTAAGCTGTTCCCAGACAAGGCGAAGGTCTCTGCACCATTATATTATAGTATCACAAAGAGCGAAAGTAGACCTAAATATAACCCACTCGACACCGACATGGAATTGGGGGATGCACTCGAAGGAGCTAGTAACAAGCAGGAGAAAGACTCAATTAAGTCGATTGCAATTACCAAACGATTGACAACAAACTTATCGCTATCGAATGTGCGTGTTGACATACAGACAAAGAATCACCCTATGCCATACGACCCCGCAAACTTCTCTTTCTCGTATAGCCATTCACACTCTCACACATCGGGAGAAACGACTGTCTATGAGAATGAAGACAACTGGCGTGGGGCATTAAACTATAACTGGACACCAGTTTACAAGACTTGGGAGCCATTCAAACGACTGATCAAGAGTCGTTCAAAATGGTTTGAGATCCTACGTCGCTTTGGCTTGAATTGGTTGCCACAGAACGTTACCTTCAATACAGAGATGGTTCGCAACTATTACGAACTACAAGAGCGTGACATGGAGTCAATAGGTCATGACCGCCTCCCACTGACGTTTAATGAGCAGTTCCTATGGAACAGAGACTTTGCATTGAGATGGGACTTAACGCGCAACCTACACATGAACTTCCAAAGTGCAACGCATGCGGAAATAGAAGAACCATACACTCCTATTAACAAAGACCTCTATGCGGATCGTTATCAAGCATGGAAGGATTCGGTGTGGACAAGCATTAAGCACTTTGGTACTCCACTTGATTACCAACAGAACTTCTCGCTCTCTTATCAGTTACCTCTTAACCTTTTACCTGTCTTCGATTGGGTGAATACGGATGCTAGTTATAATGCAACTTACACATGGGTAAGGGGTGCTAACCTTGATAATGGTACTTCGCTCGGTAACACAATCACAAGTAACAGAACCTTAAACATTAATGGGACTTTCAACATGGAACGCCTTTACAACCATGTTCCCTTCCTAAAGAAAACGAATGAGCGGTTCAATCGGACACAACCAAGAAAGCCCTCTCGTCCGACAATGACAGCCGAACAGAAGAAGAAAGCGAAGGAGCAGAAAGCGAAAGAGAAGGACGATGAAAAGAAGAAAGCACTGCCTAAGAACAAGAAGAGTTTTGAGCAAGAAATAACCCTCAAAGCTGATACCTCTATCGTTGTATCGCATGGTAAGAATACGAAACGATTGATCTTCTCGGCTAAAGATGAGCATGGAAAAGCCTTAAAGATGAAGTGGAAGAAGGTGGGAGATAACCAAGTAAAAATCTTCAATCGGACGGACTCTGCTATACGAGCAAAGCTCACTATCACACCAAAAGAGCCACTCGATAACAAGAAATGGTATAAGACTGCACAATGTGTTGCACGTGCTTTAATGATGGTACGCAACGTCGGAATATCGTATCGCAACCAGTATTCTATGACTTTACCAGGCTTCATGCCAACCATTGGAGATGCCTTTGGACAACGTCGTGGTACCGGTGCATTGACTCCTGGTTTAGACTTTGCTTTTGGTCTCATTGACGATGATTACATTGGTAAAGCACGTGACAATAACTGGTTACTCATCAATGATAGTATTGCTACACCAGCGATAACAAACCAGGTAGAAGACGTGCAATTACGTGCCACACTGGAGCCTTTCAGAGACTTCAGAATCGATCTCACGGCTAGTAGAATGACAACCACTTCAAGGAGTATTCAGTATATGTATGCTGGCGTTCCAACCACTCAAACAGGTTCATTCACCATGACTACGCTCTCTCTGGGCACTGCTTTTGAGAGCATGGGGAATGCTAACAATGGTTATCATAGTGCCACTTTCGACCGCTTTGTCAATTCGCTCAACAGCTATCGTAATCGTGTGGAAGCACAATACAATGGGGCTACTTATCCAGCATCAATGGGTGGAGGGCACTTCAGTCCAACGGTCGGAGCGGTCAATAAATATAGTGCAGATGTGATGATCCCAGCCTTCCTCAATGCCTACACAAGTATGGGGGGCAATGGTTTAAAGCTATTCCCTACCCTACGAAGTCTGCTCCCGAACTGGAGTATTAGGTATAGTGGACTATCGAGATTGCCACTCTTCCAAGATCTATTCAAGAGTGTGAACATCAATCACGCATATAGAAGTATCTTCGCAATCGGCTCTTATCAGAGTTACAGCACATGGCAGGAATACATGAATGGATTAGGTTTCATCACCGATGCAACCACAGGGAACCCTATCCCAAGTTCGATGTATAACATCTCACAAGTTAGTATCAACGAGGCATTCTCGCCTTTACTGGGTGTGGATGTGACGCTTCAGAACAATCTAACTGCACGCATGGAATATCGTCAAACACGTGTGTTAGCACTCTCAATGACGAGTGTTCAGCTCAATGAGGCTACATCGAAAGATTGGGTAATTGGTATTGGCTATCGCATTAACGACTTCAATCTCTTTGGCAATGGAGCACATCGTGTGGCAAAGAAGAAGAAAAAATCGACCGCAAACACGCAACAAAACGATAATAATTCACCGAACAGGAACAACGGATTTAACCAAGATCTTAACCTCAGATTAGATATGAGCTATCGTCGTCAAGCTGCACTTACACGTGACATCGCATCGCTCACCTCTACTGCTTCTAGTGGTAATACTGCCTTTAAATTCTCTTTCCTTGGTGATTACACACTAAGCCGCTTTGTCACAGCCAGCGTCTATTACGATATGCAAATAAACTCTCCTCTGTTGTCATCGGGTAGTTATCCGACCACAACTCACGACTTTGGAGTTAGTTTAAGACTAAGTTTAACGAGGTAGAAAGAGGTTTACAACATCTCTCCAAGGCTTCTGTAATACTTCTCCAAAGCACTTGTAATGGTTCTCCAAAGCACTTGTAATAATCCTGTAAATTATCAGTTGCACTTTAAAATGGCTTTAACTGTATTTTAAAACGGTATCAATAACATCTTAAAATGGCTTTAACAGAAACGAAAACGTCCGAATCCTTACATAGGATTCGGACGTTTCTTTATAAGAGATTATCAATATCTTTCCCTATTTCACTGGTTCAAATGTTGCCACAACGTTAATCTTCTCACGACCTTCAGATTGGCGTTCATTCATCTTTAACTGACCATTTTCAAATTGAAGAGAGGCTCTTTCCTTTGCCGAAAAATTATTTTCTTCATCAGAAAAAGCAATTACTAATTCGTTAAAATTCATCCACTTCCAGTAATTCATCATGTCTTCACGACTGTCAGTGTTGGTTACATAATACGAACCAGTATGTGTAAAGGTTATTGTCCGCAATATATCTAAATCATCAATAGCATCTAACTGCGTTTTAGACAACTTGAGTTTGTCCTTATATTCAGATGCATTCATCGCTAACTTAAGCCCATTGTAAATCTCAGTGGTTGAAGTAGATGTCCCATCATAGACCTTCTTTCCATCATAGGTCACGTCAACATGATACTTCACAAGCCTCCATGTACGGCATAAGTAATCATTCGCTTTATTAGAAGATAACGTGCCAGCCTTCTGTGCTGATAAGTTTGAAACATACCCCTGATTATTCAACAGCAATTTAAAAGACTGCTTATTCGGAATAATTGTCAGCTCTCCAAAACCATTCAACACATAATGATCGTCCTTCTTCTCATAGCTACCAGAGTAGATAACATCATCAGAAGAAGAAGAACTTAGCATATTGTTCTCCAGAACGATAAAGTAACGTCCACCCTCAGTCAGTTCCACACTCTTCCATTTGGAGCCAATCGTTGTAACCTTGTATCGTGCAGCATCCGCAATATGCGCAGGTTGCTCGATCTTACCCCAATCTTTTCCATCATCATCAGAACTACTACATGCTGTGAAACTCAACGCCATTAACGCCAAGAAACCTGTCACTAAAAACTTTGAATGTCTCATTTTTTATTATATTTATAATTACTAGTTTCTAATAGATTTACCCCTTCGAATCATACATTCAATGATTCTTTTATATTAACATAACCTTTCAAAAGAAAATAAATTCTCTCTTTAAGAGACGATTAAATAGCTTTTCAAAGATTAGTACATGACTTTCCAAAAGACCGCTGAGTACCTTTTAAAAGACCATTGAGAACCTTTCAAAAGAAAATTGCAGACCTTCCAAAAGACAATTACATTAGCGGTAACAAAAGTAAATATATTTTTTTATTTATCATTCATCACTCGTTAAAAATTAATAATCCCCCTCTTTCTAATCTCACCACTACCTTTTATCATGTTCCTCGTGCCTCTTAAACATTCCCAAAAGAGAGTTCTATCTTCTCAAAGTCAATCTCTTATTTCTCACAATATAACAGAGTCTGAACGAGTACATTTCACTTTCCAGTCACTCCTATCACGACCGATTTACTTGCTAACATCTAAGATCCAACTATCTACATGAAGTATTAAATATGAAAACAAATGAATTAAAAAATAAATTAGGGGCTTATACAATATGTGTTATGATCTTTTTTAACCTTATAATCCCAAGTTTATTGCTCGAGGTAAACTCTTTTAAATATAGCTTTTAACAACTTCCGCCCCAATCAACTGATTTAATGTAGAACCTATAAGTTCATCAGAATAGATTGACTGCCAATAGTTATCGAAAATCGGTTTATCTATATTACATTGTCCAGAATTGTCTAATGCATATATAATAAGTCGTTCCTTATCACAAATCCCCATTAGTTTAGAGCGTAACATACGAGCATATGACAAGGCTTGACGGAAGGCTTTTTGTTCTTCTATCATTGAAGACATGTCCAACTTAGCCTCAATTACTAAGGGTGAACTTTCAAAATGAGTAGTCCCACGTGGGAAAAATACAAAGTCAGGAATAGCCTTTTCCTTTCTTCCAGCCTTTAATTGTAGCTGTCTCGTCCAATCAGAATCATTGTAACCAATTCGTTTCAATATAGGGATGAGAATGTTTTCTTCTACGTCCTTCTCATGTATAATGTCTCCAAAGTCAATAGAAGTCACTGCATAGAGTTGTGGATAATCTGTATTCTCTACTCCTTTTTCCTTTACTAATCGCAATAATTCTGTGTAGTCTTTTGCAGAAAACCTTATACCATTTATACCTTGCAAATTCTTTCGTACAATTGGTAACTGAGAGAAATAAGAATCTTCTTTTAAGTCTGAAAAAGTAATTTTTGGAAGTTTAATACCATTACGTACAATAGTTCTGCAATGATAATAATCAAAAGGATTGAATATGCCGATCGAATCTGCACGCCAAATTGAATGTATATAACTTCGTGGGGATGTGCAATATACAATAACTAAGTCTCCTCTACGAGTTCTTTCGTTACAAGCCCAAATAGAAGTAGTAGATGGTTGCGACTCTACTAATGAATCAAGAAACTTAAAATCAATATTACCAGATGCTCCTGTTAACCATACATTTGTGGGTTGTGGTAATTTTCCTGTTGTTAATTCCTCTGTATCTAAGAGTACCCTTGCTCCGTAATCATATAGGCATGCACAGAGTTCAGCATCTGTTAGTTCATTGTCTTTTTGGAATTCATTAAGTATACCGCATATATCATAGTAATACATAAGGTACTGCCTGTAGTCTTTAGAACGAGGTATTGGTGGTAAATCTATGCCAAGTGCATCACAACTCTTTTGTATAATATCAAATCGATGTGAAAGAAGGATAGGCTTAAAGTAGTAATCATAATAATACAAATACGTAGATAAGGCATCTACTGTTGCTGCTTTTAGTCGAAACTTATTTGCCGATATGATGTATTTGTTCCCTAACCATACGATTTCATCATCCTTAACTTCAAAGTCCATTAGGTCGTATGAGTCAATGAAATGCTCAAAACTTTCCCGAGTAAAAGTCTCTTCCTCTATGAGATTCCGTTCAACGAAATTAATCTCATGTATATACGCTAACTCCACAAATTGCTGAGGATTAAAATCACTATCCAATCCATTTGTAAATGTTGCTATAGCTTCTATATTCTTATATACATCATCGGGATTAGGGTCAAACATTTCTATCGCTTTCTGTCCATCGGCTGATTGCTTATAATAGTTCCATAGGGTCTTGTTCATAATCTTTTAATTCTTTCTTAAAGTTTAAGGTTTATCTTATTAGGCTTTGCTCAGATAAGCAAACTCTTGCTTGTATCGTTCAATACGTTCATAATCCTTCTTTGCTGGATTAGGAATTCGAGAAAGGTCCATATTGTGAGTAAGGTCGTGCATCTTTACGGCAGTTGCAAGGGCATTCTCTTTTATGCGATGAATATATGTTTCTCTGTTAGGTGCAAGATGATGATTGAGCAAATGTAAAGCATCGGCAAGTTCAAGCCTATCGGTATCTGACAAGGGAGTTCCTAATTTATCATCTAACAAGTCTAGCACTTCCTCAACGGAATAGGGTGTATCTTCACTTGCATCGTGTAGATAACCAACAACCTGCTCCTGCCAAGTTCTGCCCATTTTGGCAACAGATGTAAGATGGCCAGTGAAATAATCAACCCCAGCTTTGTCCACCTGCCCTTTGTGTAGCTCACAAGCTAACTCGGCAGCACATTGTACGAAATCTTTCTCCTTGTTGACTAACATAGCTAAAATTTAAGTTATATGTAATAGAATCTCTTCACTATCTACTATTCACAATGCAAAGGTACATCTTTTTGTGAACATACCAATCTTATTGAGCATTTCTTTAAGATTTCATCTTTATCTATAAGCCTTTAACATCATCTATAATTTAACGTGAGTTCGACGAATTCACGTTAATTAAGTTCATATCAAGCATTATATTGGTTGTATAATACAGACACTGGCTGGTTCTTTCGTGGTGATTGCCAGCCAGTGCAGTTAATACCTAAATAATCGTATTTTTCTTGGAACAAACGATTAAATGGTGAGTACACTCTACTCCAACGCTCGGTTAAAGAACAGTCGACGTTCTTTAACCACAATGATAACAGACACGATAAGCAGTAATACCGTCTGTATGCACTTGCTGTCGGGATGGGTAGAAAATATCTCATTGAAATATCCAGCTGTAATATGAAAGGTAATGGCAACGAGAATATTTCGATTTGTTTTGTAATAGAGCCAGTTCATCAAAAAGACAAAAGGAAAGATACTAACGATGAAGTTCAGACTATAAAGCCAACCCTCGCTCACCACGTTTGCGTGATAATAACCCTTAATACCTGCAAGAGGGAAATGCCATATAGCCC
>ERZ772909.325-NODE-325-length-30927-cov-4.034659_pt1 | contig 30927 bp, 28 predicted proteins | sample MGYA00511137_ERZ772909 | MGnify/ENA primary metagenome ERZ772909 (study PRJEB29015, sample SAMEA2738095) | human oral metagenome | biome: human oral; feature: human-associated habitat; material: saliva | place: China | collected 2270 ... | reverse complement strand
GACCGGGAGTCGGTTTCTTTACAAAGATGGATATGGGTATTGTAAAATACCATTTTGAGCTTGGAGCAGGCAGGGAAAACTTCTACTGGAGTGAATAAACCTGAGGTATAGCAAGGCTATACCTTTATTTTAAATAAAGAGAGGATATTATGGGAAAAGAATACCTACATGATCCGAGAAAGGTCTTAGAGGACCTTAATACCGGAGAGAGCGGGCTGACGTCTGAGGAGGTTGCAAGAAGACAGGCTCAGTATGGAGCAAATAAGCTTGCAGAGGGAAATAAGAAGACTAAGCTGCAGAGATTTATGGATCAGCTAAAGGACCCTATGCTAATCATGCTGATTATCGCAGCGGGTGTTTCAGCAGTTACAAACATCATTTCTGGCGAGTCGATGGTAGAGGTTTTCATCATCATCGTAGTAGTTCTTATTAACGCTATACTTGGAGTTCTTCAGGAGAGCAAGGCTGAGGAAGCCATAGAGGCCCTGCAGACCATGACGGCAGCAACTTGTAAGGTTATCAGAGATGGTAAGCAGCAGGTTATACCTAGTGCAGAGCTAGTGCCTGGTGACATAGTCGTTCTAGAAGCAGGAGATGCTGTACCGGCTGACGGAAGACTCATAAGTGCAGCGAGCCTAAAGATTGAGGAATCTGCGCTCACAGGGGAGAGCGTACCAGTAAATAAGCTGATTGATATCCTAAACCTAGGCGATGGCAAGGATGTTCCTCTAGGAGATAGAGTGAACATGTGCTATATGGGTTCAACTGTTGTGTACGGACGCGGAATTGCAGTAATAACAGCAACAGGTATGGATACAGAGATGGGCAAGATTGCTGATGCCCTAAATCAGACACAGGAAGAGCTTACACCACTTCAGATTAAGCTTAATGAGCTCGGTAAGAAGCTTTCATACCTAGTTCTTTTGATATGCGTATTCATATTTGTCTTTGATCTGTTCGTATCAAAGGATATGAGCCTTACATCGATTCTAAATATATTCATGGTAGCTGTATCGCTTGCGGTTGCAGCAATACCAGAGGGATTAGCAACAGTAGTTACAGTAGTTTTATCAATCGGTGTAACCAAGATGTCCAAGGAAAACGCTGTTGTAAGAAGACTTACAGCTGTTGAAACCCTTGGATGTACTCAGATTATCTGTTCAGATAAGACAGGAACTCTTACACAGAACAAGATGACAGTTACAGAGCATGTCGGTGATGGCAGACAGATTGCTACAGCTATGGCTTTGTGTTGTGATGCGATACTTAACGATAAGGATGAGGCTGAAGGTGAGCCTACAGAGGCTGCACTAGTTAACTTTGCTGTAAAGCAAGGACTTAAGAAATACGAGCTAGAGATAGCATATCCTAGAGTGAACGAGTGCCCATTTGATTCATCAAGAAAGATGATGAGCACAATTCACAAGACTGAAGAGGGCTTTGTTCAGTTCACCAAGGGTGCGCCTGATGTGATTTTGAGCAGGTGCACAAGCTATTTTGATGGCGAAAAGGAAGTTCCGTTCACAGATGAGCTAAGAGCCAAGTTCCTTGCTGATAACAAGGCAATGGCAGACAAGGCTCTAAGAGTGCTTGCAGTATCAAAGAGAGACTGGAACGAAAATCCTGAGAATAACAGCTCAGAAAACCTAGAACACGACCTTTGCCTAATTGGACTTACGGGTATGATCGATCCGATAAGACCAGAGGTTAAGGATGCGATAGTAGAGTGCCGCAAGGCAGGTATTAGACCTATAATGATAACTGGTGACCACAAGGATACGGCGGTTGCCATTGCAAAGGACCTTGGCATAATTGAAGATGCATCGGCAGCAATAACTGGTGCACAGCTTGATGAGATAAGCGATGAGGACTTTGAGAGCAGAGTCGTGGAATTCTCAGTTTATGCTAGAGTTCAGCCTGAGCATAAGGTTAGAATCGTAAGCGCTTGGAAGAAGCGTGGCGCGATAACAGCTATGACAGGTGATGGTGTAAATGATGCTCCATCAATTAAGACAGCAGACATCGGTATCGGCATGGGAATCACAGGAACGGATGTAACAAAGAATGTATCTGATATGATTCTTGCAGATGATAACTTTGCAACAATAGTAAATGCAGTAGAAGAAGGAAGAAGAATCTACGATAATATACGTAAGGCTATACAGTTCCTTTTGAGCTCCAATATGAGTGAGGTTCTTGGTATATTCTTTGCGACACTGCTTGGATTTACGCTTCTAAAGCCTGTACATCTTCTATTCATCAATCTGATTACAGATGCTTTCCCGGCTCTTGCCCTAGGACTAGAGAAGGAAGAGCCTGATACGATGAGAAGACCGCCAAGAGATTCCAAGGACTCTATCTTTGCTGGGGGAATGGTCTTTGATATAGTTTATCAGGGACTGATGATAACAGTGCTTACAATAGCATCATATATTATCGGACACTCAATGGAGGTCGGCTACTTCGAAATGCCAAAGGGTCTCTCACCAGATGGTATGACCATGGCCTTCATGACGATGAACATGTGCGAGATATTCCAAAGCCTTAACATGCGCTCACAGAGGGCAAGCATATTTAGACTCAATTACCAGAACAAGGCACTCTTTGGAACTATGATCATGAGCCTTGTATTTGTTACAATAGTCATTGAGGTTCCATTCATTGCTAATATGTTTGGATTTACATCGGTAAGCCTTACAGAATACGCTATCGCACTTGGACTTTCAGTACTTGTAATTCCAATTGTAGAGTGCATCAAATTCGTGCAGAGACGCATAAGAGGATAAATATGGCTGAAATATATTTATTGACATTTCCATATAAACGATTAGCAATCAATGTGATTTCGCTCATAGTCGGACTGGTTTTAAGGCGTTTATGCATTAAATATGGTATATTTAAAATGGGGCGAGAAGTACCTAGCGAGACGATAAATAAATTGACAAAGCTATTTGTAGCTCTCGTCAAATTTGATATCATAGGAAACGCTATGGCAATAATTCTGCAACTAGCTTTCTATGGAGCGTTTGCAATGAAGGGGCTAGTCGCTTTCTAGTTTCTTTAAGGAGGGTAATATGGGTGCAGTATTCTTTTTGATACTTTGGCCACTGCTACTAGTATCGGGGTTATTTTATGTGGTTTTACCATTCATTCCGTATATTGTTTTAGCAACATCGCTATTTTGGCTTTTAATTGGCCTGCTCCTAAGATACATATTTGTAAAGCATAATGTGTATCACACGGGGCTAAACGATGAGCGTAAGCCTGTAAATGTCTTAACAGAGATACTCATATGGGTAGTCAGAATTGATATAGTAGCAAATATCATTTTGATTATTGGTGCAGTAGCTGCAGCTATAATCTTTGCAACAAAAGGTATTACGATTTTTTAGCTTGTGCCAAATCAGCTTATAGCGCAAGAGAAAGAGCTGTCAACTAGGTCACAGGCTTGTGGACAAAGCATGTAAGCCGTGATATAATTTTTACAAGTAAATATAAAGAATCAAGGGGAGCGGAATTGCTGAGAGTTAGCGCTGAGATGCGTTAAGACCCTAAACCTGATTGGATAATGCCAGCGTAGGGATGTATTTTGACGAGTAGTATCCAGAAGGGTACTACTCTTTTTCTTTTTTAGACTGTGGAGGTAGATATGGACAAGAAAGAGCCTCTAGTTCACATAATCACAAACAGCGTGACCATAAACGATACGGTAAATTTTGTGCTAGCAGCAGGTGGAGCCGCAATATGTGCAGATTCGCCAAGAGAAGTAGCTAATGTCGTATCGCTTTGCGATGCGCTGATGATAAATATAGGAACGCCTAGTGAGAAGAAGCTTACAGCCATGCTGATTGCAGGAAGAAGGGCAAATGAGATGGGAATACCTGTCGTGCTCGATCCTGTCGGTGCTGGTGCGTCAGAGTTTCGAAAAGAGATTCTGGGAGAGCTCCTTGAGGATGTAAGTTTTGACTGTATCAGAGGAAATAAGTCAGAGATAGCAGCACTTCTTGGCATTCCGTTTATATCAAAGGGGGTCGAGACCGTAAGTCTTGAGCTTGCAGATGAGGCGGTTCATGGACTAGCCGAAAAAACAGGCTCAGTAATTCTCATGACTGGCGAAAGCGATTTAGTCTTTGATAAAAGTGATAAGTTTGAGATAGGTGGAGGAAGTCCTTTGATGAAAAAGCTTACAGGAAGTGGCTGTATGTATAGCGCATTTATTGCCACAAGACTTGCAGAGAACAAAGATGAGCCGGCTGTCAAGGTAGTAAGAAGGGCAGCAGCTGACTATAAGCTAAATACTGTTAAGGCAATTAAGCTTATGAAGGAGCGAGGCACTCTTGGAACGGCAAGCTTTAGGCAGTGTCTGATAGATGCGATGAGCATCAATACTTTAGGAGAGATATTTGATGAAATTTAGTAAAGAAGATTTGCTAGTCTACGCCATAACGGATGAAGTTAGGCGAAGCGAAGAAGAATGGGAGAAAATCCTAATTCCTATGTTCGAAGCAGGGATAAGGATACTCCAGCTAAGAGAAAAACACGCATCACGAGATGAATTTGTTGGCTCTGCGAGAAAGCTTGCTGAGATATGCCATGAGCACGGAGCAAAGCTCATAGTAAACGACGATGCAAGCACCTGCATAGAGGCAGGCGCAGATGGTGTTCACCTGGGTCAGGATGATATGCCTATAACTGAAGCGAGAATGCTTCTAGGAGATGACTACATAATCGGTGCGACAGCACATAACCTAGCCGAAGCAAAGAAGGCTGAAGACGAAGGGGCTGACTATGTTGGAGTTGGCGCAGCCTTTGGCTCAAGCTCCAAGCTAGATGCAAGGCCGATAGAGCTAGACGAGTATAAGAGAATAAGCGATAATATTTCGATTCCTATGGTTGCCATTGGCGGGATAAATCTAGAGAATATGGATAAGCTTTCGGGGTCAGGAGCAGATGGAGTTGCAGTGATTTCAGCGCTATTTGCAAAGGAAGATGTTAGGGCGGCTGCGGATGCTTTGATGGCTAAGAGCAGAAGTCTATTTGGAAATTAGGAAAGGTGAACTTATGAATAATAGGGGGAATTTTGAACTAAAGAAGATGGTGGTTGCTGCGATGTTTGTAGCACTCACAGTGTCGCTTTCAGGCTTTTCAATACCTGTAGGAACGGCTAAGTGCTTTCCGGTGCAGCACATGATGAATGTAATTGCTGCGGTATTTCTTGGACCAGTCTATGCGGTGCTTTCTGCATTTGTGACTTCGGTAATTAGAAATATTATGGGAACTGGATCTCTACTAGCATTTCCAGGAAGCATGGTCGGAGCACTTTTATGCGCTCTAATATATCAGAAGAGCAAGAAGCTTTGGGCCTGCTACATAGGTGAGATCATCGGAACAGGAATAATAGGAGGACTTCTCGCATATCCAGTTGCACTGCTTCTTATGGGCAATGCCAAGGTTGCGACATTTACATTTGTTCTTCCATTTTTGATTAGCACCTGTGGAGGTACGCTGATTGCGGCTATTTTGATCGGTATAATGGACAAAACCAAGGTTTTGGATTATCTGAAGCGTCAGATAAGATAGGAGGATATTATGAAGACAGCATTGACGATAGCAGGAAGTGATTCGAGCGGTGGTGCAGGTATTCAGGCAGACCTTAAGACTATGCTTGCAAACGGCGTATACGGAATGTCGGTTCTCACAGCTTTGACAGCACAGAACACTGTTGGAGTTAGGTCTATTTTAAATGTTGACAGCAAGTTCCTAAAGGACCAGATAAGCTCGGTGTTTGAGGACATCTACCCGGATGCGGTTAAGATAGGAATGGTGAGCGATGCCAAGCTTACGATGACCATAGTTGAAGAGCTTTATATGTGGAAGGCAAAGAACCTTGTAGTTGACCCAGTCATGGTTGCAACAAGCGGTGCGAAGCTGATTTCAGACGAGGCCTGCGAGGTTTTGATAGAAAAGCTAATTCCACTTGCAAGGGTCATAACTCCAAACATTCCAGAGGCAGAGTACATTTCAGGCGAGACGATTAAATCGACAGAGGATATGGAAAGAGTTGCTAAGCTAATCGGCGATAAGCATGGAGTTGCAGTTCTCCTAAAGGGTGGACATAGCATCAGCGATGCGGATGATGTGCTTTATGAGAATGGCAATTTCAGGTGGTTCAGGGGCGAGAGAATAGATACAAGCAATACTCACGGAACAGGCTGCGTGCTATCGAGCGCGATTGCATCAAATCTTGCTAAGGGAATGGAGCTTGAAGATGCGATTGTAAGGGCGAAGGAATATATAAGCGGAGCCCTTGCTTCAGGACTTGACCTGGGAGCAGGAAGTGGACCGCTAGATCACGGCTTTGACCTAAAGAGCAGGTTTATATAGAGCAAAGCTAGGCCGGTGCCTAGGCAAACAAGTATTTATTTTCAAAGATAAATAGAGATTTCATTTCAAGAAAGGTAGAAGGAATAATCATGGAAAGAAAGTATTCAACTCAGATGGAAGCAGCGCGCATGGGGATTGTAACTCCAGAGCTTGAGGCAGTAGCAAAGAAGGAGAACCGCAGCGTAGAGGAACTGCTACCTTTGATGGCTTCGGGAAAGATGGTTATACCAGCAAATGTGAACCACAAGTCGCTAGATCCTAATGGCGTGGGCAGCATGCTAAAGACAAAGATAAATGTAAACCTTGGAATCAGCCGTGACTGTAAGGACTACGATGTAGAGATGAAGAAGGTTATGAGAGCAGTTGACCTAGGTGCAGAGGCAATCATGGACCTTTCGAGCCACGGAAATACACAGCCATTTAGGCAGAAGCTATGTGCAGAGTGTCCAGCAATGATAGGAACAGTTCCAATTTACGACTCAGTTATTCACTATCAGAGAGACCTTGGTACACTTACTGCTCAGGACTTCATCGATGTTGTAAGACTTCACGCTCAGGATGGTGTTGACTTCGTCACACTTCACTGTGGAATTACAAGAAAGACAATAGATCAGATCAAAAACGGCGGCAGAAAGATGAACATAGTAAGCCGTGGCGGAAGCCTTGTGTTTGCATGGATGTCCATGACAGGAAATGAGAATCCTTTCTATGAATACTACGATGAAATCGTTGAAATCTGTAGAGAATATGACGTAACAATAAGCCTAGGAGACGCTTGTCGTCCAGGATGTCTAGCTGACGCAACAGATGGATGCCAGATTGAGGAGCTCATCATGTTAGGAGAGCTAACAGAGAGAGCATGGAAGCGCGATGTTCAGGTTATGGTTGAGGGGCCAGGACATGTGCCAATGGATCAGATTGCAGCAAACATGAAGATTCAGCAGACAATTTGTAAGGGAGCACCTTTCTATGTACTAGGACCTCTAGTAACAGATATCGCACCTGGATATGACCACATCACAGCAGCTATCGGTGGTGCTATCGCAGCATGGCAGGGAGCAGCCTTCCTTTGCTATGTAACACCGGCAGAGCATCTAGCACTTCCAAATGTTGACGACGTTCACCAGGGAATCATCGCAAGTAAGATCGCAGCACACGCAGCTGATATTGCAAAGGGAATACCTGGAGCAAGAGATCAGGACGATAGAATGGCTGATGCAAGAAAGGCTCTTGACTGGGATGCTCAGTGGCTAGAGGCACTTGATCCTGAGGTCGCAAAGGAAATCAGAAAGAGCAGAATGCCTGAAGAGGATCACGCAGATACATGCAGCATGTGCGGTAAGTTCTGTGCAGTAAGAAGTATGAACAAAGCCCTTGCGGGAGAGGTAATAGATATATTATAATACCTTTATTATAATTTCAGATAACTTTTAGCACATAGAACTAGGAGACTTCTATGAGAGAAAAAGAGATAATAAAGGTCAGTATAATAGGAATAATAGCCAATATATTCCTCGCTGCTTTTAAGGTAGTAATAGGAAGCTTGACCAATTCTATAGCCATTACTCTTGATGCGGTTAACAACCTAAGCGATGTTCTATCCTCGATAATAACTATTATCGGAACGAGAATAGCAAGTCGTAAGCCTGACAAAAAGCATCCGTTAGGACACGGCAGAGTAGAGTACCTAAGTGCAGGCCTTATTGCCATAATCGTCCTTTATGCAGGAATCACATCTCTTGTAGAGTCGGTAAAGAAGATATTAAATCCGAGCGAGCCTGAGTACACTAATATAGCGCTGATAATTGTTGCTGTAGCAGTCGTAGTCAAGCTCGTCCTCGGAAGCTATGTAAAGAGCAAAGGCAAGAAACTAAATTCAGATTCACTTGTGGCTTCAGGTGAAGATGCAAGGCTAGATGCTGTAATCTCAGCGTCGACAGTCGTAGCAGCCTTGATTTATATTTTCTGGGGTGTAAGCCTTGAGTCATATCTTGCAGCTTTGATATCTCTAGTGATTATTAAAGCTGGCTATGAAATGATAAGCGAAACGCTTTCAGAAATCATAGGAGAGAGAATAGACAAGGACGTAATAGATGAACTCAAGCAAACTATTATGGAGTTTGAAGATGTCTATGGAGTCTACGATGTTGTGCTTCATAACTACGGACCGGACACTTTGATAGGCTCTCTTCACATAGAAGTGCTCGATACATATACTGCTGGGCAGCTTGATGAATTGGAGCGTCATCTTATGAAGGCGGTCTACGATAAGAACAATATAATCCTTGCAGGAATAAGCGTCTATGCGAGAAACAGCAAGGACGATAGAGCTAAGCAGGACTTTGAGAAGGTAAGACATCTTGTAATGTCTCACAAATATGTGCTTCAGATGCACGGCTTTTATATCAACTACGAGGAGAAGATTATGAATTTTGATATAATCCTCGACTTTGATTCACCAAACAGAAACGAAGAGTATATGCACATATTATCGGATGTCCAAGAGGCCTTCCCAGACTTTGCCATAGGAATAACGCTCGACCTTGATGTGAGCGACTAAGGGAAGCTTATGTACAAAATATTTTTAGTTGAAGACGATAATGTAATTGCTAATCAAGTAGAGAAACATCTTAGGAGCTGGAATTACGAGGTAATAATTGCTAAAGACTTTCACGATATTATGAGTGATTTCGCAAAGTCAGAAGCAGACCTTGTGCTCCTAGATATTTCTCTGCCTTTTTTTGATGGTTTTTACTGGTGCCGTCATATAAGACAGATATCAAAGCTTCCGATAGTATTCATATCAGGAGCTGGCGATAATTTAAACATTGTAATGGCGATGAATATGGGAGCTGATGACTTCATATGTAAGCCTTTTGATCTTAATGTGCTGACGGCGAAAATACAAGCCTTACTAAGACGTGCATATGATTTCAATGAGGGAGAAACGGCGGACGTTATAGAGCATGATGGTATAATTTTAAATATGAAAAACGCAAGCCTTTACTTTGATGGAGAAAATATTGAGCTTACAAAAAACGAGTACAAAATTTTGGAAATTCTGCTTAAGAACAAGGGAAAGATGACTAGTAGGGAAAATCTGATGATGGGGCTTTGGAATACAGACAGCTTTGTCGATGAGAACACCCTGACAGTAAATATGACAAGACTGAGGAAGAAACTTGCAGAACATGGAATAAGTGATTTGATAAAGACAAAGAAGGGACTAGGGTATATTGTGGAATGATTTTCTCTAAATATATTAAGAGTCGAATAAGGGTAATCATCTTTTTCGTATTCATGCTTTTGATTTTCGCATTTATTACCATGCTTGCAGGAATTCCTTGGACAGTAAGCCTTTACGCAGGACTATTGCAGTTATTCTTTGCTTTGATAATAGGCAGTATAGATTACTTTAGATTTTTGAGATACATAAATATTCTCAAGGATTGTGAGAATAACTTAATGTACACAGCTAGGACTGATTTGCCACCACGAGATTTGATAGATGAGGAATATCAAAGATTGTATGCAGAGGTCCATGATATGCTGATTGAAGCGATAAAGGAAAGGGAAAGCCTAGAAAGCGGACTCAATGACTACTACAAAACGTGGGTCCATCAGATAAAAACACCTCTGTCAGCTCTATATCTAATAGTCCAAAACAGCAGTATTGAAGAAAAAAACGAAATGTGGATGCAGCTAGCAAGGATAGATGGATATTTAGACATGCTCCTTAAGTTCATAAAGCTAGCTAGCGATAACACAGATTTTGTTTTTCAAAACTATAATGTACAAGAACTTGTCAAGGAAGTCGTAAAGTCTCAGTCTATTGTCTTTATCAAAAAGAAGCTCTCAATAGAGCTTAATGATCTAGATGAAAATATAGTAACTGATAAGATGTGGCTTAGCTTCATAATCGACCAAGTACTTTCAAATGCCCTAAAGTACACAAATGAGGGCGGAGTTGTAGTAAGTCTTAAGAGCACGACTTCCGAAAAAATAATATCCATAGCAGATAGTGGTATAGGAATAAGAGCCAGTGATATTAGCAGAATATTTGATGATGGTTTCACTGGATATAACGGAAGAACTAGCAGTAAGTCATCGGGCATTGGCCTATACCTATGTCGTAAAATCGCTGATAAGCTAGGGTATAGACTTTCGGCTGAATCAAAGCTAGGTGAAGGTACGAAAATAAATATACATATACCTTACAGCAATGTAAGATACGAATAGGATTTTGAAAGGTAGTGTATATGCATTACCTTTTATTTTTAGATAGAATAGTTCCAAGAAGGGAGATGAACAATATGTCATTAGTAGAAGTAAAAAATCTTAAAAAAGTTTATACATCAAAGCTTGGAACAAACGGAGTAGTTGCACTACGCGACGTTAACTTCAGTGTGGAAAGAGGAGAATATGTCGCTGTCATGGGCGAGTCTGGCTCAGGAAAGACAACGCTCCTAAATATACTTGCAGCTTTAGATAGGGCTAGCTCTGGAGAAGTTATTTTAGATGGAATGAATCTTTCAGCCATAAGAGACGGAGAGATTTCGGCGTTTAGACGTGACAATCTTGGATTTGTATTTCAGGACTTTAACCTTTTAGATACATTCACCCTGAGAGATAATATCTATCTGCCAAGGGTGCTTGCAGGAGCAAAGCCAAGCCAAATGGAGGCAGAGCTAAAGCTAATAGCTGAGTATCTAGGAATCACGCATATACTTGATAAATTTCCTTACGAGGTGTCAGGTGGTCAAAAGCAGAGAGCAGCAGTTGCAAGGGCATTAATCACAAACCCAAGGCTGATACTTGCAGATGAACCAACTGGAGCCCTAGACTCAAACTCAGCAGACGATCTATTAAACTTATTCAGCTCAATAAACAAAGGTGGACAGACCATTATAATGGTAACGCACAGCGTGAAAGCGGCGAGCACAGCAGGACGCGTTTTGTTCATAAAGGACGGAGAACTCTTCCATCAGATATATAGAGGAGATATGACGAATGATGAGATGTTTGCGAGCATTTCAGACACATTGACAGCCCTATCTGTGGGAGGTAAGAGAAATGCCTAGAAGCTTCACACTAAAACTCGCCGTATCGAATTTGAAAAAGAATAGAAAGCTTTACATGCCGTATATTATAGCATCTATACTCATGATTGCCGTTATATACATAATGAGTTTTCTAAGCAATAACAAGGACATTGCAAATTTTAGAGGGGCAGACTACGTTACACAGAGCATGTTTTTGGGAAATGTAATTGTATCAGGCTTTGCAATAATATTTTCTTTTTACATCAATAGCTTTTTGATGAAGCAGAGAAGTAAGGAGTTTGGACTATACAATATCCTGGGCATGGAAAAGCGCCATCTAGGAAGAGTTCTTGTAGCAGAGAGTATGATAAGCTCTACTATATCCATAATAATAGGTCTAGGCGTTGGTATTCTATTCAGCAAGCTAGCTCTAATGGTAATAACAAAGATGATAGGTGCTGGACATATAATTGCTTTTGAAGTAAATATGTATGCGGTTACGCACACAGCAGTATTCTTTGCTATAGTTTTCGCACTCGTTTTGATAAAGAACATATTATCTATAAGAATATCAAAGCCTATAGAAATGCTAAAAGGAGCATCGGCACCTGAGCGTGAACCAAAGGCGAAGATTGTTCTAAGTATAATTGGAGCTGTATGCCTAGTTGCAGGATATATGATTGCAATCCGTATAAAGGATCCTCTAGCAGCAATAATCCTGTTCTTTGTAGCGGTAATTCTAGTAATCATCGGAACCTATCTACTCTTTACGACAGTTAGCATAGCTGTACTAAAGGCACTGAAGAAGAACAAAAGGTTTTATTACAAGAAGGCCAACTTTACAAGCATTTCAGGTATTTTATTCAGAATGAAGCAAAATGCAGTAGGTATGGCAAACATCTGTATCCTTTCAACCATGGTTATAGTTATGGTATCTGTTACTGTTTCGCTTAGAGTTGGAATTAATGATGTTATCAAAAAGATAACGCCTTCAGATGTTATCGTCAGCGTGTCACTAGATGGTGAGCAGCTTAAGGAAAACGGTAAGACATCTAACGCACGTATAGATGATGAGCTAAAATTATTCAAAGATAAGGTTGAGAAGCAGGATATCAAGCTAGTAGATACAAATGCATATGTACTCCAAAGCTATAAGGTGGAAATTGATGAAGCTAGTCAAAGAATTAACTTTATCCAAGCGGCTAATAAGCAATTTCTAACCGTAATGACAGCAGATCAATACGAGAAATTTAGCGGTAAGAAAATAAGTGTATCAAAGAACGAAGCTGTATCAATAGGAACAAAGCTAAATGGAAAGCTTGATATTTCTGGAGTTAATCTTGATGTAAAGCAGATGAACCTTAAGGTTCCAGCATCAACTGTCTCAGCTGTATATGGTCAGTATGTGCTAATTGTTCATGATGATGAAATCGCAGATGCTATTGCAGGTGAAGCAAATAAATACTCTAGCTCCATGGGAAATATGCTATTCATGACTGCAAATATTGAGAATCGTGATGAGGTAGGTGAACAAAAGTATGCTGCTCTATCTAAATGTGTTACAGAATACTGGAGTGATAGGGGAGAAAGCCTAGGAATAACCAATGCGTATAATGTAACAAGATATGAGGCAGATAAAATACTCGGTGGCCTAACTAATAGCTTCCTATTCCTTGGAGCATTTCTAGGAGTTGTATTTGCCTTTGCAGCCGCTTTGATAATCTACTATAAGCAAATTTCAGAAGGGTACTATGATAAGGACAAATTCGACATGATGCAGAAGGTGGGAATGTCGGAAAAAGATGTAAGGCAGACAATAAGAAAACAAATAACCTTTGTCTTCTTTGCACCGCTCATAGTTGCAATCTTGCATGTGGCAGGAGCCTTCAATATGATAAGACTTATCCTAGAAATATTTAGCATATTCAACATTGGACTTCTAATTGAATGTACAGTTATATGCGTGCTAGCATTTGCAATTCTCTACGCAGTAATCTTCGCATTCACAGCAAGAGAATACTACAGGATAGTAAGAAGAAAGATATAGAAAAATATTGAAGACGAATCAGCCCTGTAAAGCATCAAAAGCTTGCAGGGCTGTTGGTCTAAAATAAAAACATAAAAATTTCGATATAATATGTTAGTATACAATTAAATCGGATATAAATACTCTGTAAGTGTTTTGAAATTTTGGAGGAAGATGAAATGTTAGATAAGAAGATAACAGATTTACTAAACAAGCAGGTTAACGCAGAATTTTACTCAGCATATCTTTATTTGGATTTTGCTAACTACTACCATGAGCAGGGTCTTGATGGATTTGCTAACTGGTATGAAGTTCAGGCAAAGGAAGAGCGTGACCACGCTATGCTAATCAGAACTTATATTATAGACAATGGCGAGAGAATGATCTTTGATGCAATCGAAAATCCAACTCAGAAATACGATGGCATTGATGCACCGCTTCGTCTAGCACTTCAGCACGAGAGATTCGTCACAGATCTTATTAACAAGATTTACAAGGCATCACACGATGTTGATGACTACAGAACAATGCAGTTCTTTGACTGGTTCGTTAAGGAGCAGCTAGAGGAAGAAAAGAATGCTGATGATCTAATAAAGAAATTTGAGCTTTTCGGAAGAGATCCTAAGGGACTATATGCCCTCAACCAGGAGCTTCTAGGCAGACAGTACACAGCGCCTACTGTAGCAGAGTAATCTAAATCACTCATATATAAAGGACCTGCTTTTTGTGAAAATAAATCGCAGGTTCTTCTATTGAAACCGAAGATTTATGGGACTAATCAATGTTGCATAAGTATAACAAATTTTATACTTGACTAACATAGTCATTGACTATTAAAATGGCTTTAAATGATAGTTTTAAGTGGGATGTATTTTATAAAATTTATATTCCTAATTTATAAGTTTTAAGAAAAGGAGATTAGAAAAATGAACGTATGGAAGACACTAAGAACATTGGGCTGCGGAGTTTTGGTAGGTACAGCAGGACTTAAGGTACTTGCTTCTGCAGACGCTAAGAAGGTATACACACACGCTACAGCAGCTGTAAAGCGTGGAGTAGATGAAGTAATGAAGACAGTAACAAACATCAGAGAGAACTGTCAGGACATCAGTGCAGATGCTGACGAAATCAACGAGAAGCGTTGCCAGGAAGCAGAAGCTAAGATGATTGAGGACGCTAAGGAAGTTCTCAGAGCTGCAGAAGAGAAGGCAGAGGGAGCTGAAGCATAATATTGCTTCAGTTTTCATATAGGAGGCATTTGGATGAGGTGTAGAATATTACACGAGAGCAAGGGCAGGATGCGTGTGCAGCTAGTACAGTACCGCATGACCTTTGAAGAAGCGGATATCCTAGATAACTACCTCAGCAGGCTTTCAGGTGTAAAGAGCGTAAAGGTACATGAGAGAACCAAGGTTGCGATTATTGAGTTTTCAGGAGATGTTAGAGATGACATCATAGATGCATTATCTAATTTTGATTATGAATCCAACCAGGAACTTCTCACGACAATAGCTGACAGACAGCTACAATACGAGTTCGAAAACAAGCTCTGTCTACATGTAGGCAGGCGTGTTTTTTCCAAGCTATTTATACCGATGCCATTAGCAGCTGGAATAACAGTTATCAAAGCAATTCCGTTTATTATCAAAGGCGTAAAGTCACTGATACATGGTAAACTTGAGGTATCTGTGCTTGACGCGACAAGCATCACAGTCTCAATGCTCAGAGGAGATTTCTCAACCGCAGGAAGCATAATGTTCATGCTTGGAGTCGGTGAGATAATGGAAGACTGGACACATCGTAAGTCAATCAGCGACCTAGCTAAGGCCATGGCTCTCAATGTTGAGAAGGTATGGACAAGGGCTGAGGATGGAACAGAGATTCTCGTAGATGCAAATACAATTAATGCCGGTGATATAGTAATTGTAAGAACCGGAAATGTCATAGCAGTAGACGGTAAGGTCATCAGCGGTGAGGCTCACGTAAGCCAGGCTTCTATGACTGGAGAGTCAATGCCAGTGCGTAAGTATGAGGGAAGCCTTGTATATGCAGGAACCGTAGTCGAAGAGGGCGAGATTGTCATCGAGGCAGAGGGCTCGCTCGGAAACAGCAAGTACGACAGAATCATCACCATGATTGAGGATTCTGAGAAGCTAAAGTCCTCGACAGAGGATAAGGCATCAAAGCTTGCAGATAGACTTGTTCCATATACATTCGGTGCGACAGCGCTTCAGTATCTCATTACAAGAGATATAACAAGGGCGACATCGATTTTGATGGTAGACTTCTGCTGTGCGCTTAAGCTTTCAATTCCTATCGCAGTTCTTTCAGCGATGAGAGAGGCGGGCGAGTACCGCATGACTGTCAAGGGCGGAAAGTTCCTAGAGGCAGTAGCTGAGGCAGACACTATAGTATTTGATAAGACAGGAACTCTAACAGAAGCAGTTCCAAAAGTTCACAAGGTTGTGCCTTTCAGCGATATCAATGAGGATGAGTGCCTCAGAATCGCAGCTTGTCTAGAGGAGCATTATCCTCACTCGATAGCAAACGCTGTCGTTAAGGAAGCTATGGTAAAGGGACTTGACCACGAGGAAAAGCACAGCAAGGTAGAGTACATCGTAGCTCACGGAATTGCAAGTACGCTTGATGGACAGAAGGTTTGCATCGGAAGCCACCACTTCATATTTGAGGATGAGGGCTGCACAATAGATGAAGATAAGAAACAGGCCTTTGAAGATCTACCAAACGAGTACTCACATCTATACCTAGCTATAGATAAGAAGCTCGTAGCGGTAATTTTGATAGACGATCCTATCAAGCCTGGCGTAGCAAAGGCAATCAAGCAGCTTAAGGCACTCGGAATCAAGAACGTAGTTATGATGACTGGTGATAACGAGAGAACAGCAAAAGTTATCGCTGCAAAGGTCGGAGTGGACAGCTACTATTCAGAAGTACTTCCAGAAGACAAGGCTAATTTCATCAAAGAAGAACGAAGCAAAGGCCACAAGGTAATCATGGTAGGAGACGGAGTTAACGACTCACCAGCGCTTTCAGAGGCGGATGCAGGTATCGCAATAAACAGCGGTGCAGCAATCGCAAGAGAGGTTGCTGACATCATGATTGGAAGCGACGAGCTCGACGAGCTAGTAAAACTCAGAGAGATAAGCATGAAGCTTATGAAGAGAATCAAGCTAAGCTATCGTCAGATTTTGGGCTTCAACTCCTTCCTAATCGGAATGGGAATGTTTGGTATGTTTACACCGACTACAACAGCCCTGCTTCACAACTCGTCAACACTTGCGATAAGCCTTCGCAACATGACAGACTTGCTCGAGAAAAAATAGCAATACAAAACACCTATGAAGTAGCATCACGGCGATGCGCCTCATAGGTGTTTTTTCATCAAAATGTATGAATTTGCACGAGGACCTCAAATTGCCCCTTAGAGCTGCTCAACAGAATCAGCAATTAGACGGCAGTACTTCTTACCGTTCTCCTCGTAGACCTCAAATATGCCTGTCACAGAGGCATTTGATTTTACCTCAGGGAAGCCTTCTGGATAAGTATGACCAGGCCATACGAACTCTATACCTTGCTGGCAACATGCCTGAGCATCTGCAATTATAATCGCATAGTACTCAGTAACACCACTTGGGTTTCCCTCCTGAGCGGCGTAGACATTGAACTGACCAGACATTCTGATGCGCTTACCGATGAACTTATCAGGCTCTGTCATCATAAGATATACCTGAGAGTAAACGACATTAGCGTTCAAATTATTTAGGTCAACATCTATCTTATTGCTTTTGGTCTTAGACTTGCTCTTGCTAGACTTGCCTTTTCCGGCATCGCCTGCGACCTCTTTCTTACTTACTTCTTTCTTAGTATCACTCTTAGAATTCTCCTGCTTGTTCTTAGCATCGGAGATGATCTTGGTATCTCCGTTAGAATCCTTATCGCTTGCCTTTCCACACGCAGTTACGCCAAATGCGAGGGTGAGGCAGATGATGCATGCTAAAATCTTCTTCATATCCTTGCCTCTTTTCTCTATATTTTGCTAGCCTAGCTAGCCTTGGCTGTAATTTACCGCGCTAAGCCCTCCTTGCCGAAATCCTACCTATCAAAGTGAATACGCCAAAGAAGAACGCATCAACTGCGACTATGGTTGAGCCCACTGGAGTATTTCCGAGGATGGAAATCGCCATACCGAGGACTGCACACACGACGGATAGGATGGCAGAGCAGATGGTAACAGACTTGAAACTGTTATATACCCTCATGCTCGAGAGCGCTGGGAAAATTACGAGCGCCGAAATTAGCAGAGAACCAACTAGGTTCATAGCTAGAACAATTATAACAGCAATCATAACAGCAATCAAGAAATTGTAAAGCTTGACATTTGTGCCAGCAGACATCGCAAAGTTCTCATCAAAGGTAACCGCAAAGATCTTGTTATATAAAAAGATAAAAATCGCTACAACTATGATGGAAAGCACCACGCATAGCAGAACATCGCTGCTTTTAAGTGTCAAAATCGAAGTCGAACCAAAGAGAGTAACGCAAACGTCGCCCGAGAGATTCGACGAAGTCGAAAAGATGTTTAAAAGCAGATATCCAAAGGCTAGGGAGCCGACGGAAATCATCGCGATGGTAGCATCACCTTTGATCTTTGTGTTCTGTCCAGCCCTGAGAATCAAAATCGCAGATATCACAGTGATTGGAAGTATTATCAAAGTCTGATTTGTCACCTTGAGCACTCCAGCGATGGCCATGGCGCCAAAGGCAACATGTGAAAGCCCATCTCCTATGTAGGAAAAGCGCTTAAGCACCAGGGTTACACCTAGTAGGGAAGAGCAGAGGGCAATCAGGATTCCGACAATAATCGCATATCTGACAAAGGGATATTCTAAATAATGCATGAAGTCGTTAAAAAGGCTAGTCATTAGATTGTCCCTCTCTTTCTAGGAATATTTGTCCAATTGGACTGTTAATATATTCCTCGGTAGTTCCGTAAAATATAGTGTGTCCGATGTGGAGAATATGGCTTGCGTACTTCACCGCAGCGTTCACATCGTGAGAAATCATAATAATGCTGATTCCTTCCTCGTTCAAAGACTTAATGGTCTGATACATACCCGCAGTAACCCTAGGATCAAGGCCAGAAACAGGCTCATCTAGGAGCAGGAGCTTTTGCGTAGCGCAAAGAGCTCTAGCGAGCAAAACGCGCTGCTGCTGTCCGCCCGAAAGCTCGCGGTAGCAGCGCTTTGATAGATCAGTTATCTCCATCTTCCTCATATTTTCCTCGGCTAAAAGCTTATCGGATTTAGCGTAGAATGGACGAAGTCCCGTGCGCCCCTGACAACCAGAGAGAACAATCTCCCTAACAGAAGCAGGAAAGTCGCGCTGAACGACAGTTTGCTGCGGCAGGTAGCCAATTTCATTGGATTTCAGCCCATCACCCGTCTCAAGTTTTCCAGATATAGTCGGAATAAGCCCTAGGATGCTCTTGATGAGCGTAGTCTTTCCAGAGCCATTTTCTCCGACGATGCAAAGGTAGTCGCCTTTGTTCACCTCAAAGCTTAGATTTTCTAGTATTACCTTGGAATCATATCCAACTGATAGATTTTGACAGATGATTTGAGCCATTTTTCCTCCTATAGATGCCTATTTGAGCGCCTCTTTTAGAACCTCGAGATTCTTTTCCATTATACCGAGGTATGTAGCGCCGTCTTTGACATCCTTTGATGTAGTGGACTGCATTGAGTCCATAGTTAGTACCTTTTGATCTTTATTCTTAGTGTTGTCTACAACTGTTTTAGCAATCTTGTGATTCTTGCCTTCTATAGTAAGTACATTGCCTAGTCCGAGTTCGTCGATCTTCTTAGCTAGGAAGGTGACAGTCTCAAAGCTTGCCTCTGACTCAGCTGAGCAACCAACGAAGGCAGCGTAGTAATCTAGGCCGTAGTCGTTTACGAGATATCTGAATGGGAAGCGATCACCGAATACCAAAGTCTTGTTCTTTGCAGAAGCGACAGCATCAGCGTACTTCTTGTCTAGATCGTCTAGCTTCTTAGCATAGCTTTCGTAGTTAGCCTGGTAGGTCTTAGCGTCGTCCTTATCAACCTCGGATAGAACATCAGCGATCTTCTTAGTGAAAATCTTTGCATTCTTGAGGGATAGCCAAACGTGCTCATCGTACTCGACTTCTTCCTCTTCCTTGCCGTCCTTAGTTTCCTCAGCATGCTCTTCTTCCTCTTCCTGCATGCCTTCCTTAACCTCTTCTTCCTTAGCCTTATCGCCCATTACATCCATGAGGTTGATAACCTTAAGTTTCTTATTCTTAGCTTCCTTAAGAACATCTTCAACCCACTCGTCGGACTCGCCGCCAACATAGATGAAAACATCAGCCTCTGAAATCTTTGCGATATCAGCAGTAGATGGCTGGTAGCTGTGAAGGTCAACGCCCTTGTCTAAAAGCATGGTCACATCAGCCTTGTCAGCCTTGTCTCCTAAAATCTGCATAACCCAGTCGTACTCTGGGAAGATTGTAGTAACAATCTTGATCTTCTTATCATTTTTATCTTCGCCGGATTTGGAAGTGCCACAGCCACTAAGCGCGCAAACAGCAAGCACTGCGACAAGCATTAAAGTGATAATTTTTTTCATTATTTCCTCCATCAAAAATAACAGTAAAACGTAATAAATTGCACATCAAAACGTGCAATCAAGGCTTGATCAATTAAGTTTTAGCACTGACTAGTTACGGCAATTCCCGCAGATACCGTAGAAAACGGTACGCATGTTATCAAAAGCAAAGTTATGATCAGCAAGAAGGTGCTCCTCCAAGGAATCAAGTGCGTCACAGGTGATGTGGAAAAGCTCGCCACACTTCTCACACTTGCAGTGATAGTGTCGTCTGTTATGAGCATGCATGTGCTCGCCTACATAGACAAAGCAGGCAGGGCTAGATGCGTCAACGATGTACTTTTCGACAAGACCCTCGTCAACCATTCTCTCAAGCTGACGGTAGACAGTAGAGGTTCCAATGCTTTTGCCGAGAGCGCTAAAGTGCCCGCAGATTTCGGCAACCGTGGTGTGCTCGCCAGCGATTGTCTCAAGATAGCTCTGAAGCTCCTTGCGCTGATTCGTATTGTATTGTCCTTTCGCTTTCATATGCATATCTCCTTAAATTGAAAACCATTTTCATTTTATACCCGTGCGGGAAGACCGTCAATATGAAATTCATTTTCAAATTGAAAAGACACGAAAAAATTTCAATAAAAATATATATTTTTTCCAAATCGTAACATATGTTACCGAGTTTTGATGTAGGAGCACATATAATGGGCACATAAGGAAAAGTTAGTAAATCTTTTGAGATATAGAAAAGAGGAGAAAAAAATGGAAAACAAGATGTTTTGTTATCAGTGTCAGGAGACAGCCGGCGGTAAGGGCTGTACAGTTCAGGGTGTCTGTGGAAAGACTGCAGAGGTTTCAGGGCTTCAGGACGTACTAATATATGCAACAAAGGGACTTTCAGCAGTTACAACAGCACTTCGTAAGGAAGGAAAGAAGATTGCAGCAGAAGTAGATCAGATGGTTACATTCAACCTATTTGTAACAATCACAAACGCTAACTTTGATGATGAGTACATCGAGGATAGAATCGCTTTGACTCTAAAGACAAAGCAGGAGCTACTTGCACAGCTAGACGATGCATCAGTACTTCCACACGCAGCAAAGTGGTACACAGAGGATAGAGCTCAGTATGCAATCATGGCAACAGCAGCTGAGGTTGGTGTACTTGCAACAGAAAACGAGGACGTTCGTTCACTAAGAGAGCTTATCACATATGGACTAAAGGGTCTTGCAGCTTACAGCAAGCACGCAAACGCACTACTTGATTCAGATCCAGAAGTAGATGCATTCATACAGGAAGCACTAGCAAAGACACTAGACGACACACTTTCAGCAGACGATCTAGTTGCTCTAACACTAGAGACAGGTAAGTATGGTGTTTCAGGCATGGCACTACTTGACAGAGCAAACACAGGAGCATACGGAAACCCAGAAATCACAGAAGTACAGATTGGCGTTAGAAAGAACCCAGCTATCTTGATTTCAGGACACGACCTACGCGACCTAGAGATGCTACTAGAGCAGACAAAGGGAACAGGCGTAGACGTTTACACACACTCAGAGATGCTACCAGCAAACTACTACCCAGCATTCAAGAAGTACGACAACCTAGCAGGTAACTACGGTAACGCTTGGTGGAAGCAGAAGGAAGAGTTCGAGAGCTTCAACGGACCTATCCTAATGACAACAAACTGCATCGTGCCACCTAAGGACAGCTACAAGGATAGACTATGGACAACAGGAGCAGCAGGCTTCCCAGGATGTAAGCACATCGATGGTAAGTACGGCGAAACAAAGGACTTCAGCGCAATCATCGAGCAGGCAAAGCAGTGCCCACCTCCAACAGAAATCGAGTCAGGAAGCATTGTCGGCGGATTCGCACACGAGCAGGTATTTGCACTAGCAGACAAGGTAGTTGACGCAGTAAAGAGCGGCGCAATCAAGAAGTTCGTAGTAATGGGCGGATGCGACGGAAGAATGAAGTCAAGAGACTACTACACAGAATTCGCAAAGGCACTAGCACCAGACACAGTAATCCTAACAGCAGGATGTGCAAAGTATAAGTACAACAAGCTAAATCTAGGAGACATCGGTGGAATTCCAAGAGTACTAGACGCAGGACAGTGCAACGACTCATACTCACTAGCACTAATCGCACTAAAGCTAAAGGAAGTATTCGGACTAGACGACATCAACGATCTTCCAATCATATACAACATCGCATGGTATGAGCAGAAGGCAGTAATCGTACTTCTAGCACTTCTATACCTAGGCGTAAAGAATATCCACGTTGGACCAACACTACCAGCATTCCTATCACCAAACGTGACAAAGGTTCTCGTAGACAACTTCGGAATCGCAGGAATCGGATCAGTAGAAGAAGACATGGAGCTATTCTTCGGCTAAAGCATGCAGGATGACAAATCACATATATCAAAGGAGGAGTTTCGCAAAAGCGAGCTCCTTTTTTGTTGCATTGATTTAGCAGTGGTCATTGAACGATAGAAATGAAGAAATAAGCGTCTCAAAGCTGGTGCTTATGACTGAAAAAAATATAGCGAAAATAATTAAATAAATGTTATAATATTTACAAGATATTATATATTGAAACACTAAGGAACAAAACAGGAAACAAAAAGCAAAAATAAAGCTTATTAGGAGGAATAAATGGATAGCAATAAGAGACCAGAAAACATGGAGAGAATCACAAGCACGGCACTAGCAGAAGCCTTCATAGAAGAGCAGCTAAAAGCTATGCGCGAGCAGATCGGAGACAGAAAAGTACTCCTTGCACTCTCAGGCGGAGTAGACTCATCAGTAGTAGCAGCACTCCTCATCAAAGCAGTAGGAAAGCAGCTAGTGTGCGTACACGTAAATCATGGACTCCTCAGAAAAGGAGAGCCAGAGCAAGTAGTGCAGGTGTTCCGCGATGAAATGGATGCAAACCTCGTATACGTAGATGCAACCGATAGATTCCTAGATAAACTCGCAGGCGTCGAAGAGCCAGAAGAAAAGAGAAAGATCATAGGAGGCGAATTCATCCGCGTATTCGAAGAAGAAGCACGAAAACTCTCCGGAATTGACTTCCTCGCACAGGGCACAATCCATCCTGACATCCTCGAAAGCGGTAACGTCAAAGCCCACCACAACGTAGGCGGACTCCCAGAAGACCTTCAGTTTGAGCTCGTAGAACCAATCAAGCTCCTATTCAAAGACGAAGTAAGAGTAGTCGGAAGAGCACTAGGCCTCCCATCAGCCATGGTAGATAGACAGCCATTCCCAGGACCAGGCCTAGGCGTACGCTGCACAGGCGCAATCACAAGAGATAGACTTGAAGCCGTAAGAGAATCCGATGCCATCCTCAGAGAAGAATTCGCAAAGAACGGACTCGAAGGCAAAGTGTGGCAGTATTTCACAGTCGTGCCAGACTTCAAATCTACAGGCATCAAAGAAGGATCAAGAAGCTTTGAGTGGCCAGTAATCATCAGAGCCGTAAACACAGTAGATGCAATGACAGCAACAGTAGAGAATATCCCATTCGAACTGATGCAGCATATCGTAGAAAGAATCACAAGCGAAGTCAAAGGCGTAAACCGCGTGCTGTATGACTTCACCCCAAAACCAACCGGAACAATTGAGTGGGAGTAACTCGGAGTAAGATTTCGACCGAGTTACGACTACCCAGCGAGGCCGAGCGCTGCTCTACAGTGCGATGGTCGAGCTGTAGGTAGCCCCTCAGCAAGGGTCAGGAGACGAGAACGAGAGAGAACTACCCAGTGAAGACAAGACTTGCGAAGTCTGAACTGTAGGTAGTACCTCAGCAACAGTCAGGAGACGAAAGCGAGTAAGACACGAAGCTTGAGTCCATGAGTGACTGCCCATTGAAACGCGAAGTTCGAGTCCCTGAGCTACTGCGAGTGGGAGTATCATGTTTCGGGGAATGGCTTGCTTTGTGATTTAATGAGAAGCTAGTAAACCCGAGCAACACATGAAGATATAGATGTGTGGTTCGGGTTAGATTTTTATATATGCATTATAATAGAAATCTATATGCTAGATGTAAAAAAATATATAAGGAATAAACGATATTTAATTTATATGAAAGGCGAAAATGAAGTTAGTACATTTAGAGTTAAACAATTTTAGAAACTTTAATAATTTTAGAATTGATTTTACTGATAATGAATCTAGTTTAGATTCAAATAATATAAAATTTATTTTAGGTGATAATGGAAGTGGAAAAACATCAATATTTGAAGCCATTTTAACAATATTAGCAAGTTTTTATTCACCTGTACTAAACAGAAAAAAAACATTTGAGTACAAACTTAAATACATAATCAATAATTTAGAGATAGAATTTAAAAAAATTAAAAAAGATGATAAGTATTATTTCACTTTAATTGAAAATGATAAATGCTATCAATATGACAAATTTGAGAGTTTTAGAAATAAGGTATTAAGTAATGAGGATTTATATATTCCTCAAAAGCTGATATTTTCATATTCTGGATTTAACAATAGATTAAAACACATTTACAATAGGGTTAAAAAGAATTATTTAAAAAAAGAAAATGAAAGACGAAAAGATACAGAACCTTTCATAGACGGTATGAGATTTATACATTCAGATGATGAAAATGTGCTGCTATATTTAACACCAATATGGTATGATTGTAGTTATGCAAAAAAGACTCTTATGAGATATTGCAGTATAAGTGAAATTACAAAAATTGAAATTAAAATAAATATGACAGCTGAGAATTTAAAAAAAATATTATCACATGAAGATTTTAGTACATACCGCGATTTAAGGGAAAATAGTAATAAAAAACTTATAAACGCATATAAATCATTTATTTTAATACAGCAAGCCATACAAAGATTAGAAGAAGAAATACATTTGAAATTACCTGTCAAAAAAAAGAATGAGAGTAAAAATCTAATAAAATTAGATACGTATCCATATTTAAAAAATTACGAGAAAGAATATATAAAAGAACTTGAATATTATGATGTAGATGAATATCATGAGTATGATGAACAAGGTAATTACATAATCGATAAGTTTGATTCTAATTTGAAAGTAAAATTTACGATTGAGACAGTAACAAATGAATACTATGGTTCAAAATTATATGAATTATTATTGCTGATAAAAAATAAATATAAAGCTGATATCAACATACTGATAAAGACAGACGCATCATGTGACAAAGAGATATCATCAACAGAACTTAGTGAAGGTGAATGTAATCTAATCAAATTTCTTGGAATGTTGACTGTAATAAATAATCATAGTGGAATAGTTATGCTAGACGAACCAGATGTTCACTGGAATCCAAATCTTAAATATAAGCTCAGGGATATCCTAAATAATTTGTTATCAAATACTAATGAAACACAAGTTATAATAAGTACTCATGATCCATTGGTTATCAATGGAGTAGAGAATACAGATGTAAGAATTCTTCATATAGAAAATAAAAATATCTATGCAGAAATACCTGCAACAGATGCAAAAGGTAAAAGTATTGATGGGCTACTAAGAAGCCAATACTTTAATATGGAAACAACTTTTGACTATGAAACAATAGATAAATTCAAACAACGGGAGGATTTATATAAAAGATATATGCAACTAAATTTTGCAGAGAATAGCAAGAATAGAGAAAAAATTGAAGCTCAGCTGCGAAATTTAAACTACGAGCTTGTAGGTAAAATGTGTATAGACTATCGAAATGAAGATAAAGAATATAAATTGTTTCGTTATTTAATTGAACAAGAGGGTTTAAAGATCAATCTTAACGATATTAGTAAAACAGAACTAGACAAAAGAAAAGAACAATTAAAAACAATAATCTACGAGGTTATAAAAAAATGAAGTTTTATAATTTAAATAAAATAGATATCAAAAGTAAAGAATTTGAGGAATGGAAACAAAAAGCAGATGATTTTAATATAACCCTTAGCTCACTTAAAATACATAAAGAAAGGGTGGACTTCCTAAAAAAAAATAATCATTGGAAAAACTTTAAAAAAATTCTCATTAACACATTCTGTAATTTATGTTGGTACAGTGATTGCAGCCTAGATGGAACATATGGCGATATGGATCATTTTAGACCTAAAAGTAGATCTAAAAATTTAGAAAATCAAACTGTGCTGGATGAGGGCTATTGGCAACTTGCATATGAATACACCAACTATCGTCTATGTTGCGAAGTTGTTAACAGAAGTGGAAAATCAGACTTTTTTCCTGTCAAAAATGGAATTGCATGTACAAATAATATTGAGAACGAAGAACCATACTTACTTGATCCGTGCAATTTAGAGGATACTAAACTGATTGGATATAGAGAAGGTGGGGAAGTTGTATGTGAAACATGTAACGAATGGGATTCCGAAAGAGTTTGTGCTAGTAAAAAACTATATAAATTGAATGAATTTATTGATTCACGTGACCGTATAATTGAGTATGTAAAACTTGACTTTTACAAATTAAAATATTTTATATCTGAAAATAATTTTAATGGTATAGGCATAATACTCGAAAATTTATCAAGATATCTTGACTGGGAAAATGCTTATTCTTCTATCGCATATAGCTATATAATATTTTTGATTAATCTTCCTGAAAATGATGGAATGCAGGATATAGTCATGGAGATTGTTAAAGAAAAGTATCTAAAACATAATTGTTAACGCACTAGAATTTTTTAAGGAGCTAATTTGAAATTTAAATATAAAGATTAATAAATTTTATCTTTTGATGAAGAAGTAAAATGTTTGGGGAACAGTAAACTTAATCCGAAAAACAGAATCTATAGATTTATATCTTTGACTATTATGTATGAATTATAAAAGGAATCGAAAAAAACGATACTTTAAAATTTAATATATAATATTATGTCATGTATGGATGAATAAACTGCGAAACAAATCTAAGAACATGCTGAAATAATTACAGAATGGAATAGCATTATAAATATATTGTTATGAAAGTAATGAAAAGGCATAAGAACAACAGGGGATTCGATACATGAGTCGGATATTCGAAACGTAGCAATGAGATTATAAAGAACAAATTCTATATAGTTAAATATTTTACAATACTCTACAAACATGAAATATATTTTTAGCTTTTTATTTTCCCGACTATATAGATTGTAATCAAAATCAATCTATAAAGATTATCGACTGGATAATTTATAATATGATAACATCATAAGAATAAAGTTTTAAATAACAACTTTCCATAGAGACGCACTTTTGGTACGCCATTTAATTCTTAGAAATTCAAATAATGTATAGCACTGTGATTTAAATTTGTGAAGGAGATTAAATATGATTATTGAGCTAGCAATGGATACAGATTCTCTTAAGAAAATAATTGAAAATAAGGTTAAGTACAAGTATCTGTATGAAGTATTTGATAAATACCATGAAATGCCATTAGAGACTGTAGATTGGCATGATTGGATGATAAAAGAGGTTACGGAAGAGTATAAGATTTAAATGTGATTTATGATAAAGGAGAAGAGGAAGGAAATGATTGAAAAATATAATGAAGATTTAGCTTCATTGTTAAAAATTGCAAATGAACAAAATAATAAAATTAATTTGTCACTAATTCTAATTACCATTAAAAATAATGATATTGAAAATTTGAATAAAATTTTTGATTTTTTTAAGGAAAATGGAGTGGAAATTGTTAATGAAGATGTTGAACCGGAAAATTTAAATAGTATTTCCGAGAATGTTACTCCATTTGACCCATCAAAAATTGATATCAAAATGGATAAGTTAATATTAGATTCCATAATAAAAAGAATAAAAAATAATGAATTGGAATTTGAAGCTGCATTTCAACGTAAAGCAGGTCTATGGGGAGTAGTTCAAAAGAGTCAATTAATAGAGTCGATATTGTTAAAGATTCCACTTCCAGCGTTCTATTTTGATGCAACAGATGATGATAAGTGGTTAATAATTGATGGGTTACAAAGAATTTCTACAATTAAAGAATTTGTTGTAGAGGATAAGCTTAAATTAAAAGGTTTAGAATTCATGTCAGATTTAGAGGGGATGAGATTCTCTCAACTTCCAAGAAGTTTACAGAGAAGAATTGAAGAAACAAATATAAATGCTTACTTGATTAATCCTGCAACTCCTAAAAATGTAAAATATAATATCTTTAAGAGAATTAATACAGGTGGGTTAATTTTAGAAGCACAGGAAATTAGGAATGCCTTGTTTCAAGGGCAGGCAACAAAATTCTTAACAACTATGTCTAAAACAGAGGAGTTTTTAATTGCAACGGATGGAAGTATAAAAAGTGACAGAATGTTGGATTGTGAATTTTGTTTGAGGTATGTTTCATTCACAAATCTATTAGAACGGTATAATGGTAATATGGATACGTTTCTTTCAGACGGTATGGAGTATTTACAGAATATTGATGAAATGGAACTAAACTCTATTCTCTGTAAATTTAGAGAAAACATGAATATTTCATATAAAGTATTTGAAAAACATTGTTTTAGAAAAATATTTGATGATGGTAGAAGAAGACCAATAAACAAAGCAATTTTTGAAGCAATTTCTGTTGTTCTTTTTAATTCTTCAAAGGAACAAATTGAGAATTACTTAAATTACAAAGAAATAATTAAAAATAAATTTGAAAAATTATGTTTGGATTACGATTTTCAAAATTATTTAAAAGCTTCGGATAAGTTTTCTGTATCCTCAAGAATTGAAAAAATTTATGAAGTTTTTGATGTAAATGGAGGAATAAGATGTTAAAAAACATATATTTAGAAAATTTTAAGTGTTTTGATGAAATTCATCTAGAATTATCAAAATTAAATGTTCTGTCTGGAATAAATAGTATGGGAAAATCAACTATAATACAATCATTACTTCTTCTTAGACAAGCATATGAAAATAATAGTATAAATGAGTATTTACAGCTGAATGGAGAGCTAGTGAATTTAGGCACAGGATATGATGTGCTTAATAGAAATAGCAACAATGAAACCATTAAATTTTCTATTAACTATAATAATGAATTTTTTAGTTGGGAATATCAATACGAAAAAGATAGTTCTATACAGAAGGTGAAAAACAATCCAACTATTCTACCAGATATATTGAGCAATATAAATCTTTTTTCGGATAGATTCGAATATATATCTGCAGATAGAATAGGTCCACGCCGTTATTATGAAGTAGATGATTCGGTACAAAGTATAAACAGAATTGGTTATAGAGGAGAGTATTTTCCTGATTATTTACAAAAAAATAAATATGAGAATGTAAAAAATAATAATGTCTTCCATAGAAGCTGTCAAAGTCATGAAATTCTATATCAATTTGAAGCTTGGATGTCAGAGCTTAGTCCTGGAATAAAAATACATCCCAAAGAATATATTGATGCAGGAATTGTAGGTATAGGTTATGATGTTTATGGAATGGAGCATAAACCTTTAAACGTTGGTTTTGGATTAAGCTATACTGCTCCAATTGTACTTAGCTTATTGAAGGCTTCGGACGGTGATTTAATAATTTTAGAAAATCCAGAAGCTCACTTACATCCAAGAGGACAGCGAATATTAGGAGAATTAATATCAAGAGCCTGTGCAGGAGGAGTGCAAATTATTTTAGAAACACATAGTGATCATGTTTTGAATGGAATTAGATTATCTGTAAAACAGAAAAAACTTGATAAAAATGATGTTAGACTTAATTTTTTTTATCAAGATAATAAAGATGACGAGATAGTTGTAAAATATTGTAAATCTTCTCCCGCTATATTAGACGATGGTAGTATTTCTAGCTGGCCAGATGGTTTTTTTGATGAGTGGGATAAAGCGTTAGATGAATTATTTTAATGGACGGTATGCAATGAAACTGATCTTGAATGATTTAAGTTATGATAAAAATATAGTGAACATTCCTAATAAATATAAAAGCAAAGAGTGTATAAATACTTTTGTTGAATTATTGTTCTTACTACAAAAAGAAAGAGTTATAAGGGATAAAGGTGATATTGAAAGCCTACAAAGTATAATAAGCATAGATTTTGCTTGTAATTATAATTTTCAAAAATGGTTAAATGATTCTGAAGGGGTTAAGTTAGAACACAAGACATTTTTGAAAAGGACTATGGACAAATACAGCATAGTTGTAAATGAAGAAACAACATCAGAATTTTGTTGTAAAATCTCTGAAATGGAATATGAATCGAAAATTTTGCATAAAGTAATAGAAAAAGATTGTAAGGCTTTAAGTTTTAAGACGGTGGATGTTTTTTCTGATGATTATATTCAAGGAATTCACAGATTTTTAGATGAAAAACAGGATGACTTAAAAGAAGAAAATAAAGAAATTCCTAATATATGCGATAATTCAAAGATTGCCTCTTTGAAAGCAGAATGTAATAAAGATAAATATAGTAATGTAACATCGGGATATGATTTTTGGGAACATAGAGAATACTTGTTTCCTAATCTAATTTTTTGTGATAATGTAAAAACACAAATCTATACTGACCCAGGAATGAATCATATTAATGCTATAATAAAAAGACTAGACAAATTAGATTATTATTATAACGAACACACTTTTTTTGATATAAAATTATTAGGTTTTAATGCTAGGAATGAGTCTGATTCAGTTAAAAATAATTCAAAACTTAAGGAGTTGAGGAATTTTAAGAAACCAAATGGTTTATATTCCTATTTTTATAATCATATAAGTTTTTATGGAAATTTTAATGGCAGAATATATTTTGAGGCAGATGATAATTTAAAGAAAATATATATTGGATATATTGGC
>ERZ772909.321-NODE-321-length-30981-cov-3.846408_pt1 | contig 30981 bp, 24 predicted proteins | sample MGYA00511137_ERZ772909 | MGnify/ENA primary metagenome ERZ772909 (study PRJEB29015, sample SAMEA2738095) | human oral metagenome | biome: human oral; feature: human-associated habitat; material: saliva | place: China | collected 2270 ... | reverse complement strand
AGTTGCAACAGCAGTTGCAGCAGGAGGAATGGGTGCAGTATTTTGGATGTGGATTGCAGCTATTTTAGGAATGTGTACTAAATTTGCTGAAGTAACTTTGGCAGTTAACTTCAGAGAAAGAAATGCGCATGGCGACTGGGTTGGTGGACCAATGTATTATATTAAGAATGGTCTATCAAAGAAATGGCTCTGGCTAAGCTACGCATATGCCTGTCTAGGCGTTCTAACTGTATTTGGTACAGGTAATGCTACACAGGTTAATACAATAACTACAGCAATTGACACAGCACTTCTAAACTTCAATGTTGTCTCAATAGGATCAATTAAGACTATTAATCTAGTTATAGGAATTATAATTACAATTCTTATTTTGATAATCTTACTTGGTGGTATCAAGAGAATCGGTGCGGTAACAGAGAAACTAGTTCCTTTTATGGCAGGTATCTATATTATACTAGGATTAGGCGTTGTTCTTATCAACATTAAGACTATTCCACACGTATTCCAGATGATATTTGAAGGAGCTTTCAGCCCATCAGCTGCAACAGGTGGTGTAGTAGGATCAATGTTCCTCTGCATGAAGAAGGGTGTTTCAAGAGGTATATTCTCAAATGAAGCTGGTCTTGGTACAGGTTCAATTTCACACGCATCATCTGATACTAATGAACCTGTAAGACAGGGTCTATACGGTATATTCGAAGTATTTATCGATACTATTGTTATCTGTACACTTACAGCTCTTGTTATTCTATGCGGAGTTGAGAACATTAACTTTGGACAGAATGCAGGTGCTGACTTAACAATCGCTGGATTCATAAATACATACGGAGGTTGGGTATCAATTTTCACAGCAGTTGCTCTTGTATGCTTTGCATTTTCAACTGTACTTGGCTGGGGACTATATGGTTCAAGATGTATAGAATATCTATTTGGAAGCCATATTCTAAAGCCTTTCACAGTAGTATATGCGCTAGTAGCTATTCTAGGTGCGACACTTGATTTAGGTCTGATCTGGGGCGTTGCAGATACATTCAACGGACTTATGTTAATTCCTAACTTGATTGGTGTATTCCTACTAAGCGGAACATTTGTAAAGCTCGTAAAGGATTATTTCAACAGATACCCTAAATACGACAAGGATAAGATGTAGGTTCAGATATATTACTCTCGTTGTAAAAATCCCCCTTATAGGGGGATTTTTATTTGATAAATATTTGTTATAGTGCTATACTTACGATATGATGTTAGTTAAAACTAACATAAGTGGAGGTAAAATGCATAACAATATAGAAATACTTAAGATGCGCATTTTAACGTGTTTTATTAAAATGTCTAAGTCTAATTGTAATGTTACAGGCTTAGCTAAATCATTATCTGAAGAAAAATATGCAGTAAGCAGGGCTATGAAATCACTTGAAAGTAGTGGACTTTTAGATAGAAGTGATAATAGGTGTCCAGTTTTAACGGAGAGAGGACAAAAGCTTGCATATGAATATGCAGAGAAGATTGATGTCGTAGCAAATCATCTGCTGGGGGAAGGCGTGAATCCTGTTGCAGCAAAGCAGGATGCTTTTTTATTGTCTATGTATTGCACAAATGAGACGCTTTCTGTAATTAAAGAGATTGAAGATAAGATGAGGATTAAGCAGGTAACTGATTCTTACTCTAATTTTACTGGGAAAAAGCTTTGTCATAAACTTGGAGATGGTACATTTGAGCTTCAATTTGTGATGTATAAAAACTCGGTGAAGAATAACACGAATATATCTATGGCTAATGAGGGTTTTCACCATCCTTGTACACTCACTGTTGAAAATGGTGAGGGACTTATAAGTTTAAAGGCTAAGAATATCAGTAGAAAATCAAAGCTCACTGGCAAAAAAATGAACGGTAAGGTGAGTGTGTTTAGGTATTTTGATGGAACTAGCTTTGTTGAAGCTGAAAGACAAGGCAATATAGTTACTTTTCCAATTGAGGCAATGGATTTTATATCTATGGGTGAAAGCAGGGATAGGATCCTTCACGGAAGTCTTCCAGTAAGACTTGGTTGCAGTGTGGGATGCATGCATATGCCTGAGAGTCCAGCGATTTTTACACTTATAGTATAGTTTTATCAAATTTTTGTAGCAGTATTGCAACATATTTATTTGTTGGAAAAAGCATACTTTGATGGATTGCTTGAGTATATTTTGTAGCAAGCGTGCAACAAAATATGACTTTATTTTGTTAAATTAGAGAGATAGAATTAAATTGTAAGGGGAAAGGAGCGTTTTAGCTCTTTATTTTAATCTATAATGTTAGTCTAAACTAATGCAAGTTAGCTACAAATAAATGAGGAGGAGCTTATATGAAGAAAAGCAAAATTGCAAAGGTTTTAGCAGTTTCATTATCATTTACAACTGTATTATCTATGTTTCCTGGTTTTGCGTTTGCAAATGGAGACACTAATACAAAGACAATATATGGAACTAAAGCCGTGGTAGAGGATGACGGAACCTACCGAGATTATAATACTCACATCAGAGTCAAAATCGATCAAAATGGCACTATAATATCTGTTGAAGATATAGATACTGCTTCAAACATCGATAGATTTGCGCCTGAGAGTAAAGAGTATTGGCAGAAGTTTGTAAACGGTAAGGGGTTTGATCTTTTCAAGGGAAAGACAAAGGATACTCTTAATGATGTTGACGTAAATGCAATTTCACAGGCGACTACAAGTACAAAGAGTGTGAGAGACACTATAATGTATGCTTTTGAGGTTGATGAAGAGAAGAATGAACTTCTTGCAGAGGTTGATGAGTACGGTCCAGCTAGCAGATATATTGCAAAGGATAGAGATGAAGCTGAGAAACTTATCAAAGAAGTCAAAGAAAAGATTAACTCAGAGGAGCTTGCATCAAATGCAAGAAGACATTTCTTGAATTTCCAAAACAAGATTACAAAGCTAAAAACATCTGACCAGGTTGTAGAGGAAGAAAATAGCAAGGATGCTGGTGAGAGAACTAAGGATGCAATTGAAAACCTTGGAACAATTACTGCAGACAAGAAGGATGCAGTTGAAAGTGCAAGACAGATGTATAATGCACTTGATCGAAAGGGAAAGAAGACTGTAACTGCTGCAGTATACCAGAAGCTAGTTAAGGCTGAAGATGAAATCTTTGATCTTGTATATAAGAACAACCATAAGAAACTTTCAGGATCATATCCTATTGATAATTACGGATATGATGTTAGCCTAACAGTATATCTAAGCGGTGATAAGATTGTAAAGATAGAAGACAATGGAACCGTAAAAAACATTAAGGCTAATGAGAATCTCGCAGCAAGAAACATGTTTTACTGGGAGGACACATTTATTCCAAATGGAGGCCTCTACAACTACATAGGTAAAACAACTTCAAACTATCAGAATGTAGATGCTATATCAAATGCAACATACACAAGTGATGCGGCAAAGGGTGCAATTAGAGAGGCGCTTAAGAAAGCTGATGAAAACAACCTCATTGAGCAGATTAAGACAGATGTAATAAAACTTGAGGAAAAGCTTGATAAAAATTCAGGTAGTGCACTAGATAAATTAGAGAAAGATTTTGAAAGCCTAAGCCCAGAATCAAAAACTAAGTTAAATGATGCTGGATACGGTGCTAGAATAAAGGCTCTAAGAGCAAAATTTGCTGCTTTATCATTACAGCCGGCAGAAGATGAAAAGGATGATCCTGCTGCAAAGCACTATACAAGAGAAGGTTCACTTCTATATCCAAATGGAACATCTTCAATGGTATTTACAAAAGCGTTCAATCCTGAAGTTAAGATTGCTGAAAAGGATGGTAAGACAACATATACAGTTTCCTTTAAGGAAAGTGGCATGATGGGAGTTACCGAAAAGCTTCAGAAGCTTACAGTAGACGGCAAAGTTTACACAGCAAAAGAGGGCAAGGATCCATATGTATCAGTTTTCAAATTCACAAGAGATGCTGTAGATGAAGAGAAAATACCTGTAACAGTTTACTCAAATATGATGAAAACTTCATATGACATGAATATTGTTCTAAAGCCTGGTAAGACAGAGGCTAAGGCTCCTGAAACAGAAAAGCCAGATCCTGGTAAGGAGAATCCTGGAACAGAAAAGCCAAACCCTGGAACTGAAAAACCAAACCCTGGCAAGAATGATAACGCAGATAGCTCAGTTGCAAGGAAGTACACTAGATTAGCAGATCTTCTATATCCAAACGGTGGAACTTCAATGGTATTCTCAAATGCATTCAATCCTGTAGTAAACTTTGTTGAAAAAGACGGCAAAGCTACATATACTGTTTCCTTCAAGGAAGGCGGTATGATGGGAATGACAGAGAAAATCAATAAGCTGTCAGTTGATGGTAAGACCTATACTGCAACTGAAGGCAAGGAACCATATGTTTCAGTGTTTGAGTTTACGAGAGATACTGTAAATGAAGACAAGATTCCTGTAAAAGTTTACTCAAGTATGATGGGTAGATACTATGATATGAAAATTGTTTTCGTAGACGAGAAAACTGAAGTCAAAGATGAGGAGAAGCCAGATCCAGGTAAGGAAAACCCTGGCACAGAGAAACCAGATCCAGGTAAGGAAAACTCTGGCACTGAAAAACCTGGTACAGAGAAACCAGACCCAGGCAAGGAAAATCCTAATGCAGGAAATCAGAATGTAAAGAAGTACTATACAGTTAAGGATAGCAAGTTCTTAAAGCCAAACGGATCAGATATGAAGCTCATGACAGAAGCTTTCAATCCTGATGTTAAACTTGTTGAAGAGAATGGCAAGGCAACATACACAATTTCATTTAAGAAGACTGGAATGATGGGAATCACCGCAGAACTTAAGAAAATTAGTGTCGATGGCAAAGAAATTAGTGCAACTAAGGGTGAGGGCGAATATGTTTCAGCTTTCACATTCACAAGAGATAGCCTAAACGAGAAGGAAATCCCGGTAAAGATTTACATAGATGTAATGAATGCTTGGATTGATGGCAAGCTAGTTCTTTCAGATAACAAGGTTGAAGTACAGCCAAAAGATAATGAAGATGGAAACAAGCAAAACCCTGAGAATCCAGTAAATCCAGTAAATCCTTCAAATCCATCTGACAATGGAAGTGCACAGGCAGGTCCAAGCATTAAATCTGGACTAAACCAGACATGGGTAAGAGGAAGCCAGCATGGACTAGTAATCGTATCAGATGCTGATATAAGCACATTTGTAAAGGTACTAGTTGATGGTAAGGAACTTGTAAAGGATAAGGATTACCAGGTTGTTTCGGGAAGTACAAAGGTTACGCTACTACCTACAGCACTAAATAGACTTTCAACTGGGTCTCATAATGTGGAAATCGTTTCAACTAATGGAACAGCAGTAGCTAAATTCACAATCGCAGATGGATTTGGAACTGGAGCTCAGCGTCCAAATACAGGCGATGCAAACACGGAGATGCCAATTGCTTTAGCAGGACTTATCGGAAGTGCTTTCATAGCTTTGATGCTTAAGAAGAAATTCGAGAAGTAATTTTCGAAATAGCTATGTATAACAGACGGCAGGATCGTTGCAAAAGCAATGACCTGCTGTTTGTCATTAAGAATTAAATAAGTTTGGAGGAAAGATGTTAAGATCTAAGAATTTAAGACGAACTTGGATATGCCTCGTATCGGTAGTTATGGTGATGGCCTTAAGCCTTTCATTTAGCTTTGCAGAGAGTGCCGGGACCTATACAACAAGTGTTAGCCCTCAGTATAGAAATCCGCTTACAGGCGCAATTGAGGACTCTGGTGGTGATAGTAAAGAAGATCTGGGACAGAGCATGGCTCAGAGTACTGTTTCTAGCGTTGGGCTCGTTGAGATTGATGCTTCAGGCAATGTATATGCGACATATAGAATAAACAATGCTAATGCTATGTCTAGCATAAGCTTTAGTACATCTGCAGGTGGTGGATTTTATGGAGTTAGCGCTGTAAATACAAATACAGTTGGAAATTCTGCAGACTATAGAATCAAGGTTCCATATGCGGGAGCACCGGTAAAATGTGCAATATATATAGCACCTATGGGAAGAGAAGTCATATTCTTTATGACATCTGCTGGTCTTACACCTGGGCAGGGAGATTTTGTTAGCACAATAGATACATCTGTGCAGGCTCAGGCATCTCAGGGAAGCGAAAGCGCGCAGGCTGAGGAAGCCAAGAAAACTGATGACAAGAAAACTGAAGAGGCTAAGAAGGCTGAAGATAAGAAAAAAGATAGTACAAAGAAGAATAGCAAGAACGCAAAAGCATCTGATTCTAAAGATAAGAAGGATTCAAAGGCAAAGGTTTCAAACAAAACTCAAAGTACTCAAAACAAGAGATATGTAGTTTATGGTGCCCTTGCAGTTGTGATTATTCTTGCAGCAGCAGGTACATTTGGATACAAGAAATTCATAAAGAAATAGTGGAGTAGAGTAATGCATAAGAGAATATTTGCTTTAATTTGTACACTGATTATTGCTTTCTCCCTTTGTTCATGCGTTGATCAACACGCGGGGAAAAAGGAAGATAGTGGAGAAAATAAGAAAGTAATAGCTACGTCGCCGGCAACTGTTCAGATATGTAACAAGCTTAATATAAAGCTTATTGCTGTTCCAGAATCGGATTTTACCATGGCAGATGAATACAAGGATCTTCCAAGGGTTGGAAGTCCTATGTCACCTGATATCGAGAAGATTAAGTCACTTAATCCAGATTGTGTTCTTTCTCCAGTAAGCCTTAAGAACGAGCTTGAAAAGAAGTATAAAAACGCTGAACTAAAATATGAGTTTATAAATTTAAGCAGTGTAGATGGTATGTTTGAGTCTATCAAAAAACTCGGAGATGAGTTTGGTAGAGAGAAGGAAGCAAAGGCTTTGATAGATGAGCATAAGCAGTACATGAAGAGATTTAATAGCAGTGTAGAGGGTAAGAAACGCCCTAAGGTTCTAGTTTTGATGGGACTACCTGGCTCATATGTTATCGCAACAAACAAAAGCTATGTAGGAAGTCTTGTAGAACTTGCTGGTGGAGAAAACGTGTATAATGATGATTCTAAGGATTTTCTCACGGTGAATACTGAGGATATGAAGACTAAGAACCCAGATATAATACTTAGGGCTTCTCACGCGATGCCTGATGATGTAAAAAACATGTTTGCAAAGGAATTCGCAGAGAATGATATCTGGAAGCATTTTGATGCTGTGCAAAACGGCAAGGTATATGACCTTGACAATACGCTATTTAATATGAGCGCAAATTTCAACTATAGGGATGCTTTAGAGGAGCTTAAGAAGCTGCTTTATGAGTAGGCGTTAGGAAGTAGGAGACCTGATGGTAATTAGCAGAACAAGAAAGCTTTTAGCCTTTGTAATTACAGCACTAGCACTTTTATGCATATTCTACTGGGCTGTAAATACGGGAAGCCTTAGAGTAGGCTTTAGGGCATTAATGCGAGGACTCTTTGTTGCATACAATGAGAATGTAGCAACCATATATGATCTTAGATTTCCAAGGATACTCATTGCAATGGTAGGTGGGGCAGCTGTTGCTGTTTCAGGCGTGATGCTTCAGGCAGTTATGAAGAATCCATTAGCAGATCCAGGAATACTTGGAATTAGTTCAGGTGCAAGCTTTGTTGCAGTTGTAATAACTGCATTCTTTCCACAGCTATACTTCTTTATTCCAGGTCTAGCTTTTTGTGGTGGAGTGTTTGCCTGCATTTTGATATATATGCTATCGTGGGCAGGAAATGACCTTTCGCCTCTAAGACTTATCCTTGTTGGAATAGCTATAAATGCTATGTTTATGGGCATGATAAGTGCAATAAATTCTATGACTGGTGGAAGTTATTCTTCAACAGCTAGCCTTGCTACTGCAAATATAAGCATGAAGACATGGACAGATTTTAGAACGCTAGTAATCTATGCAGTGCCTGGGCTTATCATAGCGCTTATACTTTCCAAGCCGTGCAATCTTCTTGGACTTGATGATAAAACAGTAAGGTCACTAGGTATTAATGTAGGCAGGATGAGAATAGGAATTTCTGCTATAGCAGTTTTGCTTGTTTCAATAAGTACGGCAATCATGGGGCCTATTAGCTTTTTGGGATTAATAGTTCCTCACATAGCAAGGCTTCTTGTTGGTGGAGATCACAAGGTCTTGATACCGTATAGTGCTATACTAGGTGCATTTTGTCTGCTTCTTGCAGATACGCTCGGAAGGGCTTTGGTACCACCATATGAAATAAGTCCTGGCATAATAATGTCAGTTGTTGGCGGACCATTCTTTATTATCTTACTGAGGAGGACAGGAAAAACATATGGCAGATAATCTATTTGAGATAAAGAACCTGTCTTTCAGCTATGATAAGGACAAGGTTATAGACGATCTATCTTTGACGATTAAGCCGGGTGGAGTAACAACGATAATTGGGGCAAATGGATGTGGAAAGTCGACGCTTTTCAATTTGATGACCAAGAATCTTAAATACGATAGCGGTGAAATTAAGTTCCTAGGTGAAGATGTATCAAAGTTAAAGCTCAGAGAGCTTGCTAAAAAACTTGCGATAGTGCATCAACAAAATACGATTCCCTTTGATGTAACAGTGGAAAAGCTAGTTGGCTACGGCAGGGTTCCATATGAAAATTTATGTATTCCATCAAAGAGGGATGACGATGAGGACAAAATAAATTGGGCCATGTCTGTTACGGGAGTTTATGACATAAAGGGAGAGTTATTATCTCAGCTTTCTGGAGGACAGAGACAGCGCGCATGGATAGCTATGTCTTTAGCGCAGGATACAGACACCTTACTTCTTGATGAGCCGACAACTTTTCTAGATATAAAGCATCAGATTGAGGTGTTGAAATTGATAGAAAGCCTGAACAAAGAGCACGGTATATCTATAATTATGGTATTACATGACATGAATCAGGCGATGAGATATAGCACAGAAGTGGTAGCTCTAAAGGCTGGTAAATCAATTGCACAAGGAGCACCGGAAAGCGTTATAAACGAGGAGCTTCTGAAGGAACTATATGGTGTGGAATTAGATATAGTAGAGGTCAAGGGAAAGCCGTTTGTGTATATGGCTTAGTAAAGGAAAAATAGTTTATGATTAATAAGAGACTTGTCAGGCTCTTATCTGATGGGAAGAAATATATATACGGAAATATATTCTTTCAGTGGATAAACCTGATTGCCAATATAGTTGCGATATTTTTAATATCTGGCTTTATCAGCGATACATATTACGGAAATGTTACGGATGCGAAGCTGATTAGGCTTATAGTAATTCTTGCTATCGCCGTTTTAGCTAGAGTTATTTGCAATATTGCATCAAACAAGATGAGCTATTTATCATCAAAAAAGGTAAAGCAGGTTCTCAGACATAAGATAATGGAGAAAATGCTTACGCTTGGAAGCAGCTACAACGAGAAAGTTAGAACATCTGAGGTTGTTCAGGTTTCAGTAGAAGGTGTCGAACAGATAGAGACATATTTTGGTCTATATCTGCCACAGCTGTTTTACTCACTACTAGCTCCACTTACGCTGTTTGCTGTAATAGTATTTATGAGCTTTACACCTGCGATAGTTCTGCTTCTTTGCGTTCCGCTAATTCCAATTTCAATTGCAGCGGTTCAAACCTTTGCAAAGAAACTTTTAGCAAAGTATTGGGGAAAATATACAGGTCTTGGAGATACATTTTTAGAGAATCTCCAGGGGCTTACTACGCTTAAGATTTATCAAGCCGATGAATACAAAAACAAGAAGATGAACGAGGAGGCTGAGGAATTCAGAAAGATTACAATGAAGGTCCTCACAATGCAGCTTAACTCTATAACTATTATGGATATTGTTGCATATGGCGGAGCAGCACTTGGAATAATACTGACAGTTAAACAGTTTGTCGCAGGAAACATAAGGCTTGATCAGGCTATAGCAATAATACTGCTTTCTGCTGATTTCTTTATTCCTATGAGACAGCTTGGAAGCTTCTTCCACATTGCAATGAACGGTATGGCGGCGATAGATAAGATTTTCAAGATTTTAGACCTAGAAGTTCCAGAGGAAAAAACAATGAGCCTTCCGGAAAAAGGATCAATCAAGGTGGAGAATCTAAGTTTTGCATACGACGAAAGCCACAATGTTCTTAACGATATTTCAATCGAGTTATTAGAGCAAGGGATGGTTTCACTTGTAGGCGCAAGCGGAAGCGGAAAGTCTACTATGGCTTCACTTCTCATGAAGAGGAGCAAGAACTATAGCGGTAAGATATTCGTTGGAGAAGTAGATTTCAATGAGATTTCCGAGAAATCTGTAATGGATAATATAACATATATCAGCCATAGCAGTTATATATTTAAGGGAACTGTTAGGGATAATCTTTTGATGGCTAAAGCTGATGCTAGGGACGAAGAGCTTTGGGATGTGCTTAAAAAGACTAATCTAGCTGATTTCTTTGAGGCTGACAATGGTCTTGATTTTGAAATTGCAGAGGCTGGTGGAAACCTTTCAGGGGGACAGAAGCAGAGACTTGCACTAGCCAGAGGTCTTCTGCATGACAGCAGGTTCTATATCTTTGATGAATCGACATCGAATATCGATGTGGAAAGTGAAGAGGTTATTCTAGAGCAAATTAAGGAGCTTGCAAAGCACAAAGGCATTTTGATGATTTCTCATAGGCTTGCAAATGTCGTAAGCTCAGATAAGATATTTGTCTTGGAAAAGGGACATCTAAGGGAAGAGGGAACTCACGAAGAGCTCTTAACTACGCACGGAATCTATAGCACGCTGTGGGAAACTCAGCAAAGCTTAGAAAATATGAGAGGGGTGTAGGATATGAAAGTAATGATAAGACTGCTTAAAATGATAAATCCCCTCAAGTACGTGATGCTTTTAGGAATATTCCTAGGAACTCTTGGTCATCTTGCTGCGGCATTTATTACCATCCTTGGAGGATTTGGAATAGTTAGTTTTGTAAATGGTGATATCGATGGTTTGACTTTTATCTTCATAATCATGGGTGTTTCAGCGCTAGCTAGAGGTTTTCTCAGATATGGAGAGCAGACATGCAATCACTACATTGCTTTTAAGATACTAGCTATAATTAGAGATAAGGTATTTGTAGCACTTAGAAGACTTTGCCCAGCAAAGCTTGACGGTCACGGAAAAGGAAATCTAATTTCAATTATTACAGCTGATATCGAGCTTCTAGAGGTGTTCTTTGCACATACCATTTCACCAGTTGCGATAGCGACAATTTTTTCGATTATAATGATTGCTTTCATTGGAAGCTACGGATGGATTCTAGGAATATGGGCTGCAGTGGCTTATGTATGCGTAGGCCTTGTAATTCCAGTGATTATGTCAAAGCTCAGCGCTGGTATAGGTGATGAGATGAGAGAAAAATCTGGAGATATGAGCAGTAATATGCTTGATAACCTTAGAGGATTAAAGGAAATAATCCAGTTTTCTTACGGTGATGAGCGCATAGAGCAAATGGCTGAGAAATCACTTCAGCTAAGTGAAACAGAGAAAAAGCTCAAAGCAAATCTTGGAGCGAATATAGCTCTCACAAGTGGAGTTATAATGTTCTTTGACTTTGGAATGCTGTTTATTGCAAGCTACCTAAGCAAGGGTACAGGGAACCTCGAAGGAGTTGTAATACCTGTATTTGCCATGTTTTCATCATTTGGACCAGTAATCGCCTTAGCAAACCTAGGAAGCTCTCTAAACAATACTTTAGCTTCAGCAAGAAGAGTGTTTGGTATCTTAGATGAGAAACCTGTGGTAGAGGACATTGCTGGAAATGAAAGTGTTGATTTTACTGGGACAAGGGTTGAAAATTTGAATTTCTCATACACGGAAAATGATCAGGAGAATATGATTCTTGAAGGCATCAATGTCGAAATCAAGAAGAATGAAATCCTAGGAATCATAGGTAAGAGCGGTAGTGGTAAATCAACATTACTCAAGCTTCTAATGAGATTTTGGAAGGTAGATAGCGGACATATCTATATTTCAGACAGGGATATTGACAAGATTAATACATCAAACTTAAGAGAACTAGAAAGCTTTGTAACTCAGGAAACAGAGCTGTTTAGAGATACAATAGAAAACAATATTAAGATTGCAAAGCTTGATGCAACTCGTGAAGATGTTATTGAAGCCTGCAAGAAGGCATCAGTTCACGACTTTATCATGACTTTACCAAATGGATACGATTCAGAGGTAGGAGAGCTAGGAGAAACACTATCTGGTGGAGAGCGTCAGAGACTAGGTGTGGCAAGAGCATTCCTTCATGATTCACCGCTCATTCTTATGGATGAGCCTACATCAAATCTAGATAGCCTAAACGAAGGTGCCATACTCAAGGTGCTCAAAAATGAGGCGAACGGCAAAAGTGTAGTGCTTGTATCACACAGAGAATCAACGATGAAGATAGCAGATAGAATTTATAAAATTGATAATGGCAGAGTAAGCTAGGAGGATAATATGACTGTTAAAAAGATATTCCTCGTTATAGTTGGATGTATTAGCCTTGGAATAGGTGCAGTAGGTGCTGTTTTACCGTTTCTACCAACATTTCCTTTTTTGATGCTGACAATGGTTTGCTTTACGGCAAGTTCAGAGAGACTAAATAGCTGGTTTAAGTCAACAAAGCTATATAAGAATAATCTAGAGTCATTCGTGGAAAAACGTGGGATGACAAAGGCTACAAAGATAAGAATCATGGTTATTATAACGCTTCTTATGGGCTTTGGCTTTTACATGATGCACGCAGTTCCAGTCGGAAGGATTGTTTTAGCAATAGTATGGCTTGGACATATGCTTTACTTCGCATTTATGGTTAAGACAATAGAATAGCATTTATATCAAAACAGACGGGCAAGCGCACTTCACTTGCCTGTCTATTTTTTATCTAAGAATTTTCCTTGCCAGGAATCTCTTTCCCTCAATTTTTGATTTATGGTGTTTAGGACAAGTCTTTTGCGATATGCCCATTTTGGCGCTATTAAAGTCTCGGCTTTAGAATCTGCGGAAAGCCTATGCATAACGATCTTATAAGGGATTATTTCTAGCAAGTCACATACTAGCTCTGCATATTCGTCCATTGATTCAAATGGAATATAATCAGGGTATTGTTTAGCTAGTTTAGTTCCAGAAATCATATTAAGAAGATGTAGCTTAAGACCCCATGTATTACTCTTTACTGCGTGTTTTACACTCATTTTCATATCTTGCTTTGATTCACCTGGGAGTCCTAAAATAAGATGGGTAACAGTCCTTATATTAAGTGCATTTAACTTTGATATAGTATCGTCATAGTCCTGCAAGCTGTGGCAGAGATTAAGCTTTCTTGCATTGTCTTCGTGTATAGTCTGTAGTCCTAGTTCAATCCAGAGAAAATGCTTCTTGTTTATCTCATCTAAAAGAGCAAGGCAATCATCATCTATGCAGTCGCTCCTCGTTGCAATTGCAAGACCCAAGATGCGAGGGTCATCTAAAGCACCGTAGTAAAGCTCTCGAAGTTTTGACACAGGGGCGTAGGTTCCTGAATAGTTTTGGAAATAGGCGATATACTTTGCGTTTGGCCATTTTTCGGAGAGCAAATTTATCTGTTCATCTATGTTTGATGCGTTATCTCCGCTACCACTTGACGAACAAAAAGTACAACCACCAAAGCCCTTGCTTCCGTCTCTATTTGGGCATGTAAAACCGGCGTCAATCGAAAGCTTGACGACTTTTTCTCCAAACTCCTTTTTTAGTGCTTGATTAAGTGTGTTTATTCTCAATAGGCCTTCTGAGAAATTGTCAGAAGAACGTGTAAAATCAACATTATTTGGGGTGTAGCTGTTCATGGTTAATCCTTTTATTTGAGCTATCTATATGCTATAATATACTAATATACATTGACTGAAATGTGAAGACAAATTTATCAGGAAGATTGGCAATGAATAAGAATAAATGCAGGCAGGAAAGTATGGATGACTGCTGTTGTAAGAATGATGAGCTTTGCGGAGAAATAGTCAAGCTCGGCAAAGAAAATATCAAGCCAAAGGTTTTACTACATAGTTGCTGTGGACCTTGCAGTACGGCAGTAATTGAGAGGCTGTTTGGTGACTATAGAATAACAGTTTTTTACTATAATCCATGCATTACAGAAAATGACGAGTATGAGAAGCGTAAGCATGAGCAAATTCGCTTTATAGATGAGTTCAATAAGGATTTAGATGAGTATCAGAGAGTAAGATATATTGAGGGTGCATATAAACCTGAGGAATATCTTGAGCTAGTAACTGGTCTAGAGTCCGAACCAGAAGGCGGAGCAAGATGCACAGTTTGCTTTAGGCAGAGACTTGAGGAGACAGCAAGAATTGCTAAGGAATATGACTTTGATTTCTTTGCTAGCACTTTGACTGTAAGCCCCCATAAGAATTATGCTTTGATAGCTGAGATAGGTAGGGATTGCGAGAAGAAGTATGGAGTTTCATTCCTAGATATGGATTTTAAAAAGAAGGCGGGCTTTCAGAGAAGTATTCAGCTTTCCAAGGAACACCATCTATATAGACAGAACTACTGTGGATGTAAATTTTCTAAGAGATAGACAAACAATTTGAAAGGGTATAGATATATGTCAAAATTGATTAAACCAAAGAACTATGCGCCTACTATTCCGCCAATGGAAACGCAGCGCGCAATAAAGAAGATAAAGGACTATTTTCAGCAGGAACTAGCTTATGGTCTAAACCTAAGAAGAGTTTCAGCACCACTTTTTGTTGCACCAGAAACAGGTCTTAACGATAACCTAAACGGTGTGGAAAGAAGAGTAAGCTTTACCATCCTAGACATGGACGAGAAGACTGTAGAAATCGTACAGTCACTTGCAAAGTGGAAGAGAATGGCTCTAGGTAAATACGGTATTAAGCCAGGTCACGGAATCTATACAGACATGAACGCTATAAGACGTGATGAAGAGCTGGATAATATTCACTCACTTTACGTTGACCAGTGGGACTGGGAAAAGGTTATTACTAAGGAGCAGAGAACCACAGAGTACCTCCATGAGACTGTAACGACCATATACAATGCGGTGAAGAACTTAGGTGACTATGTAAATAGACTTTACAGAGATATACAGACAGAGCTCCCTAATGAGATTTACTTTATAACATCTCAGGAGCTAGAGGATCTATATCCTGATAAGACACCAAAGGAAAGAGAAAACCTGATAACCAAGGCTCATGGAGCAGTTTTTATAGAGAAGATAGGTGGAACTCTTAAATCTGGAGAAAAGCACGATGGAAGATCTCCTGACTACGATGATTGGGAGCTGAACGGAGACATACTTCTCTGGAACGATGTATTAGATATCGCATTTGAGATAACTTCAATGGGAATAAGAGTAGATAGCGATGCTATGGAAAGACAGCTTAAGCTTGCAGGAGCAGAGGACAGAAAGAACCTATCGTTTCAGAGTGCTGTCCTAAATGGTGAATTACCGCTTTCTATAGGCGGAGGAATTGGACAGAGCAGACTCTGCATGTTCTTCCTTCGCAAGGCTCACATTGGAGAGGTTCAGGTAAGCGTTTGGCCAAAGGAAATGGATGAGGAATGTCGTAAGGCAAATATATTCTTGTTGTAATGAAATATGCGAAGCTTGTTATAGAAAATAGGAGCAGACATACCGATAGGCTCTACACATATAGATGCGCTGATGACATTAGGATTGGTCAGGTCGTAAAGGTTCCTTTTAGCAAAGGAGATACCAAGAGGCGAGGCTTCGTCTTTGAAATCATGGATGACTGTGATCTCGATGAGTCTAAGCTTAAGGAGATTAGCGAGACTGAAGATGATATATCTTTGTCTGAAGAGATGATTGAAACTGCTATCTGGATGAGACAGAGATATGGTATCAAATACCTTGATGCAGTGAACTGCTTTATTCCAAGAGGAAAAGCAGCAAAGAAAGGCAAGGAGAAGAATCCACTAAGCGATACAGAGGGCGAGAGACAGGATATAGATAACCTGACAGAAGAGCAGAAGGCCGCATGCGAGGAGATAAACGCAGCTATAGATTCAGGATTACAGACAAACTTTCTTCTCAAGGGTGTTACAGGAAGCGGTAAGACTGAGGTTTATATGCAGGCTGCTGCAAGGGCTATATCTAAGGGAAAGACGGTTATAATGCTGTTACCTGAGATAGCTTTGACAAAGCAGATTACCGAAAGGTTCATAGGAAGATTCGGAAAGGAAAGCTGTGCGATACTTCATAGCCACCTCACAGGTAGGGAGCGCTTTGATGAGTGGAGCAGGGTGAGGAGTGGAGAAGCTAAGATTGTAATTGGAGCGAGAATGGCGGTCTTTGCACCACTCGAAAACATTGGGCTTATAATATTAGATGAGGAACACGAGTCGACATATAAGTCTGATATGACGCCTAAGTATGAGACTGTAGATATAGCTTTTAAGCGCCTAATGCACTATAGCGGAGTGCTTTTGCTAGGAAGTGCAACACCTTCAGTGGTATCGTACCAAAGGGCTAAGGAAGGTATATATAAGCTCATTGAGATGAACACGAGATACAATGCAGTTGAACTCCCAGAAATGTCCATAGTCGATATGAGACAGGAGCTGAGAAAAGGAAACCGCAGCATATTCAGTGATAAGCTTTATCAAAGCATGGAGGAACATCTTGAGAGCGGACAGCAGGTAATACTCTTTCTTAACAGGCGTGGATATTCGAGCAGCATAAGTTGTAAAGACTGTGGAAACACTTTGATGTGTCCAGACTGCGGCATAAGTCTAACATATCACAAAAAAGAGAATGCAGCAGTTTGTCACTACTGCGGAAGGCATTTTGATATACCTAAGGAATGTCCAGAGTGCTCGAGTAAGTTTATTAAGTTCATAGGCGTTGGAACTGAGCAGGTCGAGGAATTCGTCAAGAAAGAGTTTAAGGACTACGAGACAGAGCGTTTTGACCTTGATACTGCAAAAAATAGCAGGGAGGTTTCGGCGATACTTAATAGATTTGCATCGGGCAAGACTAAGATTTTGGTTGGAACCCAACTTGTTGCAAAGGGACTGGATTTTAGGAATGTAGGGCTTGCATGTGTAGTATCTGCTGATACAACGCTCAATATACCTGACTATAGGTCGGCGGAAAGAACATTTCAGCTGATTACGCAGGTTGCAGGACGTGCGGGCAGAGGATTAAAGAAGGGTGAGGTTATAATCCAAACATATAACCCAGAAAGCCTAGCGATAACTGCAGCATCCAAATATGACTATGAGGGTTTCTTTGCTGAAGAGATAGGCTTTAGAAAGTTAATGAAGTATCCTCCTTTCAGCGACCTTATACAGGTACAGTTTATAGGGGAAAATGAGTCTGAAGCCGAAAAGCTTGCTCTAGAATGCAAGGATTATCTTAGCAAGAAGGAAATAGACAAAAGTGAAAATGAGATATTTGGGCCTAAGGGAAGCCACCAAATATCAAAGGAGAAGGATGTATTTAGATACTCAATCCTAATTAAGGCTTCTAAGGGCAGTAGAAATAAGTATATATATTATATAAGCAAATATGGAGAATATGTTACATCTAAGACCAAGCTTAGCTTTGTAATAGATGTTAATCCGTACAGTGGATTTTAGGAGGAAAGATGGCACTGAGAAAGGTTGTTGTTAGAGGCGACGAGATTTTATCAAAGAGATGTAGAGAAGTCAGCGAAATTACAGATAGAATAAGAGAAACACTTGATGATATGGTCGACACAATGAGAGAGGAGCTAGGTGTTGGTCTTGCTGCACCTCAGGTAGGCGTCATGAGAAGAATGTTTGTAGCTGAGCCTGAGCCAGGTAGAGTTTATTACATGATTAACCCTGAGATTTATTTTGAAGAGGGAAGTGAAGAGGAATATGAGGGATGTCTTTCAGTTCCAGGCCTTATAGGAATAGTGGAAAGACCTCAGAAAATCAAGATTAGAGCTCTGGATAGAGATGGAGTTGAGCAAGATTACGAGTTTGAAGGTTTTGATGCTAGAGTTATGTGTCACGAGAACGATCACCTAAACGGCGTTCTATATACAGATAAAGCACATGATATCAGATCTGCAGAACCACAAAGTGACGAGGAATAAGATTTATGAAGATAGTTTTTATGGGTACGCCAGAATTTGCAGCACCTTCCTTAAGAGCACTTGCAAAATCAAAGCATGAGGTCTGTCTTGTAATTTCACAGCCAGATAGAGCAGGAAATAGAGGAAAGATGACCATGCCTATAATCAAGGAGATCGCCCTTGCCGAAAATCTTCCGGTAATGCAACCCGAGAGGATTAAGCAAAATGAGAAACTCGTGGATACTCTAAGAGAGATAAATCCAGATATGATTATTGTGGCAGCGTACGGCAAGATACTTCCAAAGGAACTCTTAGATTTACCAAGGTTTGGATGTATTAACGTTCATGCGTCGCTACTCCCTAAATTCAGAGGTGCATCTCCAATTCAACACGCAATTTTGACAGGTGAAACACATGCAGGTGTCACTATAATGAAGATGGCAGAAGGTTTAGATACGGGAGATATGTACTCTCAGGCCGCGTTAGAAATTGCAGGATCTGATTATCCAAAGCTTAGTGAAAGACTCGCAGAGCTTGGAGCAAAGCTTCTGCTAGAGACCATGGACGATATAGAAAGTGGTAAGGCACGTGCAGAGGTTCAGGATGAATCAAAGGTCACACACACCGGAATCATCAAAAAAGATGAAGGCAGGGTAAGCTTTGCTGATGAGAGCGCTGCTGAGATAGAGCGAAAGCTTAGGGCTTTCACACCTTGGCCTGGCATATATTTTGAACTAGGAGAGCTTAAGATTAAAATTAAGGCTGTAGAGGTTTTAGATGATGAGGAGCTAGTTAAGGGTAAATCCCCTGCGGAGGTCATAGCTGCAAATAATGATGGCATAGACGTTATCTGTCGTGAAGGAATTTTAAGAATTAAGGAGCTACAGGCTCCGGGAAAGAAAAGTATGAAATCCGGAGATTATCTCAGAGGAAATAAGCTGGAGATTGGAACCATACTTGGGAGGTAATTTATGTATTTGGACAGCACGATAATAATACTTATACCTGCTATAATATTTTCTATGATAGCATCGGCAGGAGTAAAGAATACATTTGCGAAATTCTCATATATAAGAAACAGTCGAAACATGACAGGTGCAGAGGCTGCACAGAGAATGCTTAGAGCAAATGGACTAACAAATGTTGGAATTAATCATATTCCAGGAAACCTAACTGATAACTTTGATCCTAGAACTAACACGCTAAATCTATCAGATTCAGTATATGATAAGACTACAATCGGTGCGGTTGCAGTTGCCTGTCACGAGGCTGGCCACGCACTTCAGCATGCATACGGATACAAGGCTATAACGGCAAGAAATGCAATAGTTCCGGCTGCGAACTTCGCATCTCACACTTCATGGATTCTAATTATTATAGGTTTATTCTTGGGAGCTCAGGGTGCAGGTAATATGGGCTATATCGGAGATACGATTTTTAACATCGGTGTAGTAGCATTTGTACTTGTACTTGCATTCCACATTATCACGCTTCCAGTCGAGTTCAATGCCAGCTCAAGAGCGCTTGCAAATATTCAAGAGCTAGGGCTTGTAGATGAGAATGAATATCAGGGTGCAAAGAGGGTTCTAAGGGCAGCAGCTATGACATATGTTGCCGCTACTGCTGTTGCAGCAGCAAACCTAATCAGAGTACTCGCTATCAGAGGAAGGCGAAATTGAAGATAGATTTAGATAGGGAAGCAGCATTTAAGGCGCTTTTAGCAATCGAAAGAGATGGTTCTTATTCGAACCTTGAACTTTCTAAAATGCTAGCAAGTGATGAGCTTTCAAACAAGGGCTTCATAAGGGAAATAGTTTATGGAGTGACCGAAAACAAAATATACCTGGACTATATCCTAGATAAATTCATCAAAAAAGGTGCAGCTAAGACTAAGCTTCAAGCTCTCATAATACTGCGTATGGGTGTTTACCAGATTCTCTTTATGAACTCGGTTCCAAACTACGCAGCAGTGAATGAATCTGTTGCGCTAGCTCGTAGGTTTGCTAGGGGCACGGACGGATTCATCAACGGGGTGCTAAGAAATTTCATTAGAAATATGGACAGTGCATCTGAGATTGATGTAAAGGGACAACTTGAGTACCTTAGTATTCGATATTCATGCCAGCTAAAGCTTGTAGAGGAACTTGTGAGCATGCTCGGATTTGAACATGCTAAGGTGCTTCTAGAGCACGCAGGTCATAGGCCACCTCTGAGCATCAGGGTAAATATAGCGCAGATTTCAGTAAAGGAGCTAGCTGATAGGCTTAGAGCAAATGGCTTTGAGACAGAGGGCTCGAAGCTGAGCGACAGGGTGCTATTAGTGAAGGGCGGAGCCCTTACCGAAGCGAATGAATACAAAGAAGGGCTATTTTCGATTCAGAGCGAGGAGTCGTGTGCCATTGCGGATTTTGCGGACGCAAAATCCACGGAGCTGGTTATCGACCTTTGCGCAGCTCCGGGCGGCAAGGCCGCCGCAATGGCCGAACAAATGCTAAAGCCAAGCACTTCGACAGAGCCTCTGACTAAGACAGAGCCCGGAATCGCAGGCGGTAAGGTTGTAGCGCTTGAACTTTATGAGCATAGGGCGGCTTTGATAGAAGCAACAGCTAGGAGACTTGGACTAGAAAACATAGAGGTAAGATGTCAGGATGCAGTAGAGCAGATAGATGAGCTAGTTGGAAAGGCAGATTTAGTTCTTGCAGATGTTCCTTGTAGCGGACTTGGAGTCATCAGAAGAAAGCCCGAAATGAAGTATCGAGACGAATTTGATTTTGATGAATTAGTCGAAATTCAGAAAGGTATTCTCGAGACAGGTTCAAGCTATCTAAAGCCAGGAGGGAGACTCATATATAGTACATGCACTATAAATCCTAGAGAAAATGAACTTATGGTTAAGGATTTTTTAGAGAGGCATGAGGAGTTTATCTCAGAAAAAGAAGTGAAGCTGTCACCATTTGATAATGGATATGACGGATTTTATATGAACAAATTAAAAAAGATAGAAGGGAGATGCCCTAATGGATGTGGGGTTTAGGACCGATAAAGGTCGACGCAGATTTAATAATGAAGACGCATTCTTTGTAATGAAAAACGACAGGGTCTTTGTTGTGGCAGATGGAGTTGGTGGAAATAACTCAGGAGAAATTGCCAGCAGGACTGCAGCAAATCAGATAGCGAACTTCGTAAAAGAAAATGACATAGAGAGCATGGATCCGGTAGATTTTCTGCTAAAAGCCATAGTTCAGGCTAACAGCAAGGTTTATGACCTATCGCAAAAGTATGCAGAAAATAACGGGATGGCGACAACAACTGTAATCGGTTACCTCAAGGATTCGTGGCTATATATACTAAATGTCGGTGATAGTCGAGCATACATATATGAGCAAGGCTACCTAAGGCAGTTAACAGAAGATCACACATATGTGAATACCTTGGTTAAACTTGGAATAATAACTAGGGAAGAAGCTGAGGTGCATGAAGAGCGTTACAAGATAACAAAGGCTGTCGGCGCAGAAGCTGAAATCGAGCCAGATATATCTCGAATAAAGATAAGCAAGGGAGATAAGATAATCCTTTGCAGTGACGGCCTGAGTGGCGAAATAGGCGATGAGCAGATGGAGGAGATTCTCGCGAAGGGGGAATCAATGACAGAAACTTGTAGGCTTCTTGTAGATGCTGCTAATGAGCATGGAGGAAATGATAACATAACTGTTATATGCATAGAATTTACGGAGGAAGATTTTGATGAGTAAGTTGTTGGCGGGAAGATATGAATTAATAGAAAAAATCGGCGAAGGCGGCATGGCTGTCGTATATAAAGCTAAGGATAGACTGTTAAATAGATATGTAGCTATCAAAATTCTAAGACCTGAATTTACTCAGGATGAGCAGTTCCTAGAAAGTTTTAAACGTGAATCACAGGCGGCTGCAGGACTTCAACATCCTAATATCGTTTCAATTTATGATGTTGGTAGAACAGGAAATATAAATTTCATTGTAATGGAGTTAGTGGACGGACGCCCTCTTTCAGATCTAATTAAAGAGAAGGGACGACTTGACTACAAGACAACTATTGATATTGCAAAGCAAATGGCGTCAGCCCTTTCAATTGCACATAAACATCAAATTATACATAGAGATGTAAAGCCACATAACATAATGATTACATCAGATGGTGTTGCAAAACTGACTGACTTTGGAATAGCAAGAGCAGTTAGCAATGCAACCATGGTAGCAGATACGAGCAAGATTATTGGATCAGTTCACTATTTTTCACCTGAACAAGCAAGAGGTGCATATGTAGATGAGCGTTCAGATATATATTCGCTCGGTATTGTTATGTTTGAGATGCTTACAGGAAGAGTTCCATTTGATGGAGAAACACCTGTAGAGGTAGCACTAAAGCATATTAACGAGGACGTTCCTTCACCAGCAAAGTTAGTTCCTGGAATTCCACCAGCACTTGACAAGATAGTTCTTAAGGCCACTGATAAATATCAGACAGAGAGATACAAGTCTGTAGATGAGATGCTCGAAGCCCTAAAGAATGTGGAGTTTGTAACTCAGATGGTAGGCGATAGAGTATTTGCTGCAGAGTCAGAACCTAAACCAAGGCGTGACGAAAGCCTTGTGGTACCTGTTATGAGCAGCAGGAGAGAAGACAGAGACCAGGAAATGGTTATAGCACCAGCAAATCCAAGGAAACCTAAGGCAAGGCCAGATGACAAAAAGAAGAAAAAGAGAGCTATTATTATAGGCGTTGCAGCTGCTGCTATACTAGCACTCTTTGGAATCCTATTTGTATCAGGTGTGATTGGCGGTGGAAGTAAGGAAGTTACAGTTCCTGATGTAAAGGGAATGAGCTATAGCGAAGCAAAGGAAGTTCTTGAGGCAAAGGGGCTTAAGATAGAGAAGGCAGACGAACCAATAGCAAGTCAGAAGATAGAAAAAGGCAAGATTGTTTCACAGACTCCATCAAAGAACTCCAAGGTTAAGAAGGGTAGAACTGTTAGGGTTATCCTAAGTGCAGGTAATACAGAACTTAAGGTTCCTGATCTAAAGGGACTTTCATATAAGGAAGCAAAGACTTTGCTATCAGAAATGGGACTTCAGATATCAAAGGGTGATGAAGTCGACAGTGATTCAGTAGCAGAAGGTCTAATCGCAAGCCAGTATCCATCAGCTAAAACCAAGGCAGATAAGGGTGATATAATCACAGTTAATATCAGTAAGGGTAAGAAGGATGCTGTAATTCCAAAGCTAGTAGGAACTACATTTACATCAGAAAGCGATGTAAGCGCTACACTATCAAAGTATGGCTACAAGCTCGGAAAGGTTAGCTACGAAGAAAGCTACGAGACTCCAGGAACAATTATAAAGCAGTCTCCTGATGCTGGAACAACAGCAGAGAAGAATACTACAGTAGATATCGTTATCAGTAAGGCTAAGTCAAAGGCAACTGTTCCAAATCTAAATGGAATGACATATGACCAGGCAGAATCTGCACTGCAGTCTCTAGGCTTTAGTGTTGGAAGAGTAACAGAAGAAGAAAATAATGGATTCACAGCAGGAACTGTATTTAAGCAGTATCCAGCAGCAAACTCTGAATATCAGACAGGTTCAACAGTTGATATCTGGATTGCTAAGTCAGGTGAGTAAAATATGAGAGGACTTGTTGTCAAAGGCATTGGAGGCTTCTATTTTGTGAAGACTGAAGACGGTGTATATAGAGCAAAGGGCAGGGGTCTTTTCAAGAAATCAAAGAACACACTAATGGTAGGCGATGAGGTGGAGCTTAATGTATCAAAGGACGGAGAAAGTGACTCTCTAATAGAGAAAATCTATCCACGAAAAAACCACTTCATCAGACCTGCTATAGCAAACGTTGATCAAATTATCGTGGTGACAGCTCTTTCTGAGCCTGCTCCAAGCTTTGAGATAATCGACAAAATGCTTGTAAATGCTGAGATGAATTTGATAAAGCCCATGCTATGCATAACAAAGCCAGACCTTGATAAAAAGGGGCTACTTGAGCAAATTCTTTCAACCTACAAACCGATGTATAGGTGTTTTGTTGTAAACGGAAGAACAGGTGAAGGCGTAGATGAGCTTAAGGCTTCTCTAAAGGACAATAAGACGGCTCTTATGGGTCCATCTGGTGTAGGTAAGTCGACTATTACAAATCTCATTTCGCCTTGCGCTTTGATGGAAACTGGAGATATAAGCGACAAGACAAGAAGAGGAAAGCATACTACTAGGCATATAGAGATTTTTTCATGTCAAGGCGGGTATATATACGATACACCTGGATTTACATCGCTCTACACCGAAGGAGTGGAGGAAGCTAGACTTTCATCATTATTCCCAGAGTTTGTAGATAAAAGCCGTGGATGTAGATTTGATAATTGCAGGCATATAAATGAGCCTGAATGCGAGATAAAGAGCGCTGTCGAAAGTGGAGAAATCGCAAGAACAAGATATAATTCATATCTTAGCATGATAGATGAAATAAAAAGAAATAAGAGATTTTAATTAAGGAGAACGAAATGAAAGAATTGGCACCATCCCTATTATCTGCAGATTTTGCTAGGCTTGGCGAGCAGGCTGAATTAGTTAGCAAGCACGGTGCAGATTACCTTCACATAGATGTAATGGATGGACATTTTGTACCTAATATAAGCTATGGGGCTTCTGTTATGAAATCGCTAAACAATTGCGATACAGCAAAGTATGATGTTCATCTCATGATAGAAAATGCGGATGATTATGTTGCAGATTTTGTTACAGATAAGACTGAATACATAGTTGTTCATCAGGAGGCTTGTGTACATCTTTATAGAAGCCTTCAGAATATCAAAAGTCTTGGAGTTAAGGCTGGAGTAGCGCTTAATCCAGCAACTCCTCTTTGCATGATAGAGGAGGTACTAGCAGATGTAGACCTTGTTCTCATAATGTCAGTAGAGCCGGGCTTCGGTGGGCAGAAATTCATTGAAGCTTCACTTGATAAGATTGAAAGACTAGCTAAAATAAGGGCAGAGAAGGGCTTTAACTTCAAAATCGAAGTAGATGGTGGAGTTAGTACTAAAAACGCTAAGAAACTAATTGAGGCTGGTGCAGACATACTTGTTGCAGGCTCTGCAGTATTTGGAGCAGAAGATATCCCTGCGAGAATGGATGAATTCAAAAAAGAAATGGAATAGCTAATAGGTATATATGAAGGCAGATTTAGATGGGAGCATTTGAAAAAGTAAATGTGATATATTGCGACTTTCAAAGTCCGATTTCAGATGAAGATATATCAGAGCTAATATCTGATAAAGACCTTGAGTGCATTAGACCATGTGGTGGATATGTACCGAGTGAAAAAGATCTTTATTTGCTAAATGATTTCTTTAAAAAGCGTCCAGATGTGGCTTTTAGAGTAACCTGTAAAGGGCTTCTAAGACATATTCCGTATGTGCAAAACATTTCAGAACCTGTAGAGGGATGTCTAGGTGAGGGACTAGAAGATTTAAAGTATATAAAATGCCTTAAATCTATAAGCCTAGTGGAAAAGGATATTGAACCACTACTGGCACATAAGGATGAACTTATAGGTTTAGGACTTGAAGGAACCATAAACAAAAGTTCACATGAAATATTGCCGAAGCTTGGGAATTTAAAGGCTCTTAATTTGGATTCTACAACGCTCAAAAGCTTTACGTATATTTCCGAGCTTCCATTAGAAAAGCTTAGTCTATATGGACGTCAGCCATCTGACACGATAGAGCTAGAAAAACTAACTGAACTAAGGGAAATTCAAATTAAGAATAATTCTAACTGGGTTGATTTTAGTTTTCTATCAAAGTTAGATAAGCTTGAGCGAATAAAGCTTAGCTATTGTGCAAAAATCGAATCTGTGCCATCACTGGATGAGCTTACAAGACTAAAATACATAGAATTAAGCAACTGTAACAGATTGATAGACATACAAGCTTTATGGAAGCTTGGAAAAGGCTGTAGTGTACTTGCAACGGGCAAACAGCTATCAAAAGAGAGATTAGCATATCAATTTGATAAAGATACAGGTATTTCCGATTGGTGCAAGGAGTATTCCGTAAATATTCCAGATGATATATTAAACCGATAAAATATATAGACGAAAAAAGAGAATGCTTTTGAAGTGCATTCTCTTTTGCTTTGTGTAATTTATGGTGAGCTTGGTGTAGTTGGTGAAGAAGGTGTACTTGTACTAGAATCCTTCTTTTGCTCTACCAAGGTTTCCTCTGGCGAAATAGGGTATTTCTCCGGATTGCTGTTATGTATGTTACAGTAATATTCTGGGATCTCATCCTCAGAAAATGCATCATATGTCTTTGTTTTTTTGTGCTTACAGTCAGGAGTTGCTAGGTATCCAGATTCTTCACAAATCTCAACCTCTCTACTCTTTAAATCGCTTACACTCTTTGCACCGCTCTGAGTTCCATTAATATAGTATTCACCGTTATATGAGATAACATTTGCAGGTCTTGCAGCTCTTGAACCGTCATAAACCTTATTGATGTTTCTCATGATATTCCCCCACATATATGTGGCGATGATACTGTGATCAGAAAGTGATACGCCGTAGTCGCTACCTATCCAAAGTGAAGCGGAGTAGGTAGGCGTAAATCCATTGAACCAGTCATCAAATGCATCATTTGTTGTACCAGTCTTTCCTCCAACAAATACTCCAGATATCTGTGCGTAGTTTGCTGCTGCACTGTTTACAACGCTGCTGAGCATGTCTGCCATAATCCAAGCAACGCCTTCGTCTAGGACCTTATGTTCCTTAGGTTTGTTTTCTAAGATAACATTTCCTTGCTTGTCTACAACCTTTGTAAATGATGAAGTATCATATCTAACACCATTGTTAGGGAAGGTACTATATGCACTTGCCATCTCAAGCGTTGTCGTTCCCTTAGTCATACCACCTAGAGCTAGAGCTGAAGCGTTGAGATCGTTTGCGTCTCCTTCTTCAACCAAGGTTGTAATTCCAAACTTTTTCAGCATTTCTACTGAGTAGTCCTTGCCAACCTGGAGCCATATTTTAACTGCACATGTATTAAGTGAGTTGACCATGGCAGATCTCATAGTCTGGGTACCAGAGTATGTTCTAGAGAAGTTGAGCGGCCATACCTGACCATTTATAGTTGTCTTCTCGTCGATTACAATTGAGCCTGCCGTTAGGTAGTCTCCGTAAAGTTTAGTTCCTTGTTTATCGATTCCAAAATCTGTGAACTTATGCTTTCGTCCAGCTGCATATTCCTCAGCACTTTGCTGAAGAGCAGGGGCATAAACACCCAAAGGCTTTATTGATGAACCTGGCTGACGAGGGGCATCAGATGCACGGTTTAGAATCTGTCTTCCAGTAGTATTTCTTCCACCGACCATTGCTTTGATATGACCAGTCTTGTTTTCGACTATTGTCATTGCAGCCTGTGGCTGTATTGTCTTTGGTCTGAGAGAATAGGATGATGGAGGAATAGTTACACTACCATCATCATTAACTGTCATGAAATTCTTGTATTCATTCGACTTAAAGAATTTAGCTGAGATAATCAGGTTGTTATCCTTATCTACCGACTTGTATTCAGAAGGGATATTTATATATCCACCCTGAATGGAGTAGAGGGCTCCTGATTCATCAGTCGTATACATATTCTTAAACTCAAGGCTATAATCGGTTTTGCCATTTACCTTAGTTGTATAGATGTTCAAATCATTACCATAGTAGATAATCATCGAACCATCCTTTTGCATTTTGGCATTTCCGGTTGGAAGGATAAAGTTACCGTTTTCGTCAAAGTAGTTATCGTATGCAAACAGAACAACCTGGCCGTTTCTTCCAACTATATTTCCGTAGCGATCATAGTTAGGGGAGATATTAGGATAGTTATTGCTATTTGCAAACTGTTCTAGAACTGTCTTCTGAGCTTGAGAATCCATTGTTGAGTATATCTTAAGACCGCCATTATATACCGCATTCCAAGCTGTGCTATAATCCCAGTTCTTCTCTTTCTTGAGCTTAGTGATTACTTCGTCAATAACATAATCAGAGAAGTAGGCTGATTTACTATCAAACTTGTTGTAATCAGGCTTTAGCATATCCTTTAGTGGTGTGTTGATAGCTTCTTTGTACTCCTTCTCGGTGATATATCCTTGCTCCTTCATAAGCTTTAGACATATCTCTCTACGAGGCTTACTTATATCGTTATAGATATATACACCATCTGGTGTCTCAGCTAATAATACACCTTTGTATTCTGCTGCTGTTCCGCCCTCAATGAACTGAACAAGCTCGTACTTACTAGGTGACTGAGGCAGTGCAGCAAGTGCAGCTGATTCAGCTACTGTAAGTTCACTAACATCCTTAGAAAAGTAAGCTTTAGAAGCAGTCTGAACACCATAAGAGCTATATCCTAGATAAATGTAGTTTAGGTAAGCCTCTAAAATCTCATCCTTAGATAGGTATTTCTCAAGTTTAGTTGCATAGTATGCCTCAAGTACCTTTCGGCTTATTGTTCTGTCAAATTGCTGATCTGGAAGGTACATGTTACGAGCTAATTGTTGCGTAATAGTGCTTGTTCCGCTTATCTTTCCGCCTGAGAAGATGGAGTCTTTGACAGCACCAAACATTCTTATAACATTAAAGCCATGGTGCTTACGGAAGGATTTATCTTCCAAAGCGATAAATGCATTGGTTAGATGTTTAGGCATCTTCTTGATGCTGACAGTCTCTCTGTTGCTACTTGCAAAGACTGTATCAAGCTCCTTGCCTTGGTCGTCGTATATTGTTGTACTTTCGGAGAGCAGAGAGTTAATCTTGGATGGATCAATCTTAGGTGCCTTAGAAATTATAGAATATACATATCCAAACACTGCGAGTGCTGATATTACAAATATAATAAGAAGAGCAATCAAAACAATCTTAAGTCTAGGATGTTTGCTTTTCTTAGTCGCACTTCTACGTCGCTTTGCAACTACTGCAGTATCGTTCTTTACATTTGCTTGCATTTTGCAGAAATTCCTTTCTATTAAATACATAAAGATTAAACCTAATTATACCATATCAATACTTTAAAGTATAGTATTTGCCGTTAATTAGAATACTTACAAGGAGTAGAGAAACTATGAAACTTTTGAATAGATTATATGGTGAAAATCAAAATATGTAAGTAAATACAAGTTTAGCAATCTTGTCAATCTATGGGGAAGAAAGTATATTAAACTCGAGGAGGAAGTGTTTTGAGGCGTAAATTAGCGTTTGCAATTTTAAATTTTTTGATTGGACTTCTTTTGATGTACTTCAGTATAGATTATGGTGTTGTTTCAACGCTGGTATATTTAGGAATTCTAGTGCTTATATACAAGTTGTTTTTAGATATAGATATAAGATATTGTTTATTTGTGATTGTTGGATGTATTTGGATGCTAATATCTATTTTGGGACATTATAATGCCGAGAATATGCCATTTGTATCTAAAGAGGCAATATGTAGGGGATACGTATCTACAGAGAGTGTAGATAAATTTGGATTACCAGTCTATGTATGCGAGATTGATGAGATTATTTTTAACGGTATGACTTACAATAACTATAAAGTCAGGCTTACAAGCAAGGAGAAGCAAAATTTTTCTCTTGTCGGAGAACGTATTGAATTTAGAGCCAAGCTAGATGTTCAGGAAGTTAGAGATGATGGAATAGATTATCGTAGATATCTATATGGCAAGGGAATTGACTATAGCTCAACTTGCAGAAGGATTAAGATTTTAAGAGATAGAGGATTCAAACCTTCAAAAGTTCGTTTTGATATTATCAAAGCTATCAATACAAAGAAAAACCTTTTTCTTTCAAGGATTTCCCCTAGTTCAAGAGGATATTTTTCGGGGATAATATTCGGTGAAAAAAACTTAATAAGTTCCGATGTTATTGAGGAGTTCCAAGATACTGGAACTGCACATATTCTTGCAGTAAGTGGCCTTCATATAGGTATAATTTACATGATTTTCAAGAAACTGACGACTCGTTTTAATTTAGGAAATAGAGTGGATTTCGTCCTGATTTTGATGCTTGGTATATATATTGTTTTGGCCTCGTTTAGTATTTCTATTGTTAGAGCAGTCTTAATTATACTTTTAAAAATTATTGCTGATAAACTGATGATGCGATTTGATTTTTTGACTGCAATTTCAATAGCATTTTTGATTTCGTTAATAAATAATCCATATAGCATATTTGATGTTGGACTGCAGCTTTCGTTTCTTTCCGCATTGATAATTGTATTTATATTTCCTCACATTAGAAGGACAAGGCATAGAAAGTTATTAGAAATAATGGCGCTTCCAATTGGTCTTGGTGCCTACAATATAGTGAGCTTTGGTCAGTTTAGTTTAATAGCAGTTTTAGCAAACACTCCTGTAATCTTACTTATATCAATTTATGTACCGATAGGAATCACAAGTTTCTTTATATATCTTGTTAGCAGTCATTATTCAAGTATTCTGGGGTACTTAATATCTGCAATTGGGGAACTTACATATACAGTTAATCATAGTTTTAGTCTATTTCAGAAGGGAACATTAGAGGTTGAATATGGCGATAGCAGGCTAGCGATTTTGCTTTATACATTCATTTTTATTGTGTCATCAGAATATTTTTATGTTAAGCTTGTCAGCCGGCATGATCTAAAACAGTGTGTTGGTTTTATACTGATAGGTATTACAATATTTATGTTTTGAATAATATAAAAGGAATTAGACCAAAGGCCTAATTCCTTATAGCTTACATCTATAGATTTTCCTCAGT
>ERZ772909.318-NODE-318-length-31305-cov-15.619840_pt1 | contig 31305 bp, 30 predicted proteins | sample MGYA00511137_ERZ772909 | MGnify/ENA primary metagenome ERZ772909 (study PRJEB29015, sample SAMEA2738095) | human oral metagenome | biome: human oral; feature: human-associated habitat; material: saliva | place: China | collected 2270 ... | reverse complement strand
AGACGTTGTCGTTCCACGATGTACGTTCGTTTGTGAAGCTCGAGTTGGTTCATGCTATCCTTGAGAACTTCCCTGAGGCTACGGCTGTGGCTGGTGTTGCTACGGGTGCTATCGCACAGGGTATGCTCGTTGCTGATGAGTTGGCATTGCCATACGCATACGTTCGTCCGAAACCAAAGGACCATGGTATGAAGAATCAGATTGAAGGCGAACTCCCTGCAGGTTCTAAGGTTGTCGTTGTAGAAGACCTTATCTCAACTGGTGGCTCTTCCTTGAAAGCTGTTGCTGCACTTCGTGAGGCTGGTTTTGAGGTTGTGGGTATGGTTGCATCTTATACCTATGGTTTCCCAGTTGCTGAGGAGGCATTCCGTGAGGCTAATGTAAAGCTTGTTACCCTCACCGATTATGAGCATGTTGTAGAGAAAGCACTTGAGACTGGTTATATAAAGGAGTCTGAGGTTTCTATGTTGCATGATTGGCGTAAGGACCCAGCAAACTGGAGAAAGTAATCTCTAAGTATTCCGCTGGAAGTAAAGACCTTTCTTTCTTAGGGATTGATTGAATATAATTTTATGTAGAGGACGCATTCTTCGTGCGTCCCTATAGGTAGTTATAAACTTCTATTCCAAGCTGTTCAGCTTTCTTCCAGTTCTTTTCTCTTAAACTCCCCAATAAAGATTATCAATGACAAAGTTTGAAAGTAGCGTAAAGCAAATTCCTCATTCTCAGCAGTGTGTATACAACACGCTGAGCGACTTGAATAATGTACAGCGTCTGAAGGAGCGTCTCCCAGAAGGTTCTACGGGTAATGATGAGATGGATAAGGTGAAAGAAAGATTGCAGAATCTCACCTTTGATCAGGACTCCTTGTCTGTGAATGTTGACCCTGTTGGTCAGATTTCTATGCGTATTATCGAGCGTGAAGAGCCTAAGACGATTAAGTTTGAAAGTGCTAATTCGCCATTATCCTTTAATTTCTGGATTCAGATACTGCCTGTTACAGAGTCTTCTTCAAAGATGAAACTCACGATAGATGCTGATATTCCTTTCTTTGCAAAGGGTATGGTGTCAAAGCCTTTACAGGAAGGTATTGAGAAGATTGCCGATGCGTTGGCAATGATTCCGTTCGAATAAGACGTTTACCTCCTTCCTAAGGAGGAGGACTTGATGGTTTTTGTATAGATAAAGGAGTAAGGTATGAAGAAGGTTGTTCAGTCTGTTTTGTTAATGCTTGTAGTGCTATTGTCATCTTGTGGTGATGTGGTTGACTATGAGTATAGTAGTCATCGTAACTTCTTTACCTTTCATAACGAGACACATCAAGACCCCATCCTTGCCTCAGCGATGAATCCTTTATCGCCGGGTGTGTATTGTACGATAAGAACTAACGTTGTCAGTGGTCGTTATTGTTTCTTCTTTGAGAACAATCAAGGACTGAAATCAAGTGCACCTGTGTGGTTTGATGGGATTGATCTTAGGTTGGAGAGCTGGAAACATGTGGGCTTGAACAATGGGCTTATTGTTGGTTATGGCAACTTGGACAACCCTTCTCCTTTCTATGCTTACGACTTGCAATGTCCTAATTGCTTCAATACGAATACGCTTCCACTGCGTTCTTATGAGTTGAAGATAAGTAGTGATGGCTTTGGTACTTGTAATAATTGTCATCGTAAGTATAACCTTAACACTGGCGGAAATATTGTTTCGGGTGATAGTGGCAAGAAACTGATACGCTATCGTGCAAGAAGTACGGAACCATATGGTGTTTTGGGGGTAAATTAAGGTAATTAGCCTGATTGGATTAATAGGTTCAATAGGCGTAATAAGGCTAATAAATAAAAAAACTTGCAAAACCTTTGCCAGTTCGAAGATTTAGCCTTATCTTTGCAAACGGTTTGCCGCAATGGTGGAATTGGTAGACACGAGGGACTTAAAATCCCTTGGCCAGTAATGGCTGTGCGGGTTCGAGTCCCGCTCGCGGCACTTCTTCTTAAATCCTATGCGCATGAAGCGAATAGCATACATTCTTTTGTTCTCCCTGCTGTTAATTTCTTGTGGTACTCGTAGCGGTTACTTCAAGATGGAAGGACGTTTCTTGCATATGAATCAAGGTGAGCTTTATGTGTATAGTCCCGATGGTGGTATTGCGGGTTTGGATACCATCAAGATTGAGGCGGGTCGTTTCTCTTATGAGAAGCCTTGTAGCAAACCTTCTACGTTAATTATCATCTTCCCTAATTATTCTACACAACCAATCTTTGCCGAATCGGGCGAAGCGGTTGAGGTAAAAGCCGATGCTTCCCACTTGAAAGAGATGGAGGTAGAGGGCACGGAGGATAATGAACTCATGACTAAGTTCCGTAAACAGATAGCAAGTGTCTCTCCTCCAGAGGAGTTGAAGTATGCAATCGCATTTATCAAGGACCATCCAGAGTCTGCTGTGAGTGTGTATCTACTCAATCGTTATCTTGTTCAAACAGAATCTCCTGATTATAAGCAGGCTGCAAAGCTTTTACCTTTATTGATAAAAGAACAGCCCGATAATGCCACTTTGGGTCGTCTTCAACGACATCTATCTGAGTTGGGCTCGCTGCCAATCGGTAGTAAATTGCCTAAGTTTTCAGCTAAAGATGTTAATGGAAAGACGGTTAATAACACGACTTTTCAAGGAAAAGACGTCGTTATTATCAGCACATGGGCAGCATGGAGTTACGAGAGTCTTGATGTCCAACGTGCGCTGAGTGATGCTGTGAAAGCAGGAAAGATAGCTGCTTTGGGTATTTGTGTAGATGCCAATCCTAAGGAGGTAAAGCAGACTTTAGAGCGTGATGGGATTGAGTTTTCCAATGTTTGTGATGGAAAACTACTGAATACACCACTACTCAAAACCTTTGGTCTTAATACTATACCAGATAATATCGTCATTCGCAATGGGAAAGTTGTCGAAAGAAACATCACTGCTAACACCATCCGTCAGCGTTATGGCGCCGAATAAAAACTAATATTGTGCTTGTAAAAACATTCTGTGCAGCTGTTAACGGAATGGAAGTCACCACCGTGACAGTCGAAGTTAGTATCACACGGGGCGTGTTGTTCCATCTTACCGGTCTTGCAGACGGAGCGGTAAAGGAAAGCCATGACCGTATAGCTGCAGCACTTCTTAATACTGGCTACAAGTTTCCTGTAGCCGATATCACCCATACTATTATGTGGACGTCTATAATTTAACGTAACTAATTGATAAGCAATGTTTTATGTGAATTTATCAATGTGTTACAGATTGAAACGTTTTAGAATATTTAACAAAAGGACATAAAAAAAGGAACTGAAATTAATCAGTTCCTTTGAGAAATAAAATAAAAAAATTATTATAATACAAATTATGAAACTTCATATTCTTTGTTTTCGTTATATTCATCAATTGCTTTATTGATTTCATCAAATACATAAGGAATTGTATATTCTTCAATCAAATATTCTTCAGTAGATTTATAATCTTCTTGATATTCAGGACATTCCATAAAATCATCACCATATGGTTCTCCTTGTTCATCAGTAAGATTACTATAATAATTAATATCATTATCCATTTCATTCTCAACTTCATCTCGATAGTTTCTGATATCATTCAAATATACCTTCAAATATTCTTTATCATCATCTAACTTAATTGGATAACAAGCATGATATGAAATTGCTTCATCAAGTACTAATTCATCATCAAGAATTGGGATGTAAGTTTTTGAATTTTCAACATTTTCTTTAAGAATGTCATTTATGATTTCATAAATTGCATTCTTTGTCTCTGGATTGTTTAATGTAATCTTTTTCATAATCGTATTACTTTTTTTATTTATCTTATTTTTTATTATTTCCTTTATATATAAATATCTCGAAAATTACAAAAGTTCTTATTTTTGAGATATTTTTTTTTTATTTTTTTATCTATTTGTGGAAAAATGTCAAATAGTGTTGGCAATTCAGGCAATACTATGTTTTTCTTGTGTTTATTTTTAAATCACATTGCAAAGATACGACTTTTATTTTATTCCTGCAAGTTTTATTGGCCTTTTTTAACATTAATTAGTAAAATAATTTCTCCATTCATTTGTGCAACCTTTTGGCGCATGTCTCATCATGTGATGATGCTTGCATAATGCAATAAAATTTGATTTATCAATCAATCTTGCATACCTTTCTTCATCATTTAGTCCAAATGCAAATGGTGATTTGATGTGATGCAGGTCAATGGCAGCGGTTATCTTCTCTTTTGTCGTTCCGTCTTCATTTTCAATTTGCATATTCATACAATCCTCACATAGTGGATGATTACGCATATATTCATCTCTTACTGACCTATAATATGCATCATTATACAATTTCATTCTTTGTTTCTTTCTTTCAGAATTGTCCTTCTTCTTTCTGTCTGGTTTATTTATCCAAGCCATTTGTTAATCTTATATAATTATATAATTAGTTGTGTGTCAGTGCGTTGACGTTTAAATTTCGTTCCGCTAAAGTTGTATTTGCGATTGGGACCAAATATGAATGCATGTGTGTCGTAATCGCTTATATTGACATCATTACTACATCTTACCGTCTTTGATTCACGTACCCCTTCATAAGTATTGAAGTGGTACACTGATTCATTTAATGGTGTCTCCATGTTTAAGATTTTGGCAATAAATTCATATATTTGCCTAACATCCAAATCGTCTAATACATTGATATTCTTGCCGTTATAGCAATCAAATGTGTAATACAGAAAATCTTTTACCCTTCTTTCTCTATTCTTTGCCTCCGCTTGATTAATGGACATTAACGCCTTCATCATTGATGTTGTGGTGCTTCCGCTATTACTGAGAGGCAATATAAAGTCATTACACCAATTCACGCAATTACCTGAATATGAATCATTTGACCAATTACCAAGCGAAGAATCAGCAGACATTATGAAGTCAATTATTTTCAGTCCATCGCTAACTGTTGCATTCCAATCAATGTTGGGAAATTTGACCCCCTCACCCTCCGCCATTGCAATCATTAATACTGCTGTAGAGTACGGAAATTTACGGCTATATGACTGATTTACAGCACGTTTAAAATCGTCACCAAATGATTCATGTGGATTTATCCGCCTTGAGAAATTAACGCTGTCAGAAGTGTTTAAATTCAATATATGTTGGTCAATCGTCCATACTTTATCATTGTTGCTATTAATATCTATCTGTATAGTATTCAGTGATTTAGTTTCCTTGCGTATGTACATACGATTTTTCGAATTTGAAAATCCTCCCATCTTAATTGTTGGTGATATATAATGTACAATTGTACCGCTAATTACACCATCAAGGTCAAGGTTATTTACTTGATATTCAAGCGATTGCAGTGTGTTTGTCAAGTTGTGTTTCTTTTGTATCATAATTTTTTATTATATTTCTTATTAATAAATATTATGAACTTTGTAAAAGTATTAAATTAATAATAAAAAAATTGAGAAAAAGACAAAAGTGTCTCATTCTCAATCACTTACTACTCACTAATTTTTAGGTCATTTAGTCGATTAAGCCAACCTTTCAGCCACTTGGCTTGACTTGGATTGGACTTCACTATATCAAGATAGAATTGCTTGCGTGCTTGCCACACCTTATTATATATAAGTTTCTGATTGCTGCCATTTAAGGCGTTAATAGTAACATTACCGACCTTACCATCAGGTGCAACACCAAGGATGCGTTGTGGAATGATAATACCATGCTTTCCGCTACCCCATAGCCAATCAACCAATAAGTTGGCAATGGATTGATTTTCAATCATGTCCGCCTTCCATCTGTCCCAATATTGAGATTTAAGAATGTATTTGAAATCATCCAATTGAAGTGATTTAACATCATTCACATCCACTTTCCCGTCATGGTTGATGTCATAATGATTTGATTGTAAGGTGTTTAGTGTAATTCCATACTTCGTTGCACCACCCCTGTCCAATGGGTCATTCGTGTATTTACTTCCTCCCTCCCACTTGATGATATGTGGTATTAGTTTATCAATGTTTGCCATTTCTTCTTTAGATTTAGTATAAATATATGTTAAATACTAAAATTTTTGTTAAAAACTTGATGTTTTCCTTGACTTTTCAAAATTACAAACTACTTATTTATATAGAGGGCAACATGAAATGGTTGCCAATGAAAATAATAAAGTAAAATATATTGAAAATATGGATAATAAAAGAAACAGATTCGCACTTGATGACTTCACAATTGAAGATGCAAATGAAGTATTGGAAGATAATGGATATATTGATATGAATATATCTGACAAGCGTAAAATGATACTTGGAGTACTGCTGTATATTAATGGTATTGATACCAAAGATAATGATGGTTATTTCTTCGTTGAAAATGAGTTTATTTGTAATTTAATTGGAATAACAAAGAAAACATTACTCAAGGCATTAAAGCAATTTATATCACTTGGAATTATATCAAGAATTAGTGGTAAAAGGGGACAAGCATCAATGTATAAGATTGAAGAAAAGTATACCCATAAGTATACCCATAATGTTGTTGATAATCAAGTAGTTAGAGAAAATAGAAATGACAAGTACACCCATAAGTATACCCATAAGTACACCCCAGATATAGATATAGAAGAAGATAAAGATATAGATAAAGAAATAGAAATAAAAAAAGATATAGATAAAAATAATATTAATAATATATTAATTAATTATATATTAAATTTAAATAATAATATTAATAATATAAATAATAATATATTATATATAAAAGAAAAAAATAATAAAAAAGAAAAAGAAATTGAAGAATTGAACTTCAAGTTGGAGGCATTAATACAGAAGGTTGATAATAATTTTAATTTAAATAATAATAAAGATAATTTTGAAATTAATATGAAAAAAGAAAATTTAAAAGAAAACATCACTCCAAGCCAGGATGTCTTGGAGGTGATTTTAACAAAGTTAACATCAATTGAAACAAGAATAACATCAATTGAGGAGGAAATCAAATCACTCAAAGGTCAGAATTGCGTTCTAACGGACGATAATACATCAAGTAATATAATTACACCAATTGAAGAAGATAACGCAGCAGAAGCGAAGGAAATGACATCAGAAGCAATCCATATTAATCCAATGGAGATTGCCAAAGCAGTTTTTGAAAAAGATGATGAAATTGAGAAAAGAAGTATTCCAACATTCGTTGATTGTAAGGTAAAGTTGAATGATAAAGTAGAGAAGAAAGATACAGAAATCCCAACAAAGGCATTTAGAAGCGATTTGACAGCATCAAATACATCAAGTGGAACAATTGTACCTCAAACGGAAAATAAGCCAGCAGAAGCAAAAGAAATGAGTGATAAACCAATGAGTGATGAAGAATGGGATAAATTCGTACAAGAAGTTGATAGTAAGTCAAGTTCAAAGAAGAATGTAACACGTGACGTTATGGGAAGTTATGTTGCAAGTGGTACTACTCAAGAAGGATGGATTGATGGTGTAAAGCATTTTAACAGCGAACAAGAAATATATGATGAGATTGCAGAATTGAAGCGCAAAGGGCTTGATATAATGCAAATTAGTACAAGATTCGCTACCAACTGGAAAGAATATACAATGACGGATAAATTGTACACTCCAAGTAAGGTTAGTAATCAGATTGATGTAAAGAAAGAAGAAAATATCACTCCAAGCGAAGTAAAAACAGAATTGAATAAAGATACAGAGAAGACAGCAGTAGAAGAAGTGAATAATTATACAGAAGAAAATGTATATTATGCAAAAACTAATACAGCAACCTTTGAATACGAAAATGACGACTTTACATCAACAGAAGATGCCTTGGATGCTATATTCTCCAGTGATTACGATACTGATGAAGAAGTACCAATGAGTAAATTGAAGGAGGAAATGGAGAGACGTAAGAGTGAACAGGCGGTTGAAGTCCCATTCTAAGTTATTTAGAATTTATCTAAATAATAAAAAATAATAATTAAATATTGATTATTTTTTAAATTAATATAATATTTATATATAAAGAAGAAACAGAAAGTATGAAAAAAAGCATGTCAGACATCCTTGCGCAACTGTTGATTATAATTGCGCTGATTATAATTCCAATTACGCTTGTAATTACTTGCGTAAGAATGAGTAACACAAATGATAGTTTAAGGGAATTGATAAGAATTGAAAGAAATAAACAACAAAGTAACTATGTAAAGCAGTGGCAGCAGCGTAATCCACTATTGCATAAATCAGATACATTGTACTTCAAGTTAGCCAAATGAAAGCCATATTTCAATATATATAAATTAGTGAATTTATAATTATTTTATTTTTTACTTTTTTCCTTCCTCAATTGAGGAAGGATTTTATATTTATAAATGAAATAATCTTACAAAAACACATCAAAGAATATGTACAGAAATCAGAAAATTATACTGCTGCATAGCGAGGAGGAAGACAAACTACCTGAGAATCTTGAACTTGGTGAATTGGCGGTGAATTGCTTCAAGGATAAAGAATTTATTTGTTTGAAAAACACTGATAATCAGATAATTAAGATTACACCAAATGGCGGTGGTAGTGGCAATTCAAATGTAAAGCAAGCATTAAAGAAGGATGACAAAAACAACATTACAATTGATGATGAAAATGCACACATCACATTAACTGGTAATGGTTCAATCGCATTTGGTAAGTATATCAAATCAGATGCATATAATTCGTTAATCTTCGCTCAAAATGCAACACACATTTATATTTCAAGCAACAGTGGAAGGGAAGTTAAATTCTATTTGAACGTGAATGTGCCTGATGTTGCATCATACTTGGGTGATTGCGATATGTATGGTAAAGACATGAAATTCATGGGTAAATTGCAATATGTATCACATACTGGTGAAGGAAGTTCTTGCAAGGTAACATGTATGTGTGATAGAGATATCAATGAAGAAGATTTTGAACTCAGTGATGAATACGAATTTATGTGTTCACTTGTATTTAACTCAACATCAAGCGTTTACAACAGTATAAACATCGGTAATAACAACTTAATTCAAAGCGGAGAATATAATCGAGTTGAAGGACGACAAAATTATATTGATGGTAATTTCAACACCATTAAAGGTTATAGCAATTATATAAATCGTGAATCCAAGTGTGTTGATGTATTTGGTGAATCAAATTCAGTGTCCCAAGTACAATATGGACTTGTGAACGGTTATAAAATTAAGACAGTAAATGATGAATTAATCAGTAATATATGTGCAATCGGTGATAACCTTCAACTTACCAATAGTTATGAAGTTGCATTTGGATATGGTAATGAATCAACGAAGGACAATGGACAAGGCGGACTAATCAAAGGTGACGGAACTGTATTTGCGGTTGGTAATGGCGTTCAAGATATGAACGGAATGTTATTCAAACGCCATAACGCCCTAACAGTCAAGACAAATGGTGAGATATTGATTCAAGAAAGTCCAATGATTGACAAACGAGATAACACTGTAATTCCTCCAATGATTTCACTTCAATCACTAATTGCACGAATTAAAACACTGGAGGAAGAAGTAAAGCAGTTAAAGAATAAGTAAGTTTTTTTCATTTTTAGTTTCAATATATATTTTATTTGTAAGGTACTGATATTCAAGTCAGTACCTTATTTTTTTATTAAAAAATTATCATTTATTGATTATTTTTTCAATTTTGTTAATATTTATATATAAGATAACAGAAAGAAGAATATGAAAAATGAAATAATATGGAAAAACGTTCCCAACTTCGAAGATAGATATGAAGTTAGCAATCAGGGACAAGTCAGAAGCAAAAGTTTCAAAAGAAAAGGCAAAGGTGGTTGTGAATATAATGTAAAAGGCAAGGTATTGAAAGGAACAATAAATAAATGTACTGGTTACATTCAATTCATGCTGTATGATACAGAAGGTAATCATAAATTGGTTGCTGGTCATACACTTGTCGCTGATGCTTTTTTAACAAAACCTGCTGATACTCAGAATCTTATAGTGAATCATATAGATGGTGACAATTTGAATAATGCTTTGGATAATTTGCGTTACGCATATAAATCGAATGAAAAGAATTTACAAAACGGATTTGAAGTTTTGCCAAAAAAGAAACCAAAACAACCCAAATATAGATATGTAATCAAGCAGTTATTCTTAAATGGTCTTTGCTTGGCTGTTTATTCTAATTGGCAGGAACTCAAGGAATTAGGATATAAAAAGTCATCTATAATGACGGCTGCTAATGGCAAGTATGGACCAACAAAGAAAGATACATATAAAGGGTTTAAATGGGAAATAATAAGAACAAAAAATAACGTAAATGACTAATACTGAACAATTTAGCACAAACACACAAGCATATATCAAGGGAGTTGAGGAATATTTGACAGATAAATTTGGAACAATCAAAGAAAACTGGAAAGGTTTGATTCAAATGCTTGCCGTTAACTATGAAATATTTTTACAAGCAAAGTCATATATTGATGAAAATGGTATGTTGCAACCAAGCAAATATGGCATGGTACCGTCACCCATGATTAAGGTGATGAACGATGCATCAATACAAGTACAGAAGTTAGTTAATTCACTGACTATCAGCCCATTATCAGAAAACAAGTTGAAAGATAAAATGGTAGATTCTGATGAAGAAGATGCAATCAAAACACTGCTTGGATAATTAATTTTGAAAAAAAATGAAGACGGAAAAAGAAAAAATAATTGAAAGAATAAAAAGGGAAATAACCACCTATCCATTCGATGTTGTTGATGGTCAGGTGGTTACGTGTACATATATCCGTCTTGCGTGTCAACGATTTATTGATTGGCTTGACTTAACTGATAGATATTTTGATGTTGATGCGGTATTAAAGGTTATAAATTTCATCGAAAAATTACAACATTTCAAAGGTCAATTTGCTGGTCAGAATTTTATTCTTGAAGATTGGCAAAAGTGGATTTTAGCAGCGATTTACGGATATAAGTGGAAGAAAAATGACTTGCGTGTAATTCGTACATTCATTCTATCAATCGGAAGGAAAAACGGCAAATCATCACTAATTGCTGCAATGGCACTTTATCATTTAATAGGTGATAAAGAAGCATCAGCGGAGGTTGTGGCGTGTGCAAACTCATCAGCGCAAGCCAGTATTCTTTTCAAAATGTGTTCTTCATATCTGAAAAAACTTGACAAGAAAGGAAAGTATTTTCAATTTTATAGAGATTCAATTAATTTTCCAACCACTGATTCAACCTTGAAGATTGTATCATCAGATGCATCAAGATTGGACGGTTTAAATGTTAGTTTTGCCGTTGAAGATGAGACAGGTGCAGCACCATCAAGCGAATTATGGGACGTTCTCGAAACTTCGCAAGGTTCACGCCTTCAACCACTTATATGTTCATGTTCCACACGTGGGTTTCAGTTAAATGGATTTTACAAGGAATTAGAGCAAACAGGAATTGACGTTCTGAATGGTCTAAAAGAAGATGATTCACTATTCACTGCAATTTATACCTTGGACGATGATGATGATTATAAAATTGAAAAAAATTGGATAAAAGCAAATCCAAATTTGGGTATTTCAATTAATGAAGAATTTTTACATCAACAAATCAAGAAGTGTGAAAATAACCCAATCCAAGAAGTATCAATCCGTACCAAGTTATTCAATCAATGGGTTTCATCAAGTAGTACATGGATTCCTTTGCAGAATGTAGCCAATTTAATGCAAGTGGTTGATTTACAGCAATATAAGGGTATGTTTAGTTATGTTGCATTTGACTTGGCTGCAGTATCAGATTTGACAGCATTATCAATTATGATTCAAATTGATGATAAGTATCTTTTCAAGACATTTTACTATCTTCCAGAATCATGTCTAAAGGATAACATCAATTCACAACTTTACCGAGAATGGCACAAAGGAGGTTATCTTACAATTACATCTGGCAATGTAACAGATTATAATTATGTATTTAATGACATCAAGAAGATTCAAAACACACTGATAATCAATAGGATAAGTTATGATGATTGGAATAGCCGTGACTTTGTAATTAAATGCACGGAGGACGGAATGCCAATGTACCCTTATAGTCAGTCAATCGGAAGCATGAATCGACCAACCAAGGAGTTACAGCGACTAATTTTATCAAAAAAAGTTATCATTGATAAAAATCCAATTACACTTTTTTGCTTTGAGAATAGCGTTCCAAAGTGTGATTGGAACGACAATGTTAAAATAACAAAAAACACACCCATGCAAAAGATTGATGGCGTAATTGCGATGATAATGGCACTTGGAGGATATCTGCAAGAAGTGCATTACGATAATGAAATTGCAGTTGCAAATTTTGAATAAAATGCTGCTAATCAACTATTTATAAAAAGATATATCTATTATTAATATGTTAACAAATGTAAAGAAATTCTTTGGATACGAAACCAAAGAAGACAGAAATATGACAGATTATGTTCCGCCAATAGCATTGAATTATGGTGGTATATTTGCATCATTTGGTGCCATGAATTTGTCCGCTGCATATCGTAGTATTGAATTAATATCAGACGGAATTGCGATGTTGCCAATTCAGATTAAAAAGTTAAATTCAAAGGGAAAGAACAACTATTTGAATAATCATTATCTCAATTTATTGTTTGATAATGATAACAAACAGATGTCTAAATACTTGTTAATCAAGCAGTTAATACAATCAGTGTTGGTGCGTGGAAATGGCTTCGCTTACATTGAGCGTGCAAAGGATGGTACACCAATTAATTTGCAATTCCTTGATTCATCTGATGTTGTGATTAATTATGACAAGTATAATGGTACGTTGAATTATACCTGCAGCCAGATATCACCGATTGCAATCGAGCCATCAAATATGATTCATTTACGCAAGAATAGTTATGACGGAATAAACGGAATTTCAATTCTAACATTTGCAAAACGTAGTTTGGATTTGGCTTCAAATGTTGAAAATAGCGCAAGTGACTTCTATGGGAAGGGTGGTAATGTGTCTGGTATTTTGAAGGTTAACAGTAATTTATCGAAACAACAAAGGGAACAAATCCTTTCAAATTGGAACCAGTCATTTACAAATTCAAATACTTCAATTGCAGTGCTGCAGGGTAATATGGAGTTTCAAAAGTTGTCCTTAAATGCGGAAGAAACTCAGATGTTGCAAACAAGACAGTACAATGTCGCAGATATTGCAAGGTTTTTTGGCATCAATCCAATTCTTTTGGGTCAAAAAGATAGTACATCATACACTACATTGGAGATGGTGCAAAGTGATTTCCTTATCCACACGCTGATGCCTTATATTGCAATGATTGAGGAGGAATTTAAGTTGAAATTAAATTCAGACAAGAATATCAAAATTGAATTTGATGTTAATTATATGCTTAAAACTACCAAGCAGACAGAAGCAAGTTATTATTCAACTTTAGTAGCAAATGGTATAATGACGGTCAACGAAGTCCGCAAAGAGTTGGGACTCAGCGAATTAGAAGGTGGTGATAAGTTAACAATGGCATTTACAGATGTAAGTCAGAACACAATAGCAGATGCAAGTGTTGATAAATCAAATAACAAAGATAATGAAACAATAGATTATGGAAATTGATAAAGAAATAAGAAAAATTGATTCAGAAATCAAAAACGAAGACAGACATGTGACTGGATATGCTATTCGTTTCAATGAAGAGTCAAATTATATGGGATTTTACGAAATTATCCTTCCAAGTGCTATTGATGAAGACACATTAAAGCGAAGTGATATATTTGCGCTACTTAATCATGATGAAAGCAAGGTATTAGCCAGATGCAAGTATGGTGTTGGCAATTTAAAGTTAACCATTGATAATCAAGGACTTAAGTATGACTTTGATGTGTTGGATAATGAATTAGGTGATACCGTACTGTCTTACATTCGTAGTGGTATAATTGATAGTTCATCTTTCTCTTTCTCATTACCTCCCAATGATGATGAGTGTCAGAAATGGACGAAGAACACTAAAACTGGCAAGATAAAAAGGTACATCAAGAAGATTGAAAAACTATACGATGTATCACCAGTTTATCAACCAGCATATTCCACGGCAACATGCAGTTGTAGAAGTTTTGACAAATTCATGGAAGAAGAAAAACGAAAAAAAGAAGAATTAACCAAGAAATATGATGATTTTTTGGAAGAAATTAATAAATTATAATAAGAAAAGTGTTATTTTTTCTTAATTCTAAATATTTATAAATATGAAAGATAAATTGAAAGAAAAAATCAATGAAATAGTCACCAACGCCAAGAATGAAGGGCGTGAAATGACTGATGATGAGCAACTAATGGTTGATGCTTTAACTTTTCAATTAAAATCACTTCCAAATGATAAAGAAGATACGGAAGTAACTGAAACAGAAGAAGTTGAGGATGAAAAGAAAGATGCTGATACAACTGATACAGAAGATACAGATGATTCCAAGGAAGAAGAAGTTGAAGATGTAAAGGAAGTTGCAGAAACTGATACTGAAACCCCTGATACAGATGAAGATACCAAGCAAGAAGAAGATGCGGAAGTGCCTGAGAATGAGGAGGTTGAAGATAAAGAAAAAGATAAAACTAATAACGATAAACGTAATTTTAATATTAAAATGAATAAAGAATTTAGATTAATTTCAGCCATTAACCAAATGGCAAATGGTAAAACAGTTGATGAAGTTACTGCAGCAGTTAGCGAAGCAGGTCGCAATGAAATGAGAAGCGCAGGACTTACGGCTGAAGGTGCTCTTGTCATCCCTTCAGAAACACGTGGCATTAATGTAACTGATAGCGTTGGTGCAACCGTAGGTGTTGATGTCGCTGATATACTTGCGCCACTCCGTGATAACTTAGTACTTGCAAAGGCAGGCGCAAAGTTTATGACTGGTTTGAAGAATGATTTGAAATTGCCATCACTCATTGGTAGTGAAGCAAAGTGGGCATCAGAAGTTGGTAATGTTGCAAACGATGCAACAGCAGCATTGAATGGCGTAACATTGAAACCAAAGCGTATTAGCGTAATTCTTCCAGTTAGCAAACAGTTCTTGATTCAGTCAAGCGATTCAGCGGAGGCAATTTTGAAAGAAAATATCATGACCGCAATTTCAGAAAAATTGCAGAAAACTATTCTTTCAAATGTTGTAAACGATGCAACTGCGCCAAAGGGAATTTATGCTGCAACTCCAGTATCAGCAAAAACATACAAGGCATTATGTGACATGGAGGCAGAAGCAGACAAGAAAAATCTTGGTCAGAATCGTACTTATATTGTAGGTAACAAGGCAAAAGCAGCATTGCGCCAGTTACAGAAGGGTACAAACAACACTCAAATGGTGTATGATAAGGGTGAAGTTGACGGAACGCTTTGTTATTCAACCAGTTCTGCCCCTGAGAATGCTGTATTATATGGTGATTTCTCAAATCTTTACATTGGACAGTTCGGTGGCACTGAAATTATTGTTGATAATTACACACGTGCTGCATATGGTGAAGTACTTCTGACTGTTAATGCATACTTTGACGCTGCACTTGCAAGAGAAGGCGCAGTCATAAGTGGTGACGTTACCAAGGCATAATTGAATATTAATTCAAAATAGAACAACAATAAAAAAGGGTGGTGACATTAATTGCCACTGCCTTTATTTTTATAATCAATTGAAAATGAATCATTTAACTTTAAAATTAATAAAAGAACATCTTAACCTTGATAATGACTTCATACTGGATGATGCATATTTATCAAATCTTGGTGATGTGGTTGAAACAGTGGTTGAAAAACACATTGATGATTCATTTGTATATCTTGCTAATGCGAACGGTGGACATCTACCAACACCATTAATTCAAGCGATGCTGTTGCTACTTGGTACGTATTACGCTAATCGTGAACACATTGCATTCAATGCCAATTATGAAGTCGGTAATTCATACACTTTCTTAATTGATTTATACCGCAATTATTCTGCATCTCATTCAGATTCAAGCAATTACACACTTATAACAGCAATTGATGATTTAATGAAGAAGAATAAAGAAATAAGTGATAAACTGGAAAACATTAAATCTGAAAATTCTGAACAATTATCATCATTATCAAATTCTGTAAGTAATACTACTGCAAAATTAAGTGACTTTGAGAATGAAATTCAACAAATTAATTCAAAAATTGATAATAATACAAATGAAATATCAAGAATTAATGGTGAATTACCTTCAATCATGAGTACTGTATCAAGTGTTGAATCAGATATGTTTAATGTCAAAGCAGATTTCAGTGCATTAAATTCCAAATATGATTCAATGCATGGTGATGTAACTGATTTAAAGTCAAAAGTTGACGATTTAAATAATAAAACACTGCAAGGTTCTGATTCAGTGGAAGTTACAGAAGACGGAAATACAACGACCTTGGAAGTTAATCAAATTAATGGAGGAAAATTCTAATGCGTGCTGGACTATTATCTGATTTAATTACAATTAAAAGACGTGTTACCAAAGTTAATGAATCAGGTCAGAAAGAACATAATTATGAAAACTTACGGACAACACGTGCAAGGGTGATATATACTTCTGGTAAACGCAACATTGAAAATAAAGATATCCTTTGGGATTATCAGTATAAATTTGAAGTTTGGGATTATGTCGATGTAAATGAAAAAGATTTAATCGTGTACGACAAAAAGGAATACAGAATAAAATCAATCAACCATGATAAACACCAACAGAAGTTAATTATAACCACGGAATTAATTACAGAATAGTATGGAAAACACTGGAATTACTTGGTATTCAAATGGATATGGCGTTTGGTTGGATAATATAAACCCAAACAGATTAAAAACCGCTTTGAGAAATGGGTTGAAAAAATCTTTGAAAATCGTTCAAAAAGAAGCGAAAAACAATCTGAAACGTGTAACACCAAGATATAATTCAGGAAGAAATCAATGGGGATTGCGCCTGATACGTGGTATCATGATTAAATTGTACAAGGAACAGAAGAACGATATCAGGGGTGTTGTCGAAATCATGGGTAAAGGTAAATCAGCCGATTTTCGTTTAAAATTCTTTGAAAATGGTACGCAATCAAGATACACCAAGAACGGATGGCATCGTGGTAAGATGAAAACAACACCATTCTTCAATCCTGCTATTGAATCAACCAAGTCAGAAGTTGAATCATCATTAGAAGGGAATTACAACGAAGCATTGGAAAAAGCATATAACAAGTTCATAATCAATAGTTTAAAGAAATAATCATGAGTGGAATATCAATTGATTCAAAGATATACAAGACATTAAAGGAAAGCAAAAAGATACAATCAATCGTTGGCGATGAAATATATCCAATAGTCAAGAATACAGACAAGATTGATGGTCCTTTCATTGTATATCAGAAAGATAGTGTAACACCTACAACAGTAAAGGGTCTATCTGTTGCGGATGAAGTTTCTTTTGGATTTTTAATTGTTTTCAGAAATCTTGACAAAACAATTGAAATTGCTGAGATTATCAGAAATTTATTTGAATTGCGACATGATGATTACTTCTATCGTTGTGACCTGACTGGCACGGCTGAATACTATACAAATGACATGTATTGTCAGGAATTAACTTTCAAGGCAATCACTACAAGATAAGATTAAAAATAATTTACAAAAATAATCATTTATAAAATTTTATAGCAATGAGCAAAATAATAATGGGCGAGAACGTACAACTCTGGGTATCAGGGAGTTGTCTCGCAATGGCTACCAACTTAAGCGTTGAAATGAGTGCTGATGCAGTTGATATTTCATCAAAGGACCATGGCAGATGGTCAGCATCAAGATTGGGCAAGATATCATGGACTGCATCATCTGATGACCTCTTTACACTTGATGACTATAACAAGTTAGTTGACTGTATGGTTAAGAACTTACCAATTGACTTGGTGTTCGCAACTGTTGCAAATGGCGCAGCAATCAAAGCACCAGATGAAGACGGTCTTGTAACACCTGCAACTGGTTGGAAATCAAGCAATAACATGTATGGTGGCAAGGCAGTTATCACAAGTTTGTCACTGTCAGCCAACAACGGTGCTGTAGCAACATATACTGTTAAATTCAATGGCGTTGGACCACTCACAAAAGGTAATGGACAGGCATCTGTTTAATAGTCAATTAGTTACGAAATTTAAGAGAAAAGGTTGAATAAATCTTTTCTCTTTTTTTAATTTATATACTATTTATATATAGTATAAATAAAGATTAAAAAAAAGATTAATATGAAGATTAAAATTAAAGATTTAGAGATTACTTTGAAAAACTCATTTCGTTCACTCATCATCTATGAGGCGATGACAAAAAAATCATTTAAGCCAGAAACAATCACTGATGTAATTGTTTATTTCTTCTCAGTGATTAGTGCAAGTGCAAATCCTGAACAAATTGATTGGGATGATTACATTGATTGGCTTGATGATAATCCAACTGCAATCACTGATTTTCAAACATGGCTGACTTCATCAATGAATTTCAATGGTCAGTTTGGTGGTGATGAATCAAAAAAAAAGGTGAAGAAGTAGTTGAATACACCTATACTGATTTAATGATTAAATTATGTGTTGAATACGGCTGTGTATCAATCAATTACTACCTTGATACAATGCAGCCGTATGAACTTTATCCAATATTGTCAAATTTACACCTAAAAGTGAAAGGTGATTGGGAAAGAACACGAAACATCATGTACGCTGTATGTCAGTCGCAAAGTACCAAGCATCTAAAGGTAACTGATATAATGACATTGCCATGGGATGAAACTGATAATCAGATAGTTAGAAATGTCAAGAAAGTAGAACTGACAAAAGAATATATTGAAAAGATGAAGAATGAAGCAATTAAACATAAAGAAGAATATCAATCACAAGGTTTAATTGAAAAATAATAACAAGAAAAACACAAGAAGACAATGGCAAATGGAAGATATGTTGCGGAACTTTCAATTGAAACTGGACAACTGGAATCAGGCGTAAATAGGGCGAAGGCAGCGTTGAATAAGTTGCAGAAATCGGGTGATATGAAGTCAATTCAAATTGGCTTGAAGGATGCAACCAAGATTCTTGACGCTTTTACTTCTAAAGTAGGCATATCTGCCAGTGCATTGACTGAATTGGCAACACCGATTGGCGGTATTGCCCTGATTGGTGGTGCTATTGCTGGAATTGGCGTGGCATCAGTCAAGGCAGCATCTGAGTTGGAGACGTTGGACACTAATCTTGGAACCTTGCTGGGAAGCATGGACAAAGGTATTGCACTTCGCAAGGAATTGCAAAATTACGGACAATCAACACCTTACGACACGGAAGGTCTGGCGAAGGCAGCCACAACCATGCTTGGTTATGGTGTTGCCCAAGAGAAGGTGTTGCCAGTAATGAAGCAACTTGGCGACATTGCACTTGGTAATAAGGAACATTTGAATGCACTTGCATTGGCATACGGTCAGATGGCTGCATCTGGCAAGGTGATGAAGCAGGATTTGAATCAGATGGCAAACGCTGGTTTTGGCGTGAATCAAATCGCTGAATCAATGGGTGTTTCAGTCGGCAAGTTTAACAAGATGGTTGGCGAGGGCAAGGTTAAGATAGAAGACATTAATAAAGCCCTTACCGATGCAACATCCGCTGGAGGTCTATTTTATCAAAGTGCAATTAATTCATCTTCTACATTCGAAGGTGTAATGAGTAACTTGGGGGAGGCAGCGAATAATACACTGGCAAATATCGGTACGTCATTATTACCAATGGTAAAGGAGGCGGCGCAAGGGCTTGTTCAAGTTTTTGAATTTTTATCTGCTGCAATTGATGCTTTGGTCAATCCTTCCGATTCAATCAATGAATCATTTGGTGCATTTGGAGAATCAGTTGGTTATCTCAAGGATGGTGTTTCAAATTTATTTTCTTCACTTGGAAATCTGTATGATACTGTTGTACAAGTAGTTACAGAAGTAATTGGAGGGTCAGGGATATTTGAATCATTTGGAAATTACATTGCAACAGTAGATGGATTTGTAGTGGACTTTGTCAGCACCATAATTGATTTTACTTCCGCAATAATCAAAGCATTCACACAAACAGATTATTTTAAAGGCGCACTGGCATTGATTAGAAATATAATTGATATAGTTACAACCCAATGGTCAATCATGTCAAAGGCGTTCAAACTTGGAATACATTACATCACTTCTGCAGGCGGTGCGTTTGGCGGTTTGAAGGTATTTCTAAATGCACTTTATGCCCCGATTACATGGATAATTAATAAATTTGTCGCATTAACAAATGTTTTAAAAGAAGCATACGGATGGATAAACAAAGTACTTGACAGACAAATCAAGAAAGAAGGATTGGACAAAAAACCAACGCCAAAGAAAGAAGAGAAAAAACAAACACAACCAACATCAACGCCAAAGCCAGTAATCAAAGATGACGGTGGAGAGGACGGAAAGAAGAAAAAGAAGAAGAAAAAGGTCAAGGCAAAGAAGGAAAAGAAAGTCAAAACGTCTGCAGATAGAATCAAGGAGGCAGAAGTCAAATTTGAAAAGGATTCCAAGGAAATTCAAAACAAAAAGAATACAGGATATTACGACAATGTTGGTGATGAATTAAAGGATAGAATCAAAGCGTATGATTCATTAATTGATGTGTATTCTGCTGAAGGTAAAGCAATTACGAACTTAAAGAGTAAACGCAATGAATTAAATGCACAACTTCAAGAATACGTCAAGAAGGTAAACGAACAAAAGAAAGCGGAAGACGATGCAACCAAGTCAGCGGAGGATGCTATCAAGAAACGAGAAGAAGCAATCAAGAAAGCGAATGAAGCAAGCGAAAAGGCATTAAATTCTGATAATTATGGACAGAAGACAAAATCTGAACAAATCATTGATAATCAGGATGATAGAAATGATGAGAAAAGCAAGTTAACAGACAAAATTCAAGCAGTCAAATCGCAAATGGACGATTTGGAAAAGGCAATGAATGAAAAGAAGGGTCTTGCGCTTGACTTTACAGCGGAGGAAAAAGCACTTGACAGATTAGGCGATAAATTAAATGAGACATTGAAAGATGTCAAGAAGTTAGAAGAAGCAAGCAAAAAAGTCGATGATTTTAAATCTGCATTAGATTCATTCCAAAGTCAAGATTTCAATCAATTCAAAGGTTTAATTGAGAATTTCCAAAAAATTACCAAAATGTTAAACGACCCACAAGCACAAGTTGATGCATATGGTCGTGAATTGACTGACCTTGAAAAGGGTGGAATGGCTGCAGGTGCTGGTCTGCAAGTTATGGGGCAAGGTCTGGCAGCAATTGCAGGAGGCGGAGAAGGAGCGAAGGCAGCAGCCATCATGACCGCAATCGGACAGTTGGTTTTGGGCTTCGCACAAGCATCAGCGCAAGCGTCTGAAATGGGACCGATTGGATGGATTGCTTTTGCAGTTGCAGGACTTGCAACATTGGCAACCACTATCAGCACGATTCAAGGTTATGCAAATGGTGGTGTGATTGGCGGTGGCGGAACGCCAAGCGGTGACATGGGTTTGATTCGTGCAAATGTCGGAGAAATGGTTTTGAATAAAAATCAACAAAGTCACCTGTTCAATATATTAGATTCTGGTAATGTTGGCGGTGGTAACGTCACATCAACAGTTAGAGTGAAGGGTTCTGATTTATATTTGGCAATGTCGAATTATTCCAAGATAAAAGGCAAGTCAGGAATAAACACTGGAATAAGATAAAGAAAGGAAAGATATGTATATTAGCGGTAATTTTAAATCAATAAAAGATGTTGATTATCAAATAGTTATAACAGATGGTGATGCAACCAAAGATATAAAGGTCATAGGCGAAGAAGGGTTATTCTTCGCTTCTGATGCCTTGACAGTTGAATCAAATTCCACTGATACGTTTGATACTATTATTAAGACATCCGCCACAATTAATTTAATATCAGATAGTTACGTGGGACATCTTCTGTTTGGTAGCAATGCAAGAAGTATATCCGTAACGATTTATAAGAATAACACACCTTTCTTTTCTGGCTTCATCGAGCCAGCGACCTTCACACAACCATTCGCATCTGTATATGACTCATTTACAGTCAATTGCGTGGATGCTTTGTCGACATTGGAGAATTACAAATATAAAGGAATCACTACAAAAGCAAAATATGATTCTTTCAAAATTGATGCAAATACAATATCATTCCAAGATATAATGTTGTCGTCAATCTTTAAGGATTTATTGAATCTTGATAAAATCAAAAATAAGAAATCACATATATGGTTTGACGGAAGTAAAGGAATTGATAATCAATCAGTTAAGAATGTGTTCAAGAACATAGGTATTAGCGAATCATATTTAATCGGTGATGATTGTGATGATGTAATGTCCGATGAAGATATATTAAAGGAAATTCTGCAGTATCTCAATTTGCATATTATGCAGATTGGGAATGACTATTACATTTTTGATTGGGACAATTTGAAGAAGAAAAACACAAAATGGTACGACTTAATATCAAGTGAAGAAAAGACGGAAACACCTTTAAGTCAGTCACTTACAGAAGAAATGTATGCAAGCGATGACGGCAATATCTCAATTGCGGATGTATATAATCAATTGATATTGACTGATGAATTAAAGAAACAAGATACCATAATTGAATCACCATTGGATGATGATTCATTATATTCATTGTATAAGTCAAAGCAGTTATATATGACTGAATTTAGCAGTGCTGGTGAAGGCAATTCTGCATGGGATGCATTCATGGCAGGTGTGAGGGGGCAATCAACAACTTATGATGCATATACTGAAACAGATTGGTATATGCAGGTGATGGAATCGAAGAACTGGGTGTTGAAATTGCCTAATAATCAGCCACTTACATCAATTTATGAGAAAGAAAATAACCAATATATTAATCAATGGAAGGTCGCAAAGTATCTTTATGATAATCCGTTGACACCTTGCCTGATGTCAATGGGTAGTGTTGAGAAAGGGGCAAAAGCAACCGATAACAGCGTTATCAATAAGATTGACATGTCTAACTATCTGATTATCAGCGTTAACGGAAATGAAAAGGATAATCCAACAGAATCATTCCCATCTGTATCAGATTTGAAAGCACATGTAAACATGATTGAATACGTGGGTAAATCAAGCGGTGCTGTATTTAGTCCAGTTGACGATGTTACTACCAATTACCTTGTATTCAGCGGTAAAATTAATTTACAACCAATCGTCCGTGAATCAATTGACAAAAAGTCAATGAATAATCCCAAATTGCATCATGGTGTTCATCCCAATATAAGGGCAGGTATGTATGAGTTAATAAGACAATATGAAGTGGTCAAATTTTCAACGGTACCGAGCGACAAGAATGGTGACGGTCGATATTATACACGTAAATGGTACACGGAAAAGTCACCAACTGATGAAATTGGACAAAATGATTACATCAAGAACGACCAATCAATTACACCATGGACGAAGGAAAAAGCATTGCATTCATTTGAATTTAAGCAAGTTAGAATTGAAGGAAAAGATAAAGAATTAGATACAATTAGTAAATTTCCAATCTTGGAATGTGAACTGAAAATTGGTGACAAATATTGCGTTGAAGTTAAATATAACACAATCCAATCAGCCAAGGATGACACTGTTTATGCGTGGTTGACCAAATCAGAAATTAAGAAAGGCGGAATGAAATTTCTGAAACATTACAACATTACAATCAATCTTGATGAATTAAAATATGAGGATGATGAATATCTTGATGATGGTTGGCACGAAGGAAAAACGACATGGACACATACGATGTCACTCGGTTTCAACCCCAAAATTGGCGATAAGATAATAGGACAAGATTTTGACCTTCAAAATAACATTGACTATACAATGAATGTCGATGAAGAAGGTACCGCAATCCCTATAATTAGGGATGATAATTTGGTGGGAAAAGTTAGTTTTAAAATTCTTGGTCCTTTCAATGGTTCACTTTATCAACAAGTGTATTATCGACACAGAACTTGGTTCAGACGAAGAAAATACCAAAACGGAGAAGTGCCACTGTTACCGCATATTCAGAACATTTTTATTAAAGAATTTGAATGTAAAATTGCTTCGGACAATGGAAAAACGACAAATAAAGGTGATAGTGATTTAATTTATCAAAGTGCTGAGAGTGAAAAATATGTCAATAAAAAAGATGATATTACATTTAAATTCATAACTCAATTAACTGCAGATGAAGCACTTGCGAAGAATATTGATAACGGCGTTAACTTAAATGCAGTAATTAATATGAATACATCTTTGCCGTTAACATCAATATATAATGCAGTTTCAAATGAATTAGCCAAGGCGGAAGAACACTACATTAATTCTTATTACAATGAATATTCATCACCTAAACTGATATATGAAGTATCGCTGTTAGATTCAAATGATTTTGACTTTAGAAATATTTATAAAATAAAGAGTTTGAACAAAGATATGCATATAATGAAGGTACGTTATAACTGCATGGATGACTCAAATACGTTGACACTCAAAGAGATATAAAGATTGACAGAATATGATTAAAATTGAAAGTTATTCTAAAAAGAAAAACAATAAACAAGGTGGAGGAGTTGGCTACAATACTGTAGTCAACTCATCTTCATCGTTCGTTCCTCGATATATATGGGGTAATTACTTTGACGATACAGAAGATATTAAAGGTGACATCAAAGATGTGAAAAACATAACCGCCTCAGAATCAATTACTTGTCATAACATTGCTGCTGATACTGGTAATATCGGTGAATTGACTGCAACCACCATTTCATCACATAGTGTTGATAGTCAGGAAGTTACAGCGGATAATATAAATGCAAAAAACACCACAACTGATTTATTAACTTCAAAAAAAGGAGTATTTAATAATTTTACATCCGATTTCGTAACTGCAACGGAAATACAGGGAAAGTCAGTGAGTACAAGTGTATTACAAGCAAGTGACGCAAGTATAACTAATCTAAATGTAAGTGGTACAGCGCATTTTTTTCAATTGATGATTGACCAAATTAAAAGCAGTAGAGGACAGACGATTGTAACCGCTGCCAACGCAAAGATTTATAAAGTAGTTAATGTGTTTGGGAATTACATGTGTTTCTTCCATGCTTCCGATGAAGTTTTAAAGATTGGTAACATGTTCGCAGTCAATGACTTAGTTGTATGTCAGACATTTAACGCTGCTTATGATTCTGATTATAATGTCAATAACAGATACTATTGGCGCAAGGTAACGGCTGTATCAAATACACCAATTGAGGAGGGCGGAAAATATTATCATTGGATAACTTTGTCTGCAACTGATTGTGATGTTAAATCAAATGCAAATCCTCAAGCGGAGGATGAAATATGTCAGTTGGGAAATACAACAGATTCAACACGTCAATCTGCCATCATCATATCAGCGTATAATTCGCAATTCCTTGATTCTGAATTACTTGCACCATCTATATCACAATATGAAGGGATAAATAGATATGAATTGAAACCATTTCGATTAAATGTTTTATCAAAAAAATTAAACTCATTCATTGGTAACTTCAAAGTTCAAGGTGGTAAATCATTGGAGGAAGTTTTGAAAGAAAAAAATGAAAATGAACCGCCATACATTGGAGGCAATGGACATTGGATGATTTGGGATAAAATCAATAAAGTTTACAAAGATTCAGGCATCAATGCGACTGGAACAAAGGGTGAACAAGGTGAATCAATCAAACTGACTGTTGATTTTGCGCAAAATGTGTATAACGTTAATCATGAATTGGCAATTAATTGTAATGGTTATATCAAGCAATATAAAGATAATCAAGCAGTTACACCAACGGACATTGGAGAATATGTTGTAAGAATTAATATCTCAGGGACAAATTTTGATACGATTAAAATTACACCAACTAATACAGGTAATTGGAGTATTAATAAAACGTATCAAATTGAAGATAAATCAAACGTACCATCTACTTTGAATATTAAATTATATAAGAACTATTCAAATTTAGATTCACTTGTATTACCAATCACATTAAATCATAATGCACTGCTTGAAGTAACTGATTCAGTCAAGTTACTTGCACAAGGTAATCAGAATAAAATAAATGAATTAACTGGTAAGATAGAATCAAATGTCAATTCAATTGCATCAATTAATGTAAAGAATGACCAAATTGAATCAAAGGTAAATCAGATAAATACCAATTTGTCAGACAATTACGTTACTAACACTAATCTTCAATCAATCATAAATCAGCAGGCAAATCAGATTACATTGGCAATTATAAATCAAGTGAATGGCAATTTAAAGAAAGTCGGAATTGATATTGATTTGAATGAGATAAATTTGATTGCCAATCGTACTAACTTCGTAGATGAGAACGGAAAGAAGTTCATAACAGTTAGCAAGGATGAGAACGGAATACCACATTTCATTTTTCTTGACAATTCTGAAAAACCAAAATATGATTTGGGTTATACTGGATTGCGTGAATTGGTAAGTGACTATAAGGCAGCGTATTGGACGAAGATGAAATTGGTAAATATTACTGGTAAATCATTAATTTCAATTTATCCAAAAACTTCAAAAGGAACTGATTACTTCCGATACAGCGCACCACGTCATCATATTACAGGCGCACTTGGAAGCCACGCAGAAGACGATGGTAAAGTATTTGATTCTGAAATGTTTTCAAAGATAATCCCTGATGGATATTACACGGACGAAAATATGAATGGAATATTTAATGATATGACACCAATTGAAATGGACGAAGATACCAAGATATATGGTATTGCTGTAAGTCATTTCGTTGGTGGTAGAATCGACCATGAAAATTCAGGAATGGTTTTGATTAAAGTAAAAAACAATCAATCAGCAGTGTTCTGCAATGAACAAGGTCAAAGTATATTTGTACAAGGCGGACTGATTCAAAATTATCCATTTGTCAAATAATTTGATATTTATAATATATAAGTGAAAAACACATTTTAATTCATGAAAACATTGATAATCAATAACTTAAAGACAATTCTTGAATCATTAGCAAATTGGATAAATACTATCAAGAAACTAACATATTCTGATATCATCAAGAACGTATCTGTTGCAGGTGCAATTCTAATATTGATATATTACGGAAAATCAATATGGATGTCAGAAATAATTAAAGGTAATGTACTGATATACATATCATCTGGTGTGATGATTTTTCTTCTATCCAATTTTATCATTGATAAAATAAAATCTAAAAAAAAAGAAAAGGATAAACAAAAGAAGAAGAACCAAATACAAGAACTTGGAATGATAAGTTTAAATCTTGATTGTGAAATGCAGAAATCAAGAATGAGATTAAATGCTGCAAGAATATTACTATTTGCTTATCATAATGGACAATCATGTCTTGGTGGTGCACCATTCAGCAAGTCAAGTGTCGTGAAGGAAGTTGTAGATGAAGAATCAAATACAGAATATATTGCAGAACATTTCCAACAACAGATGATGGGATTGTATCGACTACCACAATATATTAATACACATTCGTATTTCCTGGGTAATCAGGACGATGTAAAAGAAATTGATTATAAATATAAACAGCACATGGATATATGTGATTCAAGTTATATTGCATGTAAGGCAATCAAGGATGTGGACGGAATTATTGTTGGTAGAATTTCAATCGCTTTTGACAATAAAAGGACAATTCCAAGTCCAGACAGATTAAAACATGAATTAGATATATTAGTTAGAGAATCACGTAACTATCTGATAATGAAATAGTTATATAATCTTTCTGTTAATCTTAAGAAGGTAATGGTCAATGTTATTGATTGTTACCTTCGCTTGTTTTATGTAAGTGTCTGATTATCAAGTAATTATATTTTTCTCATATTTTGCGTATTCTGGACAAATGGTCAGATTGCTTTCAAATATTGAAATTATGACGATATTTATTAGTTTTTAGCATTAATCTATTTGATAATTATGTTAAAATCGGAGGATATGAAAGCAAGTGTTTTGACTTGTATTGAATGATTGCAAGTGAATGTACTTGTATTGATTGCGTACTGATGTGCTGTGTTGATGTTAATCGGTCGGAAGGACAAGTGATTGGTTGTGTTAGTGTCTTGTAAGTAGTTGATTATCAGTTAGTTACATTAATAAATATTTTATTTTTTCTTTTAATTGTAGGTAGGGGGGGAGGGTGTTTTTTTGAAGGGGGGTATGCCTTAAACCCCCCCCTAACTTTTCCTTTCACGAATTTCAGTTTTCTGAACCTTTGGAAAGTACACTACTTATTTATATTTTTATCTTTCTTCTCTTTTTTCTTCTTTTCCTTCCACTTATCTTTAAATCGTAATTCAATATTAATTTCATATTCCTCAATTACTTCTTTCAAATTTCCGTCTTCGCTTGGCACCATTATTTTCCAATAAATTCTGTTAGCATTGAAAGGTGTGTAATAGTACACGCTTTTTTCATTCTCCAAAGTTTCATCATTTGAATCAAATAGTTGATATCTAATTAGTTCTGCTTTTTCTTCCGTTTTCTTTCTTTCTCTTTTATCTTTAAAATCTACAACAACACCTTTATATCCAGTTGGTTTCTTGCTATTCCAAGTTATTTCAATTCTTTTACATCTATATTTTTTTTGATTTACTTCCAAAACGTCATCATAGTAACTGACTGACTTGATATGTCTTTGACATGCTTCTTGTTTATCTTTATCATTATATTTATTAACCATCGCAATCGCACCATCAATATTTGCTTGTTGTTGTTTCTTATAGATTGATTTGATAAAATCTTCCAATTGATTAATTCTTGCATTTGACATGTTTATTACATCTATATTTTTTTTCTTTTCATTATCAATTTTAGATTTTAATTCATCATAATCTTCTTTGTCAATATCATCATCTATAAGTGTATTTAGTAAATTCCTTTTCTTCTTCTTTGCTTTAATTAAGTGTTCATTTGCAATTTCAATTTTCTCTTTTTCTTCTTTAATTTCAAGTTCATAATTGGCAATATCTTCAAGATTTGAACGTTGCAAAGTACCAATTTCACGCCATTTGACTTGTTCCCAAAGTAATGAATCAAGAACGTTGACTGATAAATTGAGTTTATTTTGACATTGATTTTTCAATTTATCAACTTTATCCTTCGAATCTTCCCTAATAGAATACTTCATATATTTGTTGTAAGCATTAAAACAATGATAGGATGTCTTCTGTACACTACAACGACCACCACAATCAGGGCAAATCAAAATACCATCTGCATAATATATGTTTTTCGCTTTTGGCTTTACATTATTTTTTTTGCTGATTTCTTGACACTTTTCAAAATCCTCAATTGAAATGATTTGTGGGTAACTTCTTTCCAAATTGCTTTCTTTCATTTTATTGTTTTTATCCAATTCATCATATTTGAATTTGAATGACTTACCAGTGTATCTTTCGTTGTGTAATATTCTGTTAATCAATGAAAGTGTAATTGAGACACCTTTTTTATAAAATTCAGCAGCCAATTCACGTTGTGACTTGCCATTTATATATGATTGGAAGATATATCGAATATTTTCCGCTTCTGAATCATTGATTACTATATGTTTAGTTTCATTTACAGTATATCCATAACTTAAATTACCGCCAACCCATATTCCCAATGATGCTTTCTGCATTTTGCCACTTTTGAAACGTTCCTTTTTTGTCTCCATTTCTTGTTTTGCAAATGTCAGCATTATATTCAATATCACTTCACTTCCAGGATTTTTCTTTCCGTCATCATTGAGCAGACGAATATTATCCATTTTTATAATTAATTGAAGGTGTTTTTCTTCAATTAATTTGTAAATTTTGTAAAATTCCAAATAATTTCTTGCTAATCTTGATATTTCCAATGCATATAATGTTGTAACATCTTCATCTGTATTAATTATTTTGAATAATTTATTTACTTCATTCTTGTAAATGTCATTCAACTTGATTGCACTTGCACCAGCACTACCAATTATAATTTGATTTTCTTTTTCAAATCCATCATTGATTGCCATTTCAATCAATTCATTCTTTTGTCTTTCAAATTCTTGTTGGAAAGTTGAAACACGGCACCATATAATACATTTTTTCATAACTTCAAATTTAAAATGAAAATAAAAAGAATAGAGTTAACCCCTATTCTTTGCACGCAATTTTAACTCAAAATACTCAAGTAAATCATCTTCATTGATGATACCTTCTTCATTTATAAAGTCATTCAAAGATTTTCCTTCAAAAATATAATGACCGCCAAAATCCAAAGTTACTTCAATACCTTTTGAAGATGTTAAATTTCTGAATTTACAACTTCCAATTTTAATTTGTTCCATAATTCTTATTATCTTTGTTTTTGATTTATGTTACAAAGATAATAATAAAAAACGAGAGTACAAAATGGTACGGGTATTTGATATCACCGCCAATCTTGCTCCAGCCGACCTCAAGAAGGAAGGCTCCAGTTTTGATCTCCCATTGGCAATAGCCATCTTGGCTGCCAATGAGAAGATGAGTTGTGACCGTTTGCGAGAGTTTATGCTTGTGGGAGAGTTGAGCCTTGACGGTACTTTACAGCCTGTTAAAGGGATATTACCCATAGCTATCAAGGCACGTGCCGAGAAGTTTAAAGGTATCATTGTTCCGAAAGCTAATGAGCACGAAGCGGCTGTGGTAGACACGTTAGAGGTCTATGGAATGGATAATATCTTGCAAGTAATTGACTTTCTCAATGGTACATCGAATCCAGAACCTTGTTTTGTAGATACACGGAAAGAGTTTTACGAGCATCAATATGCTTTCGACCTCGACTTTGCTGATGTCCGTGGACAAGAGAATGTGAGGCGAGCATTAGAGGTTGCAGCGGCTGGTGGGCATAATCTTATCATGGTTGGACCACCCGGAAGTGGTAAGAGTATGATGGCAAAGCGCCTTCCTTCTATCCTCCCTCCTTTGTCTCTTTCAGAGAGTTTAGAAACAACTCAGATTCACTCGATAGCTGGTAAGTTGCGTCGTGACACAGGACTGATTACGCAACGTCCTTTCCGTAGCCCTCACCATACTATCTCTGAGGTTGCACTCGTGGGTGGTGGAGC
>ERZ772909.317-NODE-317-length-31359-cov-2.939784_pt1 | contig 31359 bp, 31 predicted proteins | sample MGYA00511137_ERZ772909 | MGnify/ENA primary metagenome ERZ772909 (study PRJEB29015, sample SAMEA2738095) | human oral metagenome | biome: human oral; feature: human-associated habitat; material: saliva | place: China | collected 2270 ... | reverse complement strand
CGTCGTTGCAACATTCGCAATTATGGATTCATTCATGGAAACGCTGGCATAATATCTACAACATTGCGCATTAATGACAAATCTATTGGTTTGCGTTAATACGTCTATTATAATGCATTATCATTGATATTCTCACAATGAAAACGATATATCATCATTTGATATGCCCTTTTCAACGCCATCGGTGTTGCGCTTTTTTAATTTCATCTCTTTCAAAAGGGAGAGGGGGCTCAAAGAGAGCGTTTTTCATGAGGATAGACGAACCCCATCGGGGTTCTGCTTTTGATAGCCCAGGGTTGGCGAGCATAGTGAGCTACCCTGGGTTAATATGTTGCGTGGGGTACAACGCCATCGGTGTTGCGCTTTTTTAAATTTCATCTTTTCAAAAGGGAGAGGGGATGCAGGGAGAGGATGTTTGCAGGATTTCGGCATGCATTGGCCCACTCACCCAAGCTCATACAAGCGAGAAAGCGCACATCGGTGTGGGATGATACATATAAACAAGAAGGGCATTTGGCTGAATCGCCAAATGCCCTTCTTCTTTTTATTCAGTAGCTATCCTGTAGATTGAATGAATAGTTATGCTTCAATCAGAAGGATAGCAACAATAAAATCATTAGTTAATGTTCTGTACCAAGCGACTCATACACCCCTGACCTGCGGCAGAAGCGTCGGGGTTGACATACGTGCCCTGTACTAATCTAACATGTATGATTCCAGAGCCTTTGTATGAAGAGGTGAAATAGTTTCCATGATTTCCCCATTGAGAAATTGTTTTGCTTCCAGCCGGTCTATAGGCCGACAATGGAATAAATACCACGCCACTATTCTTTATTTTATCATATGTCGTTGCATTTTTAGTCATATTTGCTCCCGTTCCAAAAGTAGGATTTGAAGAAGTGAACACCTTTTCGGCTTTGTCAAGCGTCATCTCGTCGGGGAAGATAATATAACCACGTTGCTCACCAGGATTTCGCGTTCCTTTTCCATCTTCATCAATATAACATTGTGCCCATTTGGGAATTCTGGTTGAACCACTTACCCAAATACGATTAGTCACTGTAGATGTAGTTTTAGGCAATAGATAATCCCACTCATCAGAGGTCATTGTGCGTGTTTTTTCAGTACCTACATATAACTTATTACCGAAATCATACTGAGTTTCTATGCCACTTGCAGAACCACCAGGCCTAAAGTATTCAGTTGCTGAAAGTAATGTCGGATTATCTATCATTCCCCATGAAGGAAGGTCAAAATAACGATAAGTCTTTGGTGAAATGTAATTTTTTCCATTCTTATTGATGGTTTCATAGGTGTAAGTTCCATTGTCTTTCTTTTCATTCTTTGGCATAGCCATCTCCCATTGTTCAGGAGCTAAACGATAATAACCTACATGTATGGTATATGTACCAGTGATTTTGAGCGCTTCGTCCTTTTTCCATCTGATAAGAGAATTTGCTTGCAATCTATTTGGTCTCATGCTTACGCTATAGGTTGTCATAGGCATCACATACTGCATGTTACCATTGGTAATGGCAACTTTCTGCGTGCTGCTGACCGAGAAAGCAGCTTTATGTCCATCGTAATAAACAAAAGACTCAGCTTCTGGATAGGTACGTGTCTCGGGCACCGTTGCTACCACATCGCTGTATGAACCGTCATAATAGGCATCGAAAATGGGAGCAATTCTACCAGGTACAAAGACAGCATAAAAGTTTGTCGTCCCATCGTCGAAGAATACATTCTCTTCAGGGTCTACCTCTGCACTTGTTGCTGTTGTCCCTGTGGCTTTTCCCGACGCTAAGTCAACGGTTGCAGCGGTGAAAATGCCCTCGCCTCTCATTCCAACTCGTGTGATATGAGTTCCATTATCCGCTGACATTGCAAAGTGAGCAACAGCAAATGCATTTTCTAAAGTGATACCACCTTCAACGTCGGCATTAGTACCCGAAACAACAATCTTGCCCAAGCCCGACAATACACAATAGTTCTTCAAATCATTAATACTCCCCGACTGCTTGGATAGGTCGATGTTAAGCTTACCAGCAGCTAACTCCTTATTGCTGATAGTATTCTTACCCAAATAGAAGAAGCGATAGTTATTGCCGCTAATTACACTGCTTACAGGGATTGTTCCTTTAAACTCGCCGCTTACACCATCACGTTTAGTAGACGTCAATGTAAGTGTTGAGACTTTTGTTGTTGAACCATCCGTCGTTACGAGCAGCAATTTGTCACCACTCTCCCATTTCCAAGGGCTTTTAGTACCTTCTTCTTCTTTTAATACAGCACGCGTCGCTTCGGAACCAGCTGTAACAGTAAGTGTCAGCATTTCCTCTTCAGTCTCTTTTCCCGAATAATCGGTAATATCAGAAGAACAAGATGTTGTGATAATTGCCATAGCCATACACACGGCTGACAAAAGAATATTTTTTTTCATTCTTAATTTCATTTTTAGACTCAATTAAGTATTAAAAACATTGTATTAATAATTTCATTAAAATAGAGAACTCTCAAATCTCTTATATGCAAAATTCCACCTTCATAATTATCAGATGAAAACACAGAAAAAATAAAGCTTCGAGTTAATTCTGCCCTGTATACCAAGGATCAGAAGGGTCTTCGCTGACATCTTTATTATCCGTACGACCTTGCACACTATTAACCATTATTGTTAGAGATTCTAAATAAAATCTTTCACATATGGGACTCACATATGCCCGTTTAAAATCCTTACTCATAAAATCCATTGTTGTTAGTCTTTCTTTTTCCATTTCAATAATGTTAATACCAATAGGTATATGACTCAAATTTTAACTCTCAAGTTATCTTGGGTGCAAAATTAAACAAAAAAACTGAAATAACATGCATTTACAATGTATAACTACATGTGTAACGACACATCATAGCACCAAGAGCATGTTATAACGCCTTCAATCTTCATCTTTTATTTGTGTACTATGTTTTTTTTATACTTAGAACAACAAATAACTAATACAACAAAAGATGTTGGTGCTTAAAAACAAAGATTAGACCATTTATTTTCTACTCATCATTCTCTCCCCTAAGCAAAGGCAGAGAAATATGATATCTTACAGCCACATATCTGATGAGGCAAATCACGAGAAACGTTACTATAGAGGTTATACCAATGTTTATACCAAGGGCAGCCAACAACCAATAGATTAGCCCTCCGGCAACACTTGCCATGGCATAAATGTCTTTCTGAAAAATGATGGGTTCTTGATTTAAGAGCACATCTCGAATGACTCCGCCCGCAACTCCAGTGATGCATCCCATAACGATAGCAACCCAGAACGGATGGTCATATTGCAGTGTCTTCTGTAATCCGGCGATGGTAAACATTGCAAGCCCCAAAGTGTCGGTGATGAGCCATGCATTCTCCATGCGACTGAGTTTTTTGGAAAAAAGGATTCCAACGAGCAAGGCGATGATTGTGCAGGTGAAATAGATGCTCGAAGTCATCCAAAAGGGAGTTACTCCCAACATCACGTCACGAATGGTGCCGCCGCCGATAGCGACCGCAAAGCCACACACAAAGCCACCAAACCAGTCAAAATGCTTCGCTGCCGCCATACGAATTCCCGAGATGGCAAAAGCAAACGTACCAATAAACTCGATGATGAGAAGCACTGTGTGTGCTACTTGTGGATTAGGGGCAATCATAGTTGGAGTTTAAGGATTGACAACGTTTTGTGGATGACCTTCAATGAAAGCTTTGATATTGTCGGCACAAATAGCTAACAATCTTGCACGCGCCTCCTTCGTAGCCCAAGCAATGTGTGGCGTGATAAACGCGTTGGGTTGCGCAAAGAGAGGATTATCTTCAGAAGGTGGTTCTGCACACATCACATCGGCACCATATCCACCTAACTGTCCATTCTCCAAAGCCTCAGCGACATCAGCATCATTAATGAGTTGTCCACGCCCAGTGTTTATCAACAAAGCACCTTTTTTCATCTTGTTCAGCGTTGCTTTGTTTATCATCTCAAAGGTGTCGGCTGTCAAAGGACAATGCAAAGAGAGGATATCACTCACGGCAAACAGACCTTCGAGCGTGGTTTTCTGGATTCCTTCGGGTAAATCAGCCGAATTTTTGCTGGTGAAAGCAAAGACATCCATGCCGAAATCGCGCGCAATCTTAGCAACTTTGCATCCAATGTTTCCTAAGCCTACGATGCCCAAAGTTTTACCACTTATTTCGCGTAAAGGAGTATCCCAGTAACAGAAATCAGGATTGCGGCTCCATTTTCCCTCACGATTGAGTTGCGCATAGTGCTCCACACGATTGGTTAGATTCAAGATGTGTGCAAAGGTCATCTGCGCAACACTATCTGTACTATAGGCAGGGATATTTGTTACAACAATGCCATGTGCTTTGGCTGCATCGATGTCAACAACATTATATCCGGTGGCCAATACACCAATATATTTTAGTTTCGGCAGCTGCTCGATAATCTCTTTCGTGATATTTACCTTATTTACAAGTATAATCTCAGCATCTTTAGCCCGATTGACAATGTCTTTCGGTGCGGTACGATCATAGAGCTGGAACTCACCAAGAGCCTGTATTGTTTCCCAAGATAAATCGCCAGGATTTGCAGCGTAACCATCTAATTCAACTATCTTCATGTCTTTAATCATTTTGTTCTTAATCTTTGAACCTGTCTCCCCAGCAGTTTTCCATTTGCTTATTCAGCTTTTCTTCAGCTGCACTATGTTGTCCATGCCAAAAGCGAGTATGCTTCAACTCTTCGGGCAGGTAAGTTTGTTCGACGAAATGCGTTGGATAATGATGGGGATTCTTATATCCATCGTGATAACCAAGCTCGGCCATGAGTTTGGTTGGGGCATTTCGCAAAGGAAGTGGAACTGGAAGATTCCCTGTTTCGCGTACCTTTGCCAACGCATTATCAATGGCAAGATAGGCAGAATTGCTTTTCTGACTCGTAGCCAAATATACCGTAGCCTCAGCCAAAGGGATTCTTCCTTCGGGCCAACCAATCTTCATCACGGCATCGAAGGCTGCATTTGCCATCAACAACGCATTGGGATTGGCTAAACCAATATCTTCAGATGCACTAATGACCAATCGTCGCGCTATGAACTGCGGATCTTCTCCGCCTTCAATCATTCGAGCCAACCAATACAAAGCTGCATCGGGGTCACTTCCTCGAATACTCTTGATGAAAGCCGAGATAATATCATAATGCATTTCTCCATCCTTATCATAGGCCAAAGGATTCGATTGCAGTATGCTTTCAACAAGTTTGTCTGTAATCACAACCTCATCACCCGTTGCTTCAACAACAAGATTGAGGATGTTTAATAACTTCCGTGCATCACCACCACTAAACCGAAGCAGTGCCCCACTCTCTTGGAGTGTGATGTGCTTTTTCTTCAATTCAACGTCAGTTGTAATAGCCCGCTTGACCAATTGCAACAAGTCTTCTTTGTCAAGAGGCTTTAAAACATAAAGTTGACAACGTGAAAGCAAAGGGCGAATCACTTCAAAAGATGGATTTTCTGTTGTCGCCCCAATCAATGTTACAACACCACGCTCAACGGCCCCCAACAAAGAATCTTGTTGAGACTTGCTGAAACGATGAATCTCGTCAATGAAGAGAATTGGTGAAGCTGAATTGAAAAACCTATTATTCTTTGCTTTTTCGATGACATCACGAACATCTTTTACCCCACTTGTTACAGCACTAAGCGTATAGAAAGGTGTCTCCAACTTATGTGCAATAATCTGAGCTAAAGTAGTTTTTCCAACTCCTGGCGGTCCCCATAATATAAAAGAAGAAATGCGTCCTGCATCAATCATTTGGCGCAAAACGGCACCTCGTCCAACTAAATGCTGCTGACCAACATATTCATCGAGCGAATGTGGGCGCATTCTTTCTGCTAAAGGTTCACTCATAGTTGTTGCAAAAATAATTATTTCACATGATATAGCAAAAAAATATACGCTAAAAGTTTGTGAATATGATGCAAAGTATATACTTTTGCAACAAAGAAACAAGGTATATATGAGACAACAAAAAGTTCTAACACTAAAGACCCTAAACAAAAGTAATGTTTGGGATATTCAGGAGAATGACGTTTTTAGAATGTGGGAAGCTGCTGAAAAAGAAGCAGACCTCAAAGACAATGCACGTCATTATGTTGATATCATCCGCAGTGCTTTTGAAATCGAAGAAGTAAAAGTTGATAGACCAGAAGTCATCGCTAAATATGAGGAACGTGGCTTCAAGGTCGCCTTTGTTAAGATTGACGACAACACGAAAGTGAAATGGGCTATCAAGAAGCGCCCTATCCTACGTGTCACTGACCTCACTTATGAAAACATTCACCACATTTCAGCGTCAAAGCTGCTCGAAGTAATAGAACGTAACTTCGGAGGAGGTTGGGATAGCCTTTCTCAAAGTATTCAAGATATCATCGAACGTGGCTTTGACATCAGCACAACGACCCTCCCTAAAGATCGTCTTCACAAGCCAGGTGGCATGTATGAAAAGAAAATTAACGATGGATATGAGGTTCTCGAAATTGAGAAAGGAACATGGGTTGAGGCTATCTTTGCTAAGGAAAGACCAGAATTATATCATGCAAAGATGAAATATGAATCTACAGAACAATTGCCCGAAGAATCTCCCGTGTCACCAGAAGATGAGGAAGAGGAAGTAGTTGTTGATGACCATTATAATGATCCTGAAGACGAAGATGATGCTTTCGATGAAGATAAACTGACGGAAGAAAGCTATCGCACAACATACGATGAAGATCCAGAATCACTTGATTTAGAAGCATCTGAAATGAGTGATGACGAAGAATACTAATTCTATATCTTGAAGTTTGAATATTGAATATAAAGGACGTATCACTCAAAATAAGCATTTTATTGAGTGATACGTCTCTTTTAAAATACAATTATGAGGCTGTGTCAAAACACAAATGCCTTTTTGAAAACCAACAATCCGAAACTGCTCAATAAGAAAAACTACTCAGATACAGGCGTAAATCATCGATTTTCGCGAAAAATCACTCAGATACGGGGTACGATTGATAAAAAACGGGAAAAAGAAGCTTTCGTAGGGGTACGATGAACGAAAATCGGTAAAAATCGGCTTTCCCAACATTGGGAAAACAAGAAATTAGCGAAAATCGACTTTTCCAATATTGGGAAGAATAAAAAATGCCATTGGCTGCATTTCCCAACTATCGGAAAGACGAAAAACCCCGAAAGTCTTTTATCTGACTTTCGGGGTTCAGTTCATTTTGACACATCCTCATAATATAAGCTTCTCATATCATTCTCAAAATAACACTTTATATCTAAGGATTATTTATGCCATGATCATGTATCACTTAGCTTGTATAATTAGTCATGAAATGGATTTTGATAAAATCCCAAAAGTGCTTTTATATAGACTATAAAAAAAGATAAATCACCGACATAGCGTTTTAACATACGTCTCGGCTCTCTATAAATACGATATAACCACTCAAGAGCTAACTTTTGGAAAAAGCGCGGAGCACGCTTCACATATCCAGCCTCAAAATCAATCGTTGCCCCTAATGCCATCCAAATCTTGACATTTGGCATGCAATCCTTATAACGAATAATCCATTTTTCTTGTTTTGGTGCACCAACACCAACCAATACAACATTAGCTTTGCTACGTTGGATGGTATTGCAAATTTGTGCGCATTCTTCTGCACTTTGTTCAAAGCCAAAGGATGGAGAGAGTGCTCCTACAATGATCTCTCTACCGACTTTCTCATTGATACGTTGCATAGCCTTCGTGGCAACTCCCTCTTTTGCACCTAACAAGAATATCTTACAATTAAGATTATCTTTATGATATTTATAGAATGCCGTAAAGAAACTGCTCCCAGGGATTGCTTCAGGGATTGCTTTTCCAGCCAGTTTTAATGCTAAATAGAGAACTCTTGAGTCGCAAACCACCCAATCGGCCTGTTGATAAGCTTCCCAAAAAGCTTTGTCATGCTGCAATTTTACGAGGTGATCAATATTTGGTGTAAAAAGAACGCCTTCTTTCAAATCAGCTAATAACTGCTGTTGCGTGATTGCTTTTAAACGAATATTTAGTATAGTCACCATTAAATTGACTTCAAATCTTTAAATATTTATATTTCCCAGATAAATAAGGAATATACTTATCTATCATCCATGCAGTAAAAATTGATAAAGCACTCACTGCAACAAAAAGAACAATAGGATGACTAAAAAACATCTTCAAAAGTTCATAAAAATAAATATGAATAACAAGAATGAGCATTGAGAGCCTGCCGACAACAGCTAAGCTTGTAGGAATAAATTTACTAATACCTATAATCAGCAAGATACCTACTAAACTATTAAATAGGAAAGTAGGATAATTTTGCCTATAATCATTCCAATACATGTCTATAGGAATCATACCAATATTGTATAACGACATCACGAAAAGAAACAATAGAAGTACAGATAATTTTATTTCTCTTCCTGTTTTCTGTTCTGGTAGTATTCTATCCTTTAACAAATCGCCAAGATAGACAAAAGGAATTACAGTTAGAGTTGTATTGATAAAAAGAGGAAGTTTCAAATGATGTCCAAACAATTGATAAGTTCCTAAATAAAAGCCTATGATAGATAAGGACACTATCAATAAACCCCTATACTCCACTTCAATTTTCTTAATACCATAATATATGATATAACACTCGAACATGCACAACAGAAACCACGATGGGCCATTCATAATCTCGTAGGGATTAAGCCATATTTTAACAAAAGCAAGGAAGGGCTTTGTAAACAGGTAATAGATAAAGTATGGGATGCTCCATATTACAAAGGGGATTAGAAGCTGATTCGTTTTCTTTCTGATTTGTAATTTTAAGGAGATAGGAGTATGATAAAACACCCCCATGATAAAGAAGAATAAAGGCATAACCCACATGGTTACACCAAAATTACCAACTCTACAATGCCATGAAACCACGAATAAAATTGCTATTCCGCGTGCAATGTCAATACTATAATTACGTTTTACCTTATTCATCTATAAATTTTTTAGGAGAGATTCCTATTTCTTGTAATTTAGATTCATATTTTCTTTTATCGACATCTGAAATGGAAGCAGTGCCAAGTACTTTCATTCCATGATAATATGTGTTAAATAAATTATCCAAATCTGACATGGACAAACGTTTTGAAGGTGGATAAACAGCTTGCTCATGCGCTAGTATCAGTGCCTTGTCAAACTTCACGCCTATAATCTTTGCTGGTATTCCTGCTATGACAGCATAAGGTGGAAAAGGTCTGTTTACCAAGGAACATGCACCAATAACAGAGCCTCTTCCTATATTTGAACCTGGTAGGAGAGTAACTCTCGTGCCTATCCAACAATCATCAGAAACTTCTATATCTTGACTCTTATCATTGATATGCAGACTTCCCGTGAATGTATAAGGAATACCAACTGTTGGAGTATGATTGTCAGTAACCACTGTAAAGTCAGTTGATATCTCTGTATAATTACCAATCCTAAGTTTCCCTTTTGTTCCAATAAAAGTAAAGCCACCCAATATTTTGCTGTAATCGCCTATGGAAATAAGTTCAGGTGCCGACACACTAAAAGGAACTGTAAGATAGATATTCTTACCAGTACTGTACATCTGGCGACATAGTCTGTTAATTTTCCATTTGTAAAATTGTTCTATTAACCACATAATCAAAAAAAATTACGCCTGATCAATGCATTGTATTAACCGTTCTATAAGTTTCTTAATCACAATATTTGACTGATATAGTTGAGCTGTTTTAAAGGCATTTCTATTCATTTCCAACTTCCTCTCATCAGGAAGGTTAATGTAATTAACAATACATTCACCCATTCTTCTGCTATTCCCAGGAGGAATAAGGAAACCATTATATCCATCTTTGATATAACTTTTTAAACCACCGATAGCAGACCCAATAACAGGTTTAGAAGCAGCCATAGCCTCCAAACCGACTAGACCTAAACTTTCTTTTAATGTTGTTGGAAAAACAAAAAGAGTGAGATTAGTATAAAATTGAGGTAATTCTGCATGTGAAAGAGCACCATAATAGGTAACTATATGTGATAAGTTTAAAGTTGAAATCAGATGTTTCAATTCTTCAACTTGCCTACCTGTTCCTGCAATTTTAACTTGAATGGGGTGTTCTTTGTAAATATCTTGAATCGCTCTTAGTAAAATATCCCATCCTTTACCTGTGTCAATACGTGAAACATAACCGATTGTGAATGGGGATTGTACAGGGGCTATCATTTCATTATAGAAAGACTTTTCTATTCCCCCCGATGGTGAAACAAATATATTTTGAAGCCTAATATCTTTGAATTTATCTATTAGAATATCTTTGAAGAATTCAGATGGGACGACAACCAACTTGGAATTTATAAGAAGTTTATGTACTGCTTGCAATACGTTTTCTGCTACTTTTGATTTCGTTAAGAGGTCATCTCCATGAATATTGAATACGATATTAAGTTTCTTTATTTTCGACAAGAAAAGTAAAGGAATAGACGAATAAGTGATGTAGTGTACGTAAATAAGAGCATAGTGATGGAATAGTATGTGCAAGGTTATGCTGGAATAAAACCAAAAGTATTTCAACAATTTGCAAATCTTACTTGTTGTCCGTCCCTTAATGACGCATAAATCTGTCTTATAGTGCATGGAATAGCCTTGTAATTCGTGTGTAAAAAGTGCAACAAAGGTACCATACGATGGATCTTTCTCAGAGGGAAATAAGTTGGAAATGACGAGAATTCTTTTCTTACTTTTCATAAGATAGTTTGTAAAACATTAGAGCATTGAGTGTTGCGATGAATAGTCCAGCTGTACTTGAAAAATAAATATGTCCAGCAAAGGTGCTCATACCCAGTAAGATAATATCACTTGCGAAGATAATTTTAATGAGATTGTTATTCTTTTTATTCTGTTTTAATTTGAGGAAAAGGTATATCCATGAAGAAAAATAGATGAGAATGCCTGTATAACCCATGTTGAGGAGAACATCAAAAAAGTCCATTTCTACGGTTCTATTGCCTCCTATACCAAATAATTGGTCGAAGAATGGCGCATTAAAGAAGATGGACGTACGTTGTTCTACAAATATTTGTCTGCTAGAAAGTAGTAATTCTATGAGTCCTCCTTTATTATATGCATAAATAGCTTTCTGCAGGTAAGCTGCATCTCCCGATAAGAAGTTGTCTAAGTTGAATATAAATATGAGATAAAAGGCTGCAGCTATTGTGAGGCCAATAATAGCTTTCTTGTATTTGGCTTTATAATAGAGAATCAAGATTACAGAAAAAATTGCGGAAAGAATAGCCGCTTTCGAAATGATTAAGATACCTAAACAAACAATTAAGCAGCATCCTATGAAGAATATTTTTCTCCCTCTCTCGTAAAGATTGTAAAGTATAAATGGGAATAGCGCCATACAGACTCCTCCTAATTCATTCAATGCATAGAAATAACCGCAGAAACCAAGACTGCCAAAATTCGTTTCGTAGGATCTAAAACCCAGTCCCAAAAGTCCAGAAAAAATGTTGATAGCAAAAATGATAAAATTATAGTTGAAAATTTTTTTTATCCAAAGTATGGCAGCATTATTATATTGTCGGATGAGAATAGATATGTAGACAAATATAAAGATATTGGTTAAAGGCTTCAACAAAAGCTGTAAGGACTCTGTATATTTTTCAGGGCTCACATATATGTAATGAAGGCTTTGCCATAGGATATAAATGACAATACAACACAATACACCCCTCCCTTGTTTAAATTTTAATAGTCTAAACGATAGTAAAAGGATGATGAAAAGTTTGTAGATGATAGATATTGGTACACCTTCTCCTAAACGAAGAAAGAAACCATTAATAGAATCTATTAGCAGCCAAAAGCAGAAGAGGTTGAGAATAAAGCAATCTCGCTGCTTAATAGTATTGATTTGGCTATTCATGGGGGCGTAGTTGTATATGGTTTGTACGATAGTATATGGTTAAAGAGAATATGCACCATAGCGCAATCATACATATAACCATACTCCTAAATGACCAGAGATATACAATATGTGGGAATACACCCATACTAATAATGGTAAAAATGATATAGCCAATAGTTATATCATCAATTTGATTTATGGCTACTTGTAGCAGTGAAACATTATCGAAAATAATCTTTAGAAATAAGCTACATCCGACCATGCAAAATAAAATAGGGCTACTAATGAAGTTTTCTCCTGCAATGAATCGTACAATGATGTCGCTTAATGTTGTAGAGATTGTTATAAATCCAAATGCAGCAAGTAAAGTCACAAGAAGGCTAATGTCCCATAATCTCTTACATTTTGAAATTTTTTTTTGGAAATAAAGTGTGGCTAATTTACTCCAAATAGGATTGAGGACACTTTGATAAATGCTCGTGAAGAATGTAAATACCTTTTGTGCAATATTGACAATTGCCGCCTCTTTTAATCCTAACAATGCACCAGAATAAATGGTTAAAATATTAGTTAAGAAGCTTCCTGCGAAACCAATAATTAAATATTTTATACCTAAAGGTAACAAAAATTTTATATCCTTAATCGTCTGTCCCATTTGAATTCGTATGTTCCACCATTTTCTTTTGTAAATAAAAAAACATGTAGAGATGATGTAAACTAAAAGTGGACAGATAAAATAGATGACAGATGTATATACGATTGAGACTTTAAAAATAGCAAGTCCGGATACAATGATGAAGGTAAAAACGCTTGATATAAAACCAAAGATAGCATTATACTTGTTTTCTCCATAGCTAAAGAATAAAGCCCCAGGAATCGATAGTGGTATCGTGAAGAAGAATAAGAGTAGGACAATCGTACAAATGATATGTCCTTGTTGTTGTAGCTGTAAATCTTCAGTCTTGAAAAGCTTTTCAAATGGGACGTAATGATGAAAGAAGATTAATATAAGAGCTAATAGCAAGGCAAGTGTACTGAAGAAAATGAGTGTAGAATAAAAGTATCTTTTAGTATCTTCGTCTCCTTCTTTCCCACGGCTTAAATTTTTACTTGCAATGCTTCGCAGGACATTCGTTAATCCAAAATCGCCAGTAATGATGACTGCAGCAATGGAGGTGATGCTTCCCCAGAGCCCAAATTGCTCTTGGGTATAGAAACGAATAATAATAAATACTAATAAAGAACGTAACAGCGTCGCGACCGTTGTTGAAAGGAAAATCCAAGAGATGCCTTGTAATAAAGATGATGAAGAGAGCCGTTTTAACCTATTCATTAGGAAATAATAATGTGTGTGTTAAATTATAAAGCAAGATATTAATCTTTAAATGACGAGATTCCACTTCCATGCAAGATACTGTTTTATTTTTACAGGCAACGTATAGCGATAGGGGCTTAATATGGATTTGAACTGCTTTTGTTCATGAATTGGAGTTCTAATCGTCTCCAAAAAGTTTATATCTTCTTTAATTCTTTCAAAAACATTGTAGTTGAAGAGTATCCTTTTTTTAGCATCTTCTAATGTAATCGTAGAGTCAAAATCCCCTCGGAGAGCCTTTTGCATACATTGAATAGCTTGGTTATAATGGGTAATATCTAAGTAGACGAATGAGTTTTTTGGGAAAAAATCATCAATATTAGGGCACCCGTAATAGAATGGTATACACGATGTTAGGAAAGCATCTCCTATCTTCTCTGTCCAATAGTTAGGGCAAATGCAGTTTTCAATGGCTAAACAATATTTATACTTGGAGAGGACTTCAAACTTATCTTCAATAGGCTGATAGCCCATACCATATATGTCTAAGAGGTCGGGATATTCTTCTTTCACTCGTTCTACAAATGCAACTCGTTTACGATGGCCTTGTGTAAAGCGTTTATTTGAGGTGATAATACAAAATTTATTTAAGCGCTTTTCTATCGATTCCTCAAAATTTTGGAAGAATGTCGCATCTAAATTCTTCTTATTTCCTACGAGCCATGGCAAAACGGGATGACTTAGTTTGAAATGCGGATGATGTAGTTTATAAGGGCCAACAACGAGACCATATTGTGCTAAGTAGCTGGACGGAAAAGGTTTTATAAAAGGAGGTTCTCCTATGTACAAAATACGTTTATGTGTGGGTACTTTGCAAATGAGTTCTTTCTCAACACTATCAATCACTGCGATATAATCGTAATCGGTAGTGGTATCGAACACAAATTCTATGTTTTGAAACTGTCCTATGAGCAGTTGTCGCCTCAAATGCTGCTGATCTGACAGAACTAAGACCTTAGTCATTGTTTTATTTTTTTGAGAATTTTAAATGTAAATGCAGCAGGGATAATATAGAATCGGGCCAAATTAAAGTTAGTTATATGGAGTACTAATCTCAAGAAGAACGGAACAGATGTATAAGCCGAAGGTGCTATACCTCTAATTTTAGTATGTAGTTCATAAAACGAGGCCTTGTCTTTTGCTTGACAACAGGCCACTAAATGATGAGAATATAATTTCAAAATGCCGATTTCTAAGGCTTCTTGATAAGAGTTGCTCTTGTCCCTAAAGAACTTTTGAAGCACTTCTATGCTCTTCCAGTCTTGTAAAAACCGTGAACGTGAATATTGATATGTATAAGATTGTTCATTAGTACAATTATAATAGTATAAAGTTTCGTGTATATTTTTTACACTATGTGCATAATAAGCCAGTCGAGCAGTTACTTGATAGTCTTCTCCACAGTTAATATTTGCCAGCGGTTTAATAGCATTATCTCTATATAAACTTGTGCGAATGAGCCGCCCCCAAATACAAACAGGCGCTTTCCTTGCTAATAACGTGCATGCCATATCCTCTGCGTCTAAATACGAAGGTTGAAATACTACTTGCTCGAAATTACTATGTTGCTCTATAAAATCAACGGTTACAATATCACAATCATATTTTATTTGAGTAGCGACCATCTTTGCTACCATATCCTTACTCACATAATCATCAGAGTCAACCCAAGTTATGAAACGACCATGCGCATGTTCTATAGCTATATTTCGTGTAGCAGCAAGTCCTATATTCTCTCTATTTTCAATGATATAGTAATTGAGCTGACAATTTATTAGTCGTCTTTTTAACACGAGTAAACTGTCATCCGTCGAACAATCATCTACAAAAATATATTCTACATTTGGGTATGTTTGTCCCAAAATACTATCTAAGCAGCGATTGAGATATGTACTTACATTATAAATTGGTACACAAATCGATACTAATGGCGCTATTTCTTTGCCTTCTATCATCGGTGGTTTTAATCTAAAATAATCCAATTATCACAAACACAATCACGATTAATGAAGTTATTGGGTGCAACAACGATATGATTCTCAATGGGATGTTGTAACCAAGCTCCCCACCAATAAAAAGTGGAGTTCGATATAATAGCATGTTGACATTGAGTCATGAGATACATATCGGCTATGGTTGCCCACGCATTGTCTTTCTCTTTCACGAAATAAAGATTAGCGTTCGTGGGAAGATTATTCATTGCCCATGCCTGTTCTTGTGTAAAAACAACAAATAAAGGGGCGGGGAGCTGTTCTTGAACGTGGGAGATGGCTTTCGCATAATAGTCTTTATTACAAAGTGGATATGGGGAGTCTTTCTTGTCTTTAACCTCTTGATAGCGACGAATACCTAACATGACTAAGGGCTTGCCTGTACCTTTTAGCATTTGTAGCTCATCTGTTATGGTATGTGGTAGGATACTCTTAAGTTGAAAGTCACGACGAATCTCATCGCTGTAATTCTCAAAATAGCGTGGACTTTGCCAATAGCCTTCTAAAAAGATATTTTTATTCGTAAATTCAAATAAGCGTTTTTCATAATGAAAAGGTTCTTTCTCTTTGATAAATTGATAATGGGGACACAGAAGGTTCCGACCAATTCTACGGCTAATTCTTTTAATATTTAATTCGCCTTTGTAGTTGAAAGTAATCCATTTAGCTGTAGGGAGTTGGCATTTAAAGTGGTTTAATTCAAGATGTCTCTGATATTTGTAATCTTGCTCAAAACCTTGTCTCAAATTAAATGCCATGGGGGTTCGGTAATGGAGTGATAATGCTTTTGCTGTTGCATAAATAAACATCTGGTTTCCTAAGCCGCCAAAGAGTGTTGTTGCAATCATATTTTTGAGATATATTGGGATATGGAATATCTTTTCTCTCCCTATTTTTAATTTTTCCCAAACAAATCGCGGGTGTAAACCTTTGTTTTTACGTCGTCTAACGCGCTGTCGTAACGGTTGGCAATGATGGCGTTGGCTTGAGATTTGAATTGCGAGAGGTCGTTGACGACGCGGCTTCCGAAGAAGGTTGAGCCATCGTCGAGGGTGGGTTCGTAGATGATTACGCGGGCACCTTTGGCTTTGATGCGCTTCATGATGCCCTGGATGGAGCTTTGACGGAAGTTGTCTGAGTGGCTTTTCATCGTCAGACGGTAGACGCCAATGATAACTTCTCGCTCGTCGTGGGGAGCATAATTGGTCTCTTCGCTATAGTTACAGTAGCCCGCGCGCTTGAGCACTTGATCGGCAATGAAGTCCTTTCGGGTGCGGTTGCTTTCAACAATAGCCTGAATTAAGTTCTCGGGCACGTCTTGATAGTTGGCCAACAGCTGCTTCGTGTCTTTGGGAAGACAGTAGCCTCCGTAGCCAAATGAGGGGTTGTTGTAGTGATTTCCGATGCGAGGGTCTAAGCAAACGCCATTGATAATGGCCTGTGTGTCAAGGCCTTTTACTTCGGCATAGGTATCTAATTCGTTGAAATAAGACACGCGAAGTGCCAGATAGGTGTTGGCAAAGAGCTTCACAGCCTCAGCCTCTTTCATGCCCATGAAGAGGGTGGGGATATCGGTTTTGAGGGCACCTTCTTGCAACAGGCGGGCAAAAACCTCGGCCTGCTTGCGCATGTTGTCGGGATTTGTCACCTTTTTGATGGCCTCATTCTCAGCCGTTTCGCCGGGGATGAGCTTGGGATAGCCCACGATGATGCGTGTAGGATAGAGGTTATCGTAGAGGGCTTTGCTCTCTCTGAGGAACTCAGGTGCAAACAACAAGTTGAGTTGTGCCACACCTTGCTGTGCATATTTGAGGTAGAGGTTGCGCGTATAGCCCACGGGAATGGTGGATTTGATGACCATCGTGGCCGACGGATTGACGCTGAGCACCTTGTCGATGACCTCTTCTACGTGGGTGGTGTCAAAATAGTTTTTCGCTGGGTCATAGTTCGTTGGTGTGGCAATCACCACGAAGTCGGCATCTTTGTAGGCCATGTCGGCATCCAATGTGGCCGTTAGGCGCAAGGGTTTCTCGCGCAGATACTGCTCGATGTAATCGTCTTGAATGGGCGATTGGCGATGGTTGATGAGGTCAATCTTTTCGGGAACGACGTCAACGGCCGTCACTTCGTGGTGTTGTGCCAGCAGGGTGGCCATGCTGAGGCCCACATATCCGGTGCCGGCGACAGCAATTTTCAGGTCTTTTTCCATTCTTATCCGATAATTCTAAGACTTATAAAATAAATCAAATAGAATAATTAATTTTTATAAAAATCAAAACATAACAAATAAATACCATCTCTACTTCTTATTCAAAAGAGAATAAGAAATAGAAAAGATTTTGCACGTAACCCAACCATTTAAAAGAGAAGATAAAGAAATAAGGGAAAGAAAAGTACAAGTCGTGCACACTACCATTGTACCCACTCTCTTTGTAAACTTAAAGAAAACCTAACCCCTATTTAATGAACAAGACTTCATAACTGTCTCGTCATATCCTATCTTACAGTTCGATCAATAGTAAATCTGTTATTAATAATGCAAATATACAAAATATATTGATTACGTTATTACATTTTGATAACATTCTTTTATGAAGAATCGAAAAGTTTTTATTTTATGTTTCTTATACATAGAAAATGGGAATAAAAAAGAACTATTAAGCAATATACGCCATAAATTAGAAAGGGATAGGTTCTTTATTATTAATAGGAGGAGGAAAAGCTCCTTCTATGTGTGTCATATCACCTTCATTCATCTTAGAACCAATAATTTCTCCATCACCACTTTTATTAGCTGTATATGACTCTTCAGGGTTACGGAAACTTGTAAATTCTCCCTTAAACGTTAACAAGACATCACCTGTCGCACCCTTACGGTGTTTAGCTATGATTACTTGTGCCATTCCATGTAAGTCGTTACCTTTTTCATCTAAATAGATATGATAGTACTCTGGGCGATGAACAAACAAGACCATATCGGCATCTTGCTCTATAGCTCCTGATTCACGAAGATCACTTAACTGTGGACGCTTACCTTCAAGTCCCTCTCTATTCTCAACCGTACGATTCAACTGGGACAACGCAATGATAGGAATGTCAAGTTCTTTGGCTAATCCTTTCAATGAGCGAGATATAGTTGACACCTCTTCTTGACGGCTTCCAAATTTCATTCCATTAGCATTCATCAACTGAAGATAGTCAATCATGATAATCTTTACACCCTTTTCACGAACCAATCGACGTGCTTTCGTACGAAGTTCAAAGACCGAAAGACCTGGTGTATCATCCACATAAACAGGAGAACCCGTCAATTTTGTTAGGTTTTTATCTAATCGATCCCACTCGTCAGGCGTTAACTGTCCATTAAGAATCTTACTACCTGCTATTTCACAAGTATTAGAAATCAAACGATTCACAAGCTGAACATTATTCATTTCAAGAGAAAAGAATGCTATTGGAATATGATAATCAACCGCAATATTCTTCGCTAAGCTCAATGCAAAAGAGGTCTTTCCCATGGCAGGACGTCCTGCTATAATCACAAGGTCACTCTTTTGCCATCCACTTGTCATTTCATCAAGATCGGTATATCCTGTAGGAATACCCGTGAGTCCACCAGTATTGGCAGATGCTTTCTGAAGAATATCTAAGGCTTGTTGTATGACTGGATCAATCTGCGTATAATCTTGCTTCATGTTCTTCTGTGATATTTCAAACAAAGAACCTTCAGCTTCTTGCATCAACGCATCAACATCAACTGTATCATCAAAGGCCTTCTCCTCCACCCTACTGGCAAATTGAATCAATTGCCGAGCCAAAAACTTCTGTGCAAGAATATGAGCATGATACTCAACATTAGCAGAAGATGCCACACGATCACTAATATCAAGTAAATAACCAGGCCCTCCGATATCATCAATTGTACCTTGTGATTTCAATTCTTCGGTCACAGTCATGATATCAACAGGCCGTTCTGTCATATTAAGATTCTGAATTGCCTGATATATTTTCTGATTTCTTGGCTCATAAAAAGTTTCAGGTCGTATAATCTCTGAAACTAAAGAAAAAGCATCTTTGTCTATCATCAACGCACCAATAACAGCTCTCTCAATATCTGTTGCTTGGGGTTGTAAATGTCCATAAGTATTATCTACTTTGACTGAAGACTTGCGACGTTTTGTTGTATTACTATTATTTTCTGCCATGGGAGAATGATTTTCCGCAAAGGTAACCAATTTTTTGATTATAGAAGTTGATGGTCTATGGATTTTTTGTATTTTTGCAATACGAATTAAAGACAGAAACAATGATAACATTTCCTTGTGCCAAGATTAATCTTGGACTTAACATTGTTGAGAAACGAACTGACGGCTACCATAATTTGGAAACAGTTTTCTACCCCATTCCCCTTTATGATGCACTTGAAATCAAACACATGGGAGAAGAATTTCCCTCTCTTGTTGATTGTGATTTAAAGGTAACAGGAAACATAGTGGATTGTAATGAGGCAGACAACCTTGTTATCAAAGCTTATAATTTGCTGGCTAAAGATTATAAACTTCCTCGAGTTCATGCTCACCTTTTTAAATATATACCTTCACAAGCAGGACTTGGAGGCGGATCAAGTGATGCTGCATACATGATAAGATTGCTTGATGAACGATTCAGATTGAATATAGGTAAAGCTGAAATGGAAAGGTATGCAGCGAAGCTTGGAGCTGATTGTGCTTTCTTTATCAGTAGCGAACCTGTATTTGCAACAGGAATTGGTAATATATTTTCTCCTATTAAAGGTATCAAGGAAGTACTAAAAGGGCACTATATCACAATCATAAAACCAAATGTTGCAGTTTCAACAAAAGAAGCTTATGCCAACATAACACCTCACAAACCTAAAATATGTTGTCGTGATATCATTAAACAACCTATTGAAACATGGAAGGAACTATTGGTGAATGATTTTGAAGAATCTGTCTTTAAGCTTCATCCCGAAGTTGAGAATATAAAGAACAAGCTTTATGAGCAAGGGGCTATCTATGCTGCAATGAGTGGAAGTGGAAGCAGTTTATTTGCTATCTTCAAAGCAGAACCACAACATCTTGATAGTTGTTTTACTGATTGTTTCACCTTTTCCGTACAACTCTAATGATGAAAGATAATGAAAAAGAAATGTTTCCACTCGTATTAGAGAATGGTAATATCATAGGAAGTATCAGCCGAAATGAGGCACATGATGGCACAAAACGACTGCATCCAGTGGTTCATCTCCATGTGTTTAATAATAGAGGAGAGCTATATCTTCAGAAACGTCCAGCCTGGAAAGATATTCAACCCAATAAATGGGACACGGCATGTGGTGGACATATAGATCTTGGAGAGAATGTTGAAGAAGCTCTAAAACGTGAAGTCACAGAGGAATTAGGGATAACTGATTATATCCCTGAACGCATTGGACAATATGTTTTTGAGAGTGATTGTGAGAAAGAACTTGTTTACGTGCATAAAACAACATACAATGAACAAATCTTTCCCAATGCACAAGAACTTAATGGAGGACGCTTTTGGACGAAGACTGAAATTGAAAATAACCTTGGAAAAGACATATTCACACCCAATTTTGAAAGCGAATATAAACGTTTCTTCCATAAAGAAGAATAAACTTATAATAATAAAAAAAGAGATTACAATCTAAAATGTAATCTCTTTTAATCTATTATCTTAGAAAAATTATTTCTTAAAGAAATCTTTTACAGCCTCATTTGGAACCATCTGCTCATCAAAAACATAAGCACCGGTTTTAGGGCTCTTCACCATCTTAATTACTTTTGAGTAAGCGCGACCATCCGTTGAACCTTCATGGAGGGTAGCGACCGCTTTCTTTGCCATATCTTATATGTGTTAAAAGGGTTATTACTTAATCTCCTTATGAAGAGTCATCTTCTTCAGGATTGGGTTATACTTCTTCAACTCAAGACGCTCAGGAGTATTCTTACGATTCTTTGTTGTTACGTAACGGCTTGTTCCTGGCAGTCCACTATTCTTCATTTCAGTACATTCGAGAACGACCTGTACTCTATTACCTTTAGCTTTCTTTGCCATGATAATTATTCTCCTATAACTTTAATGTCTTTCCAGTCGCAGAAACCCTTAGAAACGGCCTGCTTCAAAGCTGCGTCAAGACCAACTTTATTAATGAGACGAAGACCAGCTGCGCTGACCTTGAGGCTAATCCAGCAACTCTCTTCTACATAGTAGAACTTCTTGCTGAAGAGGTTTACATCAAAGCTTCTCTTTGTACGATGCTTTGAGTGAGACACATTACAACCTATCTGTGCCTTCTTTCCTGTAATCTGACAAATCTTAGACATTGCTATCTTTAATTTTTGTTTTCGTTTTTTGATACTTATTCCAAACAGGGTGCAAAATTACAAATATTTTTGAATTATACAAAACATTTCTCCAAAGAATAAGAGGAATTAAGTATTTTTTTGCTTTAACCAACTGTTTTGCCGGTTTTTTCTTTCATATAGTCAAGAAACAAACGCAAAGATTGATTGGTGGCAATGGCTAAGTTTATATCACGACCAAAGTCTTTATCAAGTTTCATCGTGCGAACATCATCCTTATTTCCGCAAGCCAACCATATTGTTCCAACAGGAATATCCGGTGTACCACCAGTTGGGCCAGCAACACCTGTTGCTGCCAAAGCATAATCAACACGTAAAGTCTCACATGCTCCTATAACCATTTGCTGTGCAACTTCTTCACACACAGCGGTCTTTTCTTCTAAGGTTTCATGACTAACGTGAAGTAAATTCTCCTTAACTTCATTTGTATATGAAACGATTCCACCCTTAAAATATTCGCTTGCGCCAGGAACAGCTATGATAGCTTCTGCTATACGTCCGCCAGTACAACTCTCGGCTGTTCCTATTGTGAGACCATTGTCATATAAATATTGCTGTAGTTCTTTACTTAGTACTTTCGTTTCAAGTTCCATCTTATGTTTTATTTAAAAGTTACTTTTGAGAATGCAGGAGCATCAATGCGACCAAAGTCATGGTCAGCAAACTTATATTGTCCTACAATAGCAATCATAGCTGCATTATCTGTAGTATAACTGAACTTTGGAATGTAAATAGTCCAACCATATTTCTCTGCATGTTCGCGAAAGGCATTACGCAAACCATTATTCGCCGAAACTCCACCGGCAACAGCAACATGCTTGATTCCTGTTTGCTTTACAGCCTTACGCAACTTATTCATCAAGATATCTACTATTGTATATTCAAGACTTGCAGCCAAATCATTCTTATGATGCTCTATAAAATCAGGATCTTCCTTCACCCAATCGCGAAGATTATAAAGAAAAGATGTCTTTAACCCTGAGAAAGAATAATCACATCCTGCAATTTGTGGCTCAGCAAATTTAAATGCAAGAGGATTGCCTTGACGTGCCAATCGATCAATAATCGGACCACCAGGATAGCCAAGCCCCATTACTTTCGAGCATTTATCAATGGCCTCACCTGCTGCATCATCAATCGTTTGTCCAAGCACTTGCATATCATTATAGGCATTAACCTTAACAATCTGCGAATTGCCTCCTGACACCAACAAACAAATGAAAGGGAAAGGAGGAGCACTTTTATCATCATCATTTTCTTTGATGAAATGAGCCATGACATGGCCTTGTAAATGATTCACATCTAACAATGGAATATTCAATGACCGTGCTAAACCTTTTGCGAAATTAACACCAACGAGCAAAGAGCCCATCAAGCCCGGACCACGCGTATAAGCCACAGCACTCAACATTTCCTTTGTTATCCCTGCACGCTTGATTGCTTGATCGACAACAGGCACCACATTCTGCTGATGTGCACGTGACGCGAGTTCTGGAACAACGCCACCATAAGCTTTATGTACATCTTGAGAGGCTGTCACATTGGATAACAGCACACCATTTCGCAATACTGCTGCAGATGTATCATCACACGAGCTCTCAATACCTAATATATAAATATCTCTTTCTTCTTCCATAATCACGATTTACAATCTTGCATAAGTACATTAGTAAGATAAGACTTCAACACCCGTTTCAGTCATCAAGAAAGTGTGTTCCCATTGCGCACTCGGCTTTTCATCCCCTGAAATGACCTCCCATCCATAAGGATCGTCTGCATCAATAAACACCTTCCATGTACCCATATTTATCATTGGTTCTATCGTAAACACCATTCCGGGCACCAATAACATTCCAGTTCCACGATGACCATAATGAACAACATCTGGCTCTTCATGCATGGCAAGCCCTACCCCATGTCCGCAAAGATCACGCACAACACCATAATGATATTTCTCTGCATGCTTTTGGATGGCATGACCAATATCTCCTACAAAGCAATAGGGCTTTGCTGCTTCTGCACCAATATCCAAACACTCTTTAGCAACCCTTACAAGCTGTTCTTTTTCAGGGGTGGTCTTCCCACCGATGATAAACATTCGTGAGGCATCTCCAAAATATCCATTCACACTCAACGTCATATCAACATTCACAATATCCCCTTCTTTGAGAATATCTTCTTCTTTTGGAATACCATGACAAACCACCTCATTTATACTCGTGCATACACTCTTGGGGAAGCCCTCGTAACCTAAACAAGCAGGCACAGCATTGTTATCCTTACAATACTGCATACAAATATCATCAATTTCCTGAGTCGACATTCCTGGATGTATCGCTGCAGCTACAGCATCCAAACAACCAGTGTTTACCTTGCTGGCAATACGAATACCTTCAATTTGTTCCGGGGTCTTTATAAGATCGCGGGTAGGCACCTCTTTGCCTTTGTTCTCCCAATACATTACTTGCTTATCGAGCTCTGTTAAAGGCTGACCTGGCAAGCAATGCCATCTTTTTTTCTTGAAATTCATATTTAAACGCTTAAACTTGAATGCAAAAATACAATATATAATTGAAACCAACAATTTTTTCTTCATAATCTTATGCAACGACTTTACACACTAATTATAAGCTGAAACACAGGGAACTCTATCTCTCTCTTCTATGTTAGAATCACACATTCTCGCGCGTAATTTCCTCTTTTTATTCTTTCTGAGTCACTCAGAAGCACATTTTTTCTTCATTTGCCCTTTTTGAGTCGCTCAGAAGCGTGATTTTTCTCCATTTGGCCTTTCTGAGTCACTCAGAAGCGTGATTTTTCTCCATTTGGCCTTTCTGAGTCGCTCAGAAGCGCATTTTTTTTTCATTTGGTCTTTCTGAGTCACTCAGAAGCGTGTTTTTACTTCATTTGGCCTTTCTGAGTCACTCAGAAGCGTATTTTTTTTCCATTTGGCCTTTCAGAGTCACTCAGAAGCGTGACACTACTCTTTTTGACTTCAAATTGTGTAATTCTATGAAAACAAAGCACTTCGGAGAGCATTTTAAGCCCGATTTCCGAAAAAAGTAGCCATAAATTTTCATATCAACTAAAAAACTCGTATATTTGCAAACCCGTAAGGAAGAGAGGCAATTAAACAGAAAAGGAATACAAAATAATACAATACAAATATGACTAAAGCAGATATCATTAATGAAATTGCTATGACAACAGGCGTGCAGAAAAGAGATGTTGCTGTCGTTGTTGAAAGTTTTATGGAAACCATAAAGAATAGTTTACTTGAGAAAAAAGAGAATGTATACCTGCGTGGATTTGGTAGTTTCGTCATTAAGCATCGTGCAGCGAAGACCGCACGCAATATCCTCAAGAACACAACAATGATGATTGAGGCACACGATTTACCAAGTTTCAAACCGTCAAAATCATTTGTAGAACAAATGAAGAAATAACGATAATAAATAATAATATCTCAAAAATTAAAAATTATGCCAAACGGAAAGAAGAAGAAGGGCCACAAGATGGCTACTCACAAGCGTAAAAAGAGATTACGCAAGAATAGACATAAGAGCAAATAAAGCTTGATAGCCTATTAAAAGGACTTAGGGGCATGTCAATACATCCACAAGGGAGTTGTGACATGCCCCTTTATAGTAAAAAACTAAGTAAGGATAAAACAATGACAAGCGAAGTTGTAATCGACGTAAGGGAGAAAGAGATTTCGATAGCACTGCTGGAGGATAAGAATCTGGTGGAATATCAGAATGAGCCACGTCAGGCTTCTTTCTCTGTTGGTAACATCTACGCTGCAAAAGTTAAGAAACTCATGCCGGGACTTAATGCTTGCTTCGTAGATGTTGGTTATGAGCGCGACGCTTTTCTGCATTATCTTGACTTAGGCAGTCAATTCAATTCCTACGCAAAATACCTGAAACAAGTAAATAGCGATAGGAAAAAACTCTATCCTTTCAGTAAGGCACAACGAGTGCCCGACTTGAAAAAGGATGGAAGCGTTCAGCAAGTACTCACTGTCGGACAAGAAGTATTGGTACAGATTGTAAAAGAACCAATCTCAACCAAAGGTCCACGCCTGACTGGAGAGCTTTCATTTGCAGGACGTTTCATCGTTTTAATCCCATTTGGAGATAAAGTATCTGTATCTTCAAAGATTAAAAGTGGTGAGGAGCGTGCACGATTAAAGCAGCTCATCTACAGCATTAAACCAAAGAATTGTGGTGTAATTGTTAGAACAGTAGCCGAAGGAAAGCGCGTCGCAGAACTTGACACTGAAATGAAAGTGTTGAATAAACGATGGGAGGACGCTATTCTTAAGACGCAAAAACAACAAAAAAGACCACAATTAGTATTTGAGGAAACGGGCAGGGCTATCGCTATGTTGAGAGACCTGTTCAATCCAAGTTTCGAAAACATTTATGTAAATAACGAAGAAGTTTACAACGAGGTAAAACACTACTTGACGCTCATTGCACCTGAGAAAGCAGGAATCGTCAAGCTTTACAAAGGAAAAGTGCCTATCTTCGATAACTTCAATGTTACAAAACAAATTAAATCGAGCTTCGGTAAAACAATCAATTATAAGCATGGTGCTTATCTAATCATTGAACACACTGAGGCTTTGCATGTTGTAGATGTAAATAGCGGGAATCGTACAAAGGCTCAAAATGGACAAGAAGCCAATGCACTTGACGTAAACTTAGGTGCTGCTGACGAGATTGCAAGGCAATTAAGATTACGCGATATGGGAGGAATCATCGTTGTAGACTTTATTGACATGAATCTTGCGGAAGACCGACAGATGCTCTACGAACGCATGTGTAAAAATATGCAGAAAGACAGAGCAAGGCATAACATTTTGCCTTTGAGCAAGTTTGGACTTATGCAAATTACCCGTCAACGTGTGCGTCCGGCTATGGATGTCAATGTAGAAGAGACCTGCCCCACCTGTAATGGTACTGGGAAAATCAAGTCGAGCATCCTCTTTACCGACCAACTTGAAAGAAAAATTGACCGCCTTGTCAACAAGATTGGCATCGCAAAGTTCTATTTACACGTTCATCCGTATGTAGCTGCTTACATCAATCAAGGATTGATTTCCTTACGAAGGAAGTGGCAATTTAAATATGGTTTCGGCGTACATATCATTCCCTCGCAGAAACTTGCATTCCTGCAATACGAGTTTTATGATGCTAATGGAGAATTCATTGATATGAAAGAAGAAATAGAAACAAAGTAGAACACGATACTTATTAAAGTATTCTAAAACATAAAGCTGCATACAAATCAGAATCTCTGAATGTATGCAGCTTATTGTTTTATGTTTATAAAGCGATTGAAAAAATTACTTTCTATGTTTACGTTTCAACTCAGGAATCTTGACCCTATCGCCTTCTTTTAGTTCTTTATTCTTGTTCATTACTTCAATATAACATTCCATGCCCGGACCTAAATACAGTCGACTGATTGACGAAAGAGTTTGTCCGCGTTTTACCTTTATCACTTGCTTAACCCCCACAATACGATAAGCACCAGTTCGAACACGTGCATCACTCTTGTTCAACGCCTCATAAGCATCTTCTTCCTTTGAAGAAACAGACTTTTCTGCAACAGAAGTAGGCTTTTCTGCACCAGAAGTAGACTTTTCTGTAACGGATATAGGCTTTTCAGCGACCGGTGTTGGCTTCTTTTCTTCTACAGGAGCAGACTTTTCCACTACTGCAACAGGTTTCATAACCTTTGAACATCCCTTCATCGTAGAGTATTGTTTCTTTAGAAGTTCCAACTGAAGTGTCTGCACCTCCATTTTAAAGTTATAAATCTGTTCATTCTGCTGACACAATTTCATAAACATGAAACATATTGTACCAATCAGAACTACAAATAAGGCAACAAAGCCAACCACCAACGGCTTCATATAAGAAGACTTGTGAGGAGTATTGGCTGCGGTTATATTCTCCGTATCTTCAATGTCGTTTTCTCGAATATCAGTTTCCTCTACCACGGGTTCATCCTCCTTTTCAGATGAAGATTCAAGCGTTTCCTCTTCATCCTTTGCTACTTTATCTGAAGCTGTTTCAATCGTTTTCTGCGCCAATTCTATCTGTTCTACTTCCGAAACATTAGTTTCTAAAAGAGTTTCTTGCCCCTTGTCTTCCTTCACCGACATTGTTTCGGCAGACATCTCCGACACAACAACAATGGGTTCAACAGGCTCTTCACGAGGCAGCTCAATTTCTTCAACAGCTTTTTCCTCTACAATCTCTTTCTTTTCTTCAGCTGGAGCAACTTCTTCCGCTTGCTCTTTGTATTCGTCCTCCAATTCTACCCCATCATTGACAACAACGGTTTCAAATTGTGAGAAAGGTTGATTTACTAACTCTTTCATGGCATTATCGGGAGCAAAAGAGAGCTTATCACGCCCTTCAATTACAATACGTTCACCGGTATTTACATCAATGCTCTCACGCGAACTGACGCTCGTCAACTTAAACGTACCCAAACCTTTTATCTTTACTTGCCGTTCACGATGCACACCCTCATTAATGATTTCAGTCATCAACGAGATAAAAAGTTCAGCATCGGCCAATTTTATGCCATGCTTCTCAACGAGGAATCGGGCTAAATCTTTGATATTAGTCATTGTTTTCTCCTCCGTTTTTTAATTTCTCTTTTACCGAGGCATTAGGCTTAAAAGCCAAGACGAGCTTTGGAGGTACAAGCATACGAAGTCCTGTCGAAGGATTCACAACAACCCGTTCCATGCGTTTCTTCACCTCAAACGTACCGAAACCTGACAGCGATACGTTCTCTCCGGCTTCAAAACTATTGCCCATTCCTTCAATAAGCGTGTTGACAAGCTTTTGAACATCAGCTTGCGTGTAACCGCTTCTCAACGCCATCTCTGAGATAAATTCTTTATTATTCATATCAAGAACTTCTATTTTACGACATGACCATACAAGTCAAAAGCTTCACTATCAGTGATTTCCACATGATAGAAATTACCGACCCGCAGCTTCTTTTCTGATACAGGAATCAACACCTCGGGGTCAACTTCAGGAGAACAAAACTCACTTCGGCCAACATAATAATCACCTTCTTTGCGGTCAATGATAACTTTCAACGTTTTTCCAATCTTCGCCTCCTCAACAGCTGCACTGATTTCTTGCTGCACAGCCATTAAAGTATCAAGACGCTTTTGCTTTACTTCTTCTGGAACATCATCCTTGTAATGCCCTGCACTATATGTACCTTCTTCTTCCGAATAAGTGAAAGCCCCCATTCGCTCGAATTTTGCCCACTTAACAAAGTCAACAAGTTCATTGAAATCTTCATCGGTTTCACCAGGAAAACCAACTAACAATGTTGTACGTAGGTGAATGCCTGGCACAGCCTCACGTATCTTTTTAATAAGTTCTACCGTCTCTTCCTTGCTCACATGGCGGTGCATCGCATCGAGCATGTGGTTGGAAATATGCTGCAAAGCAATATCAAGATACTTACAAACATTTGGTTTCTCTCGAATAACATCAAGTAATTCTAATGGAAATTCATTAGGATAAGCATAATGAAGTCGAATCCATTCTACCCCTTTTATATCGGCAATATCACGAATGAGGTCAGCGATATGGCGCTGCCCATCTATATCAACACCATAATAAGTGAGTTCTTGCGCAATAATCTGAAACTCTTTTACGCCTTCTTCAACCAGTTCTTTTACTTCTTGAAGGATTTCTTCTTTCGGGCGACTTGTGTGTTTTCCCGTAATCAGGGGGATAGCACAATAAGCGCATTGACGATTACAGCCTTCCGCAATTTTCACGTATGCATAATGGCGAGGTGTTGTCAGATGACGGCGACCATTGCAAGACGGAACATCGGCCTTACCAAGATCTGTCAGCAGTTGCTTATAATTGAATTTGCCATAAAACTTGTCTACTTCTGGAATCTCTTGCTCTAATTCATCTTTATAACGCTGCGAGAGACACCCCATCACATAGAGTCGCTTCAATCGGCCTTCATTTTTGGCATTGACAAACTCGAGAATGGTATTGATACTCTCTTCTTTTGCCGATTCAATAAAACCACAGGTGTTGATTACAGCAATCTCACCATCGGGTCGCTTGCTGTCATGCACACAATGATAGCCATTGGCTTCGAATTGCTTCATCAGAAGTTCGCTATCCACGAGATTCTTCGAGCAACCCATGGTGATGATATCGATTTGATTTTTCTTCATCTATTATCCTTATAAACAATATCAAGCGAAAAGTGAATCAACAAATTCCTTGCGATTGAATAATTGCAAATCCTCCATCTTTTCGCCAAGACCAATATATTTCACAGGCACTTTCAACTGGTCACTAATGCCTATTACTACTCCGCCTTTAGCGGTTCCGTCTAATTTTGTGATTGCAAGACTTGTGATATTGGTGACCGCAGAGAATTGTTTTGCCTGCTCAAAAGCATTTTGTCCCGTGCTACCATCAAGCACAAGCATCACTTCATCAGGTGCTTCGGGCAACACTTTCTTCATCACCTCTTTGATTTTCTTCAACTCGTTCATCAGTCCCACCTTGTTATGTAAACGGCCTGCGGTATCAATCAACACCACATCGGCGCCATTGGCCTTAGCACTTTGCAGCGTGTCAAAGGCTACGCTGGCTGGGTCTGAGCCCATTTGTTGCTTCACCACAGGCACGCCCACACGATCTCCCCAAATAGAAATCTGCTCTACGGCAGCCGCGCGGAAGGTGTCTGCAGCACCTAAATATACTTTTTTTCCTGCATTCTTAAACTGATAAGCAAGTTTGCCAATAGTCGTGGTCTTCCCCACTCCATTTACACCAACAACCAGAATCACATAAGGTTTGTGGTCGCTCGGAAGATCCCAACTATCATTATCGTCTGAATTGTTTTCAGAAAGCAGCGACGCAATCTCTTCTCTCAATATCCCATTCAATTCTGAAGTAGAAACATATTTATCACGAGCAACGCGTGACTCTATTCGTTCAATAATCTTCAGCGTGGTATCAACGCCAACATCACTCGTGATAAGCACTTCCTCAAGGTTATCGAGCACCTCATCATCTACCTTTGATTTACCAGCAACGGCACGTGTGAGTTTACTGAAAACGCTCTCTTTCGTCTTCTCAAGTCCTTTATCAAGCGTCTCTTTCTTTTTCTTGTTAAACAGTCCGAAAATTCCCATAATTACGTAATTTGATGATAAACAGCAGATAAACAACATGATTAAAACAAACGTTCTTCTGAATAAAAGCATCAGATGTGATAGCTATTCTAATCACAAACTGCTTGCAACGACATGCCGCTTATCGTTTGCAAAGATAATAAAAAAGTAAGGAAGAAAAAAAGGTCTCTATGTAAAATAACATGAGCCGAACGCAAGAGTGGCAAATTAAAACCTTATTTCACAATAACTTTTCTAAACTTGGAATCACAAACCTGCCCAACAAATCCTTCTATCCGCAGCAAACAAAGCTATTTGCGAGGGCGCGGAAACGTCAAACCTTTCGGGAAACGACTTTC
>ERZ772909.316-NODE-316-length-31402-cov-5.300061_pt1 | contig 31402 bp, 26 predicted proteins | sample MGYA00511137_ERZ772909 | MGnify/ENA primary metagenome ERZ772909 (study PRJEB29015, sample SAMEA2738095) | human oral metagenome | biome: human oral; feature: human-associated habitat; material: saliva | place: China | collected 2270 ... | reverse complement strand
GTTTGTTCAGGAGCACGCCATGGGCTTCTTGCGTTAGTTTCATTTAGTCAGTAAGAACCGCCACAAAGGCTACTACGCCTAACTGCGTTTCTTAGCCTCATCTCTTCCTGTAATGGGAGGAGGTAGTTCTATGAAAAATTTTAAGAAATTATCTTTACTGATAAAAATTCTAAAATTTATAATAGATCTTTACCATTTCTTTAACTAGAAATGACAAAGCCTAACGTAAACGATAAGTGTTCGCAGCACTTATACACGTTAGGCATCATCAAATTTTTAAACTCTTGAGATGAGCCTAACGCCTCAGACACGTTGATGGCTCTTCTTTTTATGAGTAAAGTATAGCATACTTTCAGTAAAAATACTATGTAGTTCGCTAATATAATACGACATAAAGGTCGCTATGTCCAATGGTTAGGAGATATTTGTAAATTTATAGATATATTATTTTGTTATAGGTAATGACTATATATAATAATATGTATCCTGTATAAGGATAAATGTACGTATATTGTTGACATATAATGGACATCCTAGTATACTTAATTCATCGTTAATCGATAGGTTTTACTGGAAAGAGAGGTGGATTGAATGCCTATACGAGTAGTGAAAGGATTACCAGCTATAGGGAAACTTTCAGAAGAGAATATATTCGTCATGGATTCGGAGCGAGCAGAGTCGCAAGATATTCGTCCCCTACATTTAGTGGTGGTGAACTTGATGCCGCGGAAAGAAACGACGGAAATTCAACTGCTTCGTGCTTTGAGTAACACACCGTTACAAACAAAGGTCACCTTTCTTTACACGGCATCTTATACAGCGAGTAATACAAGTCAAGAATACTTGGAAACCTTTTACAGGACTTTCGAGGAAATCAGGCATCAATATTTTGATGGCTTGATTATCACAGGTGCTCCGGTAGAGCAAATGCCCTTTGAGGAAGTGAGCTACTGGGATGAGCTTTCAGAGATTATGGAATGGAGCAAAACCCATGTGTGTTCGACCCTCTACATTTGTTGGGGAGCCCAAGCAGGGATTTATAAGCATTTTGGTATCCACAAGGAAGATTTGCCTACCAAGTTGTTCGGTGTCTATGAACAAGAAGTGCAGAATAGTAAGCCCATGCTTATGCGTGGTCTAGATGAACTCTTCTATATGCCTCATTCACGGCATACGACGGTGAGTGAAAGCGAAATTAACGCTCACCCTCAGTTAGAAGTGCTAGCCCGCGCGGATAAGACGGGTGTTGGTATTGTTAGATCCTATGATAATAAACATGTGTTTATCTTTGGACATCCAGAATATGATAGAGACACCTTATACCAAGAGTATGATCGGGATAGAAAGCAAGGGTTAGAGATTGAGATTCCAGAAAATTATTTCCCTGGAGATGACCCTACTAAGACGCCGATGATACGATGGCGTTCGGCATCGACTATACTCTATACAAACTGGTTAAATTATTATGTGTACCAAGAAACACCATATGAGGTCAGTGAATTGCAATCGAGACCGATTGAAGAAGCATATATACAAGACTGGGTGATTTAATCCTAGTTAATAGATAGTAAAGGTTTAAGAATAGTGAGGAATGTAACATGAGCAACTACAAATTTGAAACATTACAATTACACGCAGGTCATACAGTGGACGGAACAGGTTCCCGTGCGGTGCCAATTTATCAAACAACTTCTTATGTATTTAAAGATGCAGAACAAGCAGCAGGTCGTTTTGCCTTAACTGATGCAGGTCCAATCTATACTCGTTTAGGCAACCCTACACAAGATGTATTGGAAGGCCGTGTAGCAGCGTTAGAGGGTGGTGCTGGTGCGATCGCTGTAGCATCTGGATCTGCAGCGATTACATATGCGATCCAAAACGTAGCCTCTGCTGGTGACAATATCGTAGCAGCTTCCACATTATATGGTGGTACATACAACTTGTTCAGTGCTACATTACCACGTTTCGGTATTACTACGAAATTCGTAAATCCAGACAACTTAGATGAGTTCAAAGCAGCGATTGATGACAACACAAAAGCTGTGTATGTGGAATCCGTTGGTAACCCAGGTGCTAACCTTGTGGACTTAGAAGCGATTGCTGAAATCGCTCACGCACACGGTATCATCGTGATCGTGGACAATACATTCGGCACTCCATACTTGTTCCGTCCATTTGAACATGGTGCAGACGTAGTGGTTCACTCCGCTACTAAATACTTAGGTGGTCATGGTACAACTATCGCTGGTGTCATCGTGGAAAGTGGCAAGTTCGACTACAAAGCAAGTGGTCGTTATCCTGGTTTTGTAGAAGGTGACGTACATTACAATGGTTTAGTATACGGCGATCTTCCGATTCCTTTCACTGTGAAAGTACGTGCTCAATTATTGCGTGATACTGGGGCAGCCATTACTCCACTAGCAGCATGGTTGATTATTCAAGGTATTGAAACTTTATCCTTGCGTGTGGAACGTCATGTAGAAAACACTCGCAAAGTAGTAGATTTCTTGGTTAACCATCCAAAAATTGCTTATGTAAATTATCCTGAATTACCAAACAGCCCATACAAAGCGTTGGCTGACAAATATTTCCCAAATGGTGTTGGCGCAGTGTTCACATTCGGTGTGAAAGGTGGCAAAGAGGAAGGTATCAAATTTGTTGACGCTCTTGAAATCTTCTCTAACCTTGCAAACGTGGCGGATGCTAAATCCTTGGTTATCCACCCAGCAAGTACAACACATGCCCAATTGAGCCCTGAGGAACAATTGACAGCAGGTGTAAAACCAGAACAATTACGTGTATCCATCGGTATCGAAAATGTAGATGATATCATTGCTGACTTAGCGCAAGCATTGGATAAACTGTAAGATATAAAAGTTATATAATACGATATAAGGGAACTCACAGTAGTGGGTTCTCTTTTTCTTGTACAGATGGCAATGGACACGTTTTAAGCTTCTTGTCATGAAAAGACCTCCAATAGAAAAGATGATAAGAAAATAATCACTATATAAGGTCACCATAAGATATATGACCTATTCCATAGAGGAAAGCTGATTAAAGATGCCAACCTTCTTATTTTTAGTGCTTTATAATGTGTCGGAAGATGGTATAAATGCTAACATAAGAATATACAGAAATTATGATGTTGGGAATACACAATATAAGCTATGGTATACTAGATATATAGTTGTACTAAGTAACATGTAATGATACAGCAAGAACTATTGAATCAAAGATAGATGTTGAGATGAGTTCAACGTTAGATGAGTATAAAACTTGGCATAGGATGTATAGAGGCGCAGATAAGAAAGGAAATTAACGAATGAAATGTAAAATTGTGGAAAATACATGGTGGAAAGCTGTGGTATGTGGCATGGCTATGGTTACTTTCACCGGTGCTGTCAGTATAGCATATGATATAAAGACCAATCCTGAAAGAGACTTTACAAAGATGGTAGATAGTGTGCAAGTGATAGATACCCATCGAGCGGAAGGTGAACAATTCTCGCTAGCGAAAGATGGGACTACGCCAGAGAAGACTGGGCTGTATATTAGTCACAAGCCAGGTCATTTTCGAGTATCCCTGTTTGGTACTGTGAAAGATATTCATTGGATTGATAAGGTAGTTCCTACAGATAGTGGACATATAGTGGGTATTTTATTAGGTTTTGATAAGAATACTACTATGATGATCACGAGACGAGATAATACACCAGCGCAAGGTGTTTCTCAGGAGCGATGGAATACGACCTGGTATGATCAACCGATCCAAGGGATGACCGATGAGGAGTATATGGCAATTTGGCGACGCGAAGATCCGCATCTATCTGAAAAATATACACAGCTCGAAGGTGGCTTGTTATGGAGAGAAGATATGACGGCGGCTCGTTGGGATCGGTCTGTGCAAATGACATCAGAAGGACCGAAAGTGCGTTTTACGGTAGACATGATTTTGAAAGACGACCCTACGCATCGGTATGTAATTACGTTTACCTATGATGATATCCAAGAGTATAGTATAGAATCATTGAAACACCTAGTGGATATTCTAGAGTATTTGCCAGATGAAAGTGATGCAGATGCTCAGCAAAACGAAAAGCAACAGACTAAGGAGCAGAGAGCCCCCTTACTAGTAGACGAAGAGTATAACATACCATCTGTGGTGCTGTCAGACATGTCGATGGATACAAAGGATGTAACGGATCTTGAAGCTATATACCATCAGGAGTTAAGCCGAGGCAAGCCATCGGTGCGTAAAGAGCAGAAATTAAGAATTACAGAAGAAGGGATTACGTCCCAATCCACTTGGGAAGATACGAGAAAAACGCAGGCCAGCATCGAACGGTCTGGTCGAATAGGATTAGAGAAAGAATGAGTTAGCGAAAATAGTTGGTGAAAATTGATATAGACCAAGGGAGAACATTACTATGAAGAGAATTAGAGGGAGGAATCACACAGCAATGGGGAAGATATTTTGGAAAGCCTTAGCCTGTGGTATAGCGATTGCGACTTTCACAAGCACCGTAAGTCTAGCAAATGATATACAGGTAAAGCCAATGGTTACATTCATAGACCAGGGAAGAATGAAAAAAGGAATACCAGTTTTTGTAGGAGACCACTATTCAAAAAATAGCCTGATAGAAAACAATAAAGAAGCAGAAAATATGCCGCACTATACGTACATCAATAGTCGTGAGGGGAATTTCCGCTTTGCGATTCCTTGGACAATACAAACTATGGTATGGATTGATACGACCGAACTTAAAGGCAAGGGACATATAGTAGGAGTTCTGTTGCATTTAGATAAAGAGGTAAATATGACGGTAACTCGTATAGATAATGTAGCACCGAAAGGAGTATCCCAGAAACAGTGGAATACTACATGGTATGACACACCAATTCAAGGAATGACGGATGCGGACTATATGGAAGTTTTGCATCGAAAAAGTCCCGAAGTTTTTAAAGAGTTCACAGTAGTAGAAGTGGGGGCATTATCTAGAGATGATATGACAATGGCTCGCTGGGAGCGATTTGAACAGCCTACACCGGATGGACCATATGTAACGTTTACCCTGGATATGATTATGAAAGCTGATCCTACGCATCGATATTTGATGGAGCTTGAATATGATGATATTCATAGATATGATTTGCAGACTTTGTTGCACTTATTAGATAATTTTGTGTATACAGGTGATAAGGAAAATGAAGAAATAACATCTTCTAATCGACTACGTAAAGTACTATCTAGTATGTATGATATAGGACAACTTCAAAAAATAGGCTAGACTCCACTGGTATGGACAGATAGGTTTACAGATACAATGGTAGAGTACCTATACTTTATATTGGTATAGATAGATGTTTTGGAAGGGGTAGATAGTACTTCGTATCGGTGAAATGGGTATATTTAAAAAGAATCTTATAAGATATACTCTTGATTTATGAATTTTACCTATTTATAATGTGAGTAGAGCAGTTCGGTTATATACTTTTGGAAACGAGGTGTATAGATATGGGGACTCACTTAAAATCAATGGAATCTATGCCGGAGTATGAAGAGTTTTGTATTTGTTTAGGCAGAAAAATTGCTTGGGTTAGGCGTTGTCAGGGACTTTCACAGAAAGAATTATCTAAACTATGTGGTATTAGTCCTAGCTATTTGGCGAAAATTGAAGGGGCCAAAGGATCGTTAGGTACATCGGTGCAGGTATTGTATTTAATTGCCAAGACTTTGCAGGTAGATGTGGCAACCTTGGTGTGTCATGATGAAATTGACTACCAGCGGGTACGGATGTACAAGATTAAGCAACGGGTCATGGGATACGAAACGAATCAGTTACATTGATAGACTATGTATAATAGGGAGTATATCATTTTAAATGATAATATAATTGTTCTCAAAATAAAATTGAGAAGAATTAACTGAGAATATAGGGTACATACTTATTCTTTGTATACACAATGAAATGTAAATGATAAATTCTATCAAATAGCTTAATATATAGGTTTGTTGATATAAAAAATGCAACATTACTTGTAAAAATTCGATACAAAAAGTATATAGAAATATTTGACAAGAGTAAAAAAACGTGCAATAATGAGAATGTAAAAAGGTAAGTACCTTAGTAAATGATAATCATAAAGTTAGCGAATTTCTATTTTTTATGGAGGTGTCTCATGCGCGTTATTGGTGATGCATGCATTAAATGTGGTTCTTGTGCTTCTGTTTGTCCAGTAGGAGCAATTGCTGAAGGCGAAGTTAAATACGAAATCAATGAAACTTGCATTGATTGCGGTTCTTGCGAATCCGTTTGCCCAGTAGCAACAATCACAGCTGAATAATTTAAGCTAATAACAAACCCCGTAAACATACGTGTTTACGGGGTTTTCTCATTTTTGATTTATTCTAATTTTAGGCGTTTTCGAGACGGTTGCTCAACCGTTGCTCAACCTTTTTGAGCCCCTCATCATATTACTTATTTTGCTTGTGTATGATTCTGTCAAAATCAGAGAATACTTTCTGCGTACGATTAAATTCTTTATACTCAGTAACTGCTTTCTTATCAGCTTGTAGTTTTGAAATATGCCCTTTATTAGTGAGCACTTCATATTCGTTGAAAGATAGGAATTTATCTACGCTTTCAGCAAAGGCTTTCATGGTGAAAGTATGTTTCCGTTCGATGATGCCTTCGATATAGTCAAAAAAGGAGGATACAGTTCGTTCTAGTTTTCGTATTTCGTCGGCGGTTAAATAATTTTTTGCGATGGTTACATCGGATTTATGAATGCGCCCATGAGGGGAGCTTTTCCAAGTTTGTAATCCCATGTGTGGTTTATCTCTGTCAGCGGTATCATAAATAATTTCCGCAGCAGTTTTACCGGTGATGGCATAATGGAATTTGTTTTGCACCATAGCGTAAAATTGACGAGTGAAAGGATCCTGTACATCGTAGTCAATGGAGCATTCTGCGAATATATCTGTAATTTGTTGATAGATTTGACGTTCGCTGGCTCGAATGGATTGAACTCTACGTAAAAGCTCTTTGAAATAGTTTTGACCGAAGGGAGTTCCGTTCTTTAACATATCGTCATTAAGGGCAAAACCTTTCACAATATATTCACGCAATACCTTTGTAGCCCAGATGCGGAATTGTGTAGCCTCTTTTGAGTTTACACGGTAGCCAACAGCTATGATGGCGTCTAGGTTGTACAATTTTACTGTTGAGCTTTGAGTTTTCTGGGCTAAAGCTCCGTGTTTAGTGGTTATTGCAATTTCTGCAATAACCACTGATTCATCTAATTCGTTGGATTCAAAGATATTTTTTAAATGGCGACTGACAGAAGATAAAGATACTCCGAATAACGTCGCCATATCTTTTTGTGTCATCCAAAATGTTTCGTCTTTAAATAAAACGTTAGTTGAAATATTTTCTTGTCCTGATTGGTAGATGATTACATCTCCATGTAAAGCAGAATCGATAGGAATCATGATAGGCCTCCTTAGTGTCATGGACTGCTCTTTCTTTTACTTATATTACATCTTATAAGAGAGGCAAAGTCAAGATGAAATAGGATAGCATTTATAGTTAGAGGAAGATGTATCTAAAGTATTAGGTGTAGAGTGATATTGCAAGTCTATCAAATTTGTGGGATAATAAAATAAATAAAAAATCGCTGTTGGTCTACTGGCACGACGATAACATATTGTTATAAAGATGCGGTTCGAATCCGCATACAGCGCTTTTTAGCACTCTAAAATAATAGGGTGCTTTTATATTATAATTCATGAGGAGATACGATGGAACGCATTTTTAAACTACAAAATTTGAATTGTGCCAATTGCGCTAGTGTGATTGAAGCAAAATTAAATCAACTAGAATCTGTGTCAGCAGCAACTTTCACGCTTGGCACCCAGCAATTGCGCATTACCTCTAGTATAGAAGATACAGATATGTTACGAGATCAAATCCAAGCGGTGTGCGATGCTACGGAAGATGGCGTAGTAGTGGTACCATTTGTGCGTGCACCTAAAAAAGCACAACAAGTAGAGGATGACCATGAGCATAATTCTAGTTTAACGGGGATTATTATAGGCGCTATCGTGATAGTGGTAGCAGAGTTTACAAATTGGGTGCCAGAGCAATACATGACTCCATTATTAATTGTAACCTTTGTTATACTGGGGTGGCGCATTGTATGGGCAGCAATTAAAAATTTCATGAAAGGTAAATTATTTGATGAAAACTTCTTGATGTCTGTTGCTACTATTGGTGCGTTAATCATCGGTGAATATGTAGAGGCTGTTTGGGTTATGTTGTTTTTCCAAATGGGTATTTATTTTGAGGAACGTGCTACAGAACGCAGTCGTAATGCGGTTATGGATGCAGTGGATCTTCGTCCAGAAGAAGTGCGTTTAATCGTTTGCGATGGTAGCGTGCAGGTGGTGAATCCAGAAGATGTACAAGTAGGGTCTCATATCGAAATTCGTCCTGGTGATCGTATTCCATTGGATGGCCGTATAGTAGAAGGTACTACGCGTATCGATACAGCAGCGGTAACTGGTGAACCAGTTCCAGTGAGCGCTACCGTAGGTACAGAAGTGATGTCTGGGTGCATCAATGTGGATGGGCGCATTGTCTTAGAAGTAACGCATGAATTAAAAGATTCCATGGTTATGCGCATTCTTGATGCTGTGGAACATGCAGCGGCATCGAAACCAAAGATTGATCGTTTCATTACTCGTTTCTCTCGCGTATATACGCCAATCGTAGTGGCATTGGCGATTATTGTTGCCGTAGTACCTCCTCTATTCACAGGAGAATGGCAATATTGGATTTATACAGCGTTAACATTCTTAGTAGTATCTTGCCCATGTGCTCTTGTATTGTCTGTGCCTTTGGCATTCTTTTCTGGTATCGGTGCTGGTTCTAAACAAGGTATCTTGTTCAAAGGTGGTAAAGCGATCGAGGCTATGAGCCGAGTGAAAGCAATTGCCTTCGACAAAACTGGTACTATCACAACAGGCACTTTCAACGTACAAACAGTAGAAGTAGCTGGTACTTATACAGATAATGAAGTGTTGCAATATGCAGCGGCTCTAGAAGCTGGTTCTACACACCCGATTGCTATGTCCATTGTAGAAGAAGTACAGCGTAGAGGAGTAGAGTTTAATACGGCTAAGGATGTAAAAGAAATCTCTGGTCATGGTATGGTAGGCATTGTAGAAGGCCATACCGTATTGGTTGGTAATGGTCGTTTATTAGAAACAGAACATGTAACGGTACCAACCATTGAACATGTATATGGAAGTGAAGTATTCGTAGCTATTGATGGTCAATATGTAGGTCGTATCGTCATTGCCGATGCTGTGAAAGCGGATTCTAAAGAGGCTATCCGTCGCATGAATGGCAAAGGATATCATACAGTGATGCTCACAGGTGATGTGGCAGCGAGTGCTAATCATATTGCTCAAGAAGTAGGTATCCAAGGTGTGCGTGCTGAGTTATTACCACAAGATAAATTAGAAGTGGTGCAATCTCTTCGTAATGACTATGGCTCTGTCATGTTTGTAGGTGATGGTATCAATGACGCGCCTGTATTGACAGGTGCTGATGTAGGTGGTGCTATGGGTAGTGGTGCAGATTCTGCCATCGAAGCAGCAGACGTAGTATACATGAACTCCAACCTAGATTCCGTATGGCGTTCTTTAAGTATTGCAGAACGTACCTTGTCCATTGCATGGCAAAATATTTTCTTCGCTATTGCTGTAAAAATTATCGTTATGGTGGCCGGTGTATTTGGCTTTGCAAATATGTGGGTGGCAGTTTTTGCAGATACAGGGGTATCCATTCTTTGCATCTTTAACTCTGTCCGTATTTTCTACAGTAAATAATATAAGTCCTCCTACTAGCATGTACGTCCAACTATATAGTAGGAGGCATTGTGATATCTTCCCTACTTGTAGTTATACAAGATATATATCACTACATAACAACTATACAGCGAAGAGGACTTGGCCATTAGGCTAAGTCCTCTTTGTCGTGTAGGGACATAGTATACCAACTCATTTTGTCCTATAATCCTGAAAGCCAGCAGAACATAGGGACTGCTGGCTTTTGTGTATAGATCTACTTGTGTTGCTTTAGAAGTAATTTATCATTTTGTGTCATTCAAAATATTTCGTCTTTAAATAGAACATTGGTAGAAATATTTTCTTCTCCTGATTGGTAGATTTGGTTATAAAAACGATTTATTTGCAAGTCTATTAAATCCATGAGATAATAGAATAAATAAAAAATCGCTGTTGGTCTACTGGCACGACGATAACATATTGTTATAAAGATGCGGTTCGAATCCGCATACAGCGCTCTAAGTACTAGGGTGCTTTTTTATTATAGAAATGAGATAAAAATAGGGATAAAAAAATAATAAATGAATATGTAATCATATGTTGACAAAATAGAATTTTGTAGATATAATGAATATATGAATGAATACTCAAGTATAAAATATATGTAATATATCAATAAAAAGGAGTTACTATGGAACGCATTTTTACATTACAAAATTTGAACTGTGCAAATTGCGCTAGTGTCATTGAAGAAAAATTAAATCAACTAGAATCTGTGTCGGCAGCGACTTTCACAATTGGTACGAAACAATTGCGGATTACTTCTACCGTAGAAGATATGGATGCTTTGCAAGAACAAATCCAAGCGGTTTGTGATGCTACAGAAGATGGTGTTGTGGTGGTACCATTTGTACGAGCGGCGAAAAAAGCAAAGCAAGATGATCATGACCATGAACACAATGCAAGTTTATCTGCCATAATCGTTGGTGCTATCGTGATGGCAGTGGCAGAGCTTACGAATTGGGTGCCAGATCAATATATGACTCCATTGTTAATCGTAACCTTTGTTGTATTAGGATGGCGTATTGTATGGGCAGCTGTTAAAAATGGTATGAAAGGTAAATTCTTTGATGAGAATTTCTTGATGTCCATTGCTACTATCGGCGCTTTAATCATTGGTGAATATGCAGAGGCCGTAGGCGTTATGTTGTTCTTCCAAGTAGGGATTTATTTTGAAGAACGTGCTACAGAGCGCAGCCGTAATGCGGTCATGGATGCAGTGGATCTTCGCCCAGAAGAAGTACGTTTAATCGCTTGTGACGGTAGCGTACAAGTTGTAAATCCAGAAGATGTACAAGTAGGATCTCATATTGAAATTCGCCCTGGCGATCGTATCCCATTGGATGGTCGCGTAGTAGAAGGCACTACACGTATCGACACAGCAGCGGTGACAGGGGAACCTGTTCCAGTGAGTGCCACAGTAGGTACAGAAGTGATGTCTGGTTGTATTAACGTGGATGGTCGCATTGTCTTAGAAGTGACTCACGAATTAAAAGATTCCATGGTTATGCGTATTCTCGATGCCGTGGAAAATGCAGCGGCATCTAAACCAAAGATTGACCGTTTTATTACTCGTTTCTCTCGTGTATATACACCAATCGTAGTGGCATTGGCGATTATCGTTGCCGTAGTACCTCCTCTATTCACAGGAGCATGGCAATATTGGATTTATACAGCCTTAACATTCCTAGTAGTATCTTGTCCATGCGCCTTAGTATTATCTGTGCCATTGGCATTCTTCTCTGGCATTGGTGCTGGTTCTCGACAAGGTATCTTATTCAAAGGTGGTAAAGCAATCGAGGCTATGAGCCGTGTGAAAGCGATTGCATTTGATAAAACTGGTACTATCACAACAGGTACTTTCAACGTACAAACTGTAGAAGTAGCTGGTAAGTATACAGAAAACGAAGTGTTGCAATATGCAGCAGCTTTAGAAGCCGTATCTACACACCCAATTGCGATGTCTATCGTAGAAGAAGTACAACGTAGAGGGGTAGAGTTTAATGCGGCTAAGGATGTAAAAGAAATTTCCGGTCACGGCATGGTAGGCACCGTAGAAGGTCATACTGTATTAGTCGGCAATGGTCGTTTGTTGGCGAAAGAAAATATTGCAACCCCATTGATTGACTATGTGTATGGTAGTGAAGTATTCGTAGCTGTTGATGGTCAATACGTAGGCCGTATCATTATCGCTGACGCTTTAAAAGCTGATTCTAAGGAAGCTATTCGTCGCATGAACGGCAAAGGATATCAAACAGTGATGCTTACAGGTGATGTGGCAGCTAGTGCGAAGTACATTGCTCAACAAGTAGGTATCCAAGGAGTACGTGCTGAGTTATTACCACAAGATAAATTAGAAGTGGTACAGTCTCTACGTAATGATCATGGTTCTGTCATGTTCGTAGGCGATGGCATCAACGATGCGCCTGTATTGACAGGGGCTGATGTAGGTGGTGCTATGGGTAGTGGTGCAGATTCTGCCATCGAAGCAGCAGACGTGGTGTACATGAACTCTAACTTAGATTCTGTATGGCGTTCCTTAAGTATTGCGGATCGTACTTTGTCTATTGCATGGCAAAATATATTCTTCGCTATTGCAGTAAAAATCATCGTTATGGTAGCAGGTGTATTTGGTTTTGCTAATATGTGGGTAGCTATTTTTGCAGATACAGGGGTATCCATTCTTTGTATCTTGAACTCTATCCGTATTTTCTACAGCAAATAACATGCGTCCTCCTGCTAGCATGTACGTCCAAGTATGTAGCAGGAGGGATTGTGATATCTTCCCTACTTGTAGTCATACAAGGCATATATCACTACATAACAACTATACAGCAAAAAGGACTTGGTATTAGGCCAGGTCCTTTTTGTTGTACATGAGTATCGTATTTACTCCTATACATTGATTGAGTGGAAACGGTGAAAGATTGTTAGAAACTTTCAGAAGAAATCATAAAAAAATTGACGAATTGCCCTCGATTGATTAAGATAGAGGGTAGGGTTATTAAGACGTTAAGGAGGTGTCACATGTTAACGGTACACAAACACGTAGAGGGGGAATTGTTCACAGATTCCACTGTACAAGATGCTACAAAAGGTTCATGGATAAATTTGGTGAACCCAGACCCCGATGAGTTGGCTATCGTCAATATGATGACACAGATTCCAACAGATGTATTGAAAGCGGCCTTAGATACGGAAGAACGGTCACACGTGGAAATCGAAGATGAATATATCTTCGTCGTTATTAACATTCCGGTGCTACGTGGATCTGACGTATATGATGCGGTGCCGTTGGGTATCTTTGTGACAGAAGATTTCTTTATCACCATCTGTTTAGAAGAAGCAGAGGTACTCTATCCATTCTTGAGCAACCAAATGCCGACGTTCTACACTTTTAAAAAGACAAGATTTCTATTCCAAATCATGTATCGCACGGCAGTGTTATACTTACGATACTTGCAACAAATCGACCGCCGTACAGACGATATAGAAAAGAAATTACGTCACACCACACGCAACAAGGATTTGTTCCAACTCTTGGAATTGCAGAAATCCATGACCTACTTTACGTCTGCTTTGCGTGGCAATGGTACGGTAATGGAACGGATCTTACGGGTTCGCCGTCATGATGATGTGCGGTACTTGTTAAAGATGTACGAAGAAGATGAAGATCTGCTAGAAGATGTGATTATCGAGAACAAGCAGGCTGTGGAAATGGTCGAAATGTATTCCAATATTTTAATGAATATGATGAATGCTTTTACGTCCATTATTTCTAATAATTTGAACTTAGTCATGAAACTGCTAGCGGCTATGACGATTATGTTAGCCGTGCCAACTGCGATCTTTAGCTTGTGGGGCATCAATGTACCAGTCCCATTTGCGGATACAGCTTATGGCTTTGAGTATGTCATCGGCATTGGCATTAGCTTTGCTGCCTTGGCGGGTTATTGGCTCTGGAAAAATGATTTCTTTTAATGACATAATAAGATACAACACACCTAGGAGTTATTTCTTAGGTGTGTTTTTTGTGTATTCCATGAGAATAATGATATGTGTTTTATGAGAATAACGATGACTATTCTTTGGCGTGTAGGACGAAAATCAAATATTATAAGTGCTAGTTTAGAAACAGTATGTCTAGTTTTACTTATGAAAGTTTTTTATATCTATTTTATGATGCAAAAATAATATTCAAAATGAATAAAATTGCTATATAGATATTTTCCAATTTGTGTAAAAATGATGATTAAAAATGATATATATCACAGATAAATGACTATAAATGTACACTTTCAAACAAGTATGAGTTGCATGTCTTGCAATATTCGCATTTGTCATTTGACAATTTTGATAAAAGAATTTAACATATTTATGTAATATCTATTTTAGAATATGGGCGTAGACATTGACTATGAATACCGAGTATAAGGGAAGAATAATTTGGGGAAGATATTACTAAAAGTTGTATAGGGTTATGGGCAAGATGGAGCAAGATTGTCTAAGCTGTAGCCCTTGCTAACTTTCTGTATGTATCCACCCCGAAGGGTGGTTTTTCTTTTTTTGCTAGTATTAATTACATCAATGTATGCTCATCAATATTAAGGAAAGGATGTGGATGATTGAAAACCATACTGAGTAAAATGTCACAACTGCTAGTCACATTAATAGGGGTTACGTTTCTGACGTTTTGCTTAACCTACATTGCTCCTGGGGATCCAGCTTTGATGGTGTTGGAAGCAGGGGACACTATTGTGTCGCAGGAAATGATTGATGCTACACGAAAAGAGATGGGCTTAGATCGGCCTTTTATGGAACAGTATGTGCACTGGGTAGCAGGTGCCGTACAAGGTGACTTGGGAACTTCCTATTCAGGGAAAAAACCAGTGACCGACAAATTATTAGAGGGCTTAGGTGGTACAGCTCTATTAGCTGTGACAGCCTTTACACTAAATGTGCTCATTTCCATACCCATGGGTATTTACTCGGCGGTGAAAGCGAATAAACTGCCAGACTTTATCATTCGATTCTTTGCTTTTGTGAATGTATCTATGCCAAGTTTCTGGTTAGGTATGATTTTGCTGTACATCTTCGGCTTGAAATTGCATTGGGTACCGATTGCCACGTCTGTTGTTAGCGCAAAAGCTTTAATTTTACCAGCGATTACATTGTCTTTTGTGATGGCAGCTAAATTCACACGTCAAGTGCGGACTGTGATTATTGAGGAGTTGCATCAAGATTATGTGATGGGGGCTAGAGCTCGTGGTATGAGTGAATCGCAAATTCTTTGGAAACATGTATTACCAAATGCTTTATTACCGTTGATTACGATCATGGGCATGGGTATTGGTTGGCTCTTGGCAGGGGCAGCGGTTATCGAAATCGTATTCTCTTGGCCAGGTATGGGCAAAATGGCAGTCTATGCCATTGCCATGCGTGACTATCCGTTGATTGAAGGTTTCGTATTGTGGGTAGCTCTCATTTATACAGCCATCAACTTCATGGTAGACCTGTCCTACTCTATATTAGATCCACGATTGAAAGGGAGGGGATAAAATGAAAGAATTTATTCTGCAACACAAACGCTTTTCTTTCTACTCCCTCTTAGTGGCTATCGTAGTAGGAATTGCTATATTTGCTCCTTATATCACACCACATGATGCGTTTAATGCAGATATGTCAAAAGCTTTCTTAAAGCCCTCTGCAGATCATCTGATGGGTACTGATAAATTGGGACGTGATACATTCTCCCGTATTATTTACGGCACACAAACTTCCTTGTTCATGACAATAATTCTAGTAATACTAACAGCTATTGTTGGTACAGTGGTGGGGATTTTGTCTGGTTTCTTTGGAGGTAAAGTAGAGATTGTATTGATGCGCTTTACAGACATTATGTTATCCTTCCCAGGGGTGGTATTGGCCATTGCCATTGCCGGAATTATGGGTGGTAGTGCCATCAATGCGATCTTAGCTCTTGTTGTGGTGAGCTGGGCGAAATACGCACGATTGATTCGATCTGCAGTGATTAAACTTCGTCATAATGACTTTATTGCGGCAGCTAGAGTGAATGGGACAAAACAGTTGACCATTTTATGGCGCCACATTTTACCGAATGTTTTGCCTTTGGTTATCATTACAGGGGCAATGGATATCGGAACTATGATGATGGAAGTTGCGGGACTTTCCTTCTTGGGCTTTGGGGCACAGCCTCCGACGCCAGAATGGGGCTTAATGCTCAATGAGAACCGTCAATATATTTTATCGTCACCAGAATTGATGTTATATCCAGGGATGGCCATTTTCATTGTGGTTACCATCTTCAATTTATGGGGCGATTCGCTACGGGATGTCTTAGACCCACGTAGTACAGATTCACATTAATATGTTAGTTGTAAATTTTGTAGAAAGGAACTTAACATGAAACAAAGTTGGAAAAAATGGCTTCGTAATGCTACATTTGGCGTTATGGCAGTAGCGGCATTAGGTGTGATAGCAGGTTGCGGTAACGACAATGCGGCACCAGCTGACAAAAGTGTATTAAAAATTGGAGTGACAAACTTCGCAGACACATTGGAGCCAACACAAAACTACTTTGGTTGGGTAGTTATGCGTTACGGGGTTGGCGAAACATTAGCTAAATTTGATGATAAAATGAATACACAACCTTGGTTGGCGGAAAGCTGGTCTGTATCTGACGATAAAATGACTTGGACTTTTAAAATCAACGACAAAGCTAAATTCTCCAATGGCAATAAAGTGACTGCTGAAGCGGTAAAAGAATCCATTGAGCGTGCTTACGAGAAAAATAAACGTGCCGCTACATTCTTCAAATACACAGATATCAAAGCAGAAGGTCAAAACTTGATTATCACTACAGATAAAGCGTATCCAAATGTACCTGGTTTCTTGGCTGACCCATTATTTATCATCGTAGATGTGTCCGCTGAAAAAGCTGGCCGTGACTTCGCGAAAGAAGGTCCTATCGGTACTGGCCCGTACAAAGTGAAATCTTTCACTAAAGAAAAAGCAGTGGTAGAAGCTAATGAAAATTACTGGGATGGGGAAGTTCCTTTCAAAACAGTAGAAATTCCATCTATCGATGACCCTACAACTCGTGCATTAGCATTGCAAAACGGCGATGTAGATATCGCAGTTAACATCGGCGCTGGCGACATTGAAAGTATGCGTAATGACAGCAAATTCAATGTAGAAGAAATCGCATCTTTGCGTACAGTATTAGCTCGTATTAACCAAAAAGGTGTATTAGGTGATCCAAAAGTTCGAGCTGCCTTCATCAGTGGTACTGACCGTAAATCCTATAATGAAGTATTGTTGAAAGGTACCTTCATCCCTGGTAAAGCTCCAATTCCACCAAGCTTGGATTATGGTTTCGATAGTTTGAAAGACCCTAATGCATACAATCCTGATCGTTCCAAACAATTGTTGGCAGAAGCTGGCTGGAAAGATACTGATGGAGACGGTTATGTAGATAAAGACGGTAAAAACTTAGAAGTACGTTTCGTAGTATACAACAGCCGTCAAGAACTTCCAATCTATGCAGAAGGCGTTCAATCGGATATGAAAAAAATCGGTATTAAAGTAAACATTGAAACTGTTGACTATAACTTACTCGATAAAATGGGTATTGATGGCGACTATGACTTGTTGATCTCCAACACCGTAACAGCGAACACTGGTGACCCAGAAATCTTCTTAAAATGGTACTGGAAAACTAACTTGAATGGTGAAAACCCTCAAAATGGTTCTGGTTACAGTAATCCTAAATATGATGCCATCTTGGATCAATTAGCAGTTGAATTCGATAAAACTAAACGCCAAAGCTTAATTATCGAAGCACAACAAATCTTATTGAATGATGGTGCAGCATTATTCTTAGGTTACCCTAAAACAAATATCGTTAATAACAAATGGTTAACAAATGTAGTGATGTACCCAACAGACTACTACTGGTTGACAAAAGATATTAAACCAGCAAAATAATCCTTTGTAGATGTCCGCAACAATCGGGAGGCGCAGTGCCTCCCCTTGTTGCATGTAGCAGTAACTTTCAGTACCATACTCACGAAATAGTCAGAAAGGATCTATATGTTACTTAGTATTAAAAATTTAGCCGTTACCTACGGAAATAATCCGAATCCTACGATTGCCGGTGTAAATTTGGACTTGGCAGAAGGGGAAATTGTCTCCATTGTAGGCGAATCTGGCAGTGGTAAGACGACGGTCATCCGTGCCCTATTAGGGGTATTGCCCAATACAGGTCGTGTGTCTGAAGGCAGTATCACCTTTGACGGTCAAGATTTGCTATCCTTTTCCACAAAAGATTGGTTAGACTTACGAGGCAATCACATTGCTATGATTTTCCAAGATAGTGGCAATATGATGAATCCTATCCAAACTATTGGGAAGCAATTTGTAGAGTTCATTCAATTGCATAGCACTATGTCTAAACAAGAGGCAGAGGCAAAAGCTATCGAAATGTTGGCGCTCACCAATTTGCCACATCCTGAGGCCATCATGAAATCCTATCCATTTGAACTCAGTGGCGGTATGCGCCAACGGGTAGGTATTGCCATGGCTATTACATTCTCTCCTAAACTATTGTTAGGTGATGAACCGACATCGGCCTTAGATGTAACGACGCAAGCACAAATTGTAGAAGAATTATTGCGTATCAATCGTGAGAATAAAACATCGATGATTATCGTAACTCATAATATCGGTGTGGCGGCTCATATGTCTGATAAAATTGTGGTTATGAAGCAAGGGGCTGTGGTGGAATATGGAACAGCTGAGGAATTGATTCGCAACCCACAAGCGGAGTATACGAAACAATTACTCAATGCAGTGCCAGAAATCGGAGGGAAACGCTATGTCTGATATTATTATGCAAATTCAAGATATTGTGAAAGAATTCCCTTTAGCTGACGGTTCTACTTTGCGTGCTTGTAATGGAATCTCCATCGATGTAGAACGGGGAGAAACCTTAGCCATTGTAGGTGAGTCTGGGTGCGGTAAGTCTACTTTGGTGAAGACTATTATGAATATGCATGCTCCTACATCTGGCTCTGTTCTTTTCAGAGGTAAAGATATTACGAAATTAACAGATGAAGAAAAGCGCCAAAATTATCGTCATATTCAAATGGTATTCCAAGATCCAACAGCCGCTTTCAATCCGAAGATGAAAGTGCGTGACATCATTTGTGAACCATTGCGCAACTTTGATCTCATTAGCAAAGCAGATGTAGATGCGAAAGCTAGAGAATTGTTGAAAATGGTAGATTTACCAGAAGATTTTGCAGGCCGATATCCGAATAATATGAGTGGCGGACAACGGCAACGTGTGGCTATTGCTAGAGCCTTAGCATTAGAACCAGAAATTATCGTTTGCGATGAAGCCACGAGTGCTCTAGATGTATCTGTACAAGATACAATCATCGAACTATTGGTACGGTTACAAAAAGAAAAAGGCATTACCTACCTATTTATTTGCCATGATTTGGCATTAGTCCATTTATTCTGCCACAAAGTTGTGGTTATGTATAAAGGGGAAGTGGTAGAACGCCTGAATGGAGATGCCTTAGCAGAGGCGCAACATCCGTATACAAAACAATTATTAAGCGCGGTTTATAATTTAGAGCGCTAATCTATCGCTAACATTATTTTTCATTAGATGAATAGATTGTTTTGTAATATAACATAAATTGTATGAATAAGACATACTTGTGTTATATGAACATATTTTGATATAATAAACGTATCAAATGGTGTATGAAATTGTTTCAAGAGGAACACCTAGGTGTTCCTCTTTTTTGTGAGGGTAAGATGGAAGAACGATTGACCTACAAAGACTATTTAAAAGTGACAATTCCATTTATGATTTCTACTGTGACCCAACCTCTCTTAGGGGCGGTGAATACTGGGATTATGGGGCATATGGATAATGCTATGTACATTGCTGCCGTAGCATTAGGAGTTATCTTGTTTAATAATATGTATTGGCTCTTTGGATTTCTGCGGGTGGCTACTACGGTGTTTTCCGCACAGGCTTTGGGAGAACAATCGAAGGAAAGTACATCACTCAGTTTCTTTCGACCTCTTATCATTGCCTTATTCATCAGCGCAGCCTTTATCATCGGCTATCCTTGGATATTTGATTACTATGCAAGTTTTATGCATCCCGACCCAGAGGTGATCGCTTTGATGGCGGATTATACAGATATTTTAATCTGGGGAGCTCCTTTCGTATTGGTCAATTATGTTACGTTAGGTTGGCTTATGGGACAGATGATGATTCGCGCCACTATGATTATGCAAATCTCCATGAACGTGCTAAATATTGCTTTGTCCTTCCTTTTCGTATTTGGCTTTGACTTTGGAGTAAAAGGGGTGGCTTGGGCATCTTTGATTTCCCAAATCTATGCGTTCTTAGTAGGCCTAGGTGCTATGTACTTAGTTCGTGAACGGTTAGACCTAACGGCCCATATATGGAATGCCTTAAAACGGGTGAAACCATTCCTATCCATTATGAAAGTCAACACAGACCTTATGCTTCGTACATTTTGTTTGTTGACCATTAACAATTTGTTTGCCAAAGCAGGCAGTGCTATGGGTAGTGATGTACTAGCGACGAATGCGGTGATTTTGGAGATGATCTTCATCATGGCATACTTCACAGATGGACAGGCGAACGGAGTCAGCGTATTTACTGGAAAAGCATTTGGAAAACGTGACTTGGTGCTTTGGAAAGATACGTTGAAGATTTCCCTGCAATGCTTAGCGGTATATGTGGTCATTGTAGAAATCGTGCTGGGATTATTCCGTAATGATGCCATTATGCTTATGACCTCAGTACCAGAAATTTACACGATGGCCTTGGAATATTCCCATTATCTATTGATCTATCCTATCTGTGCAGCAGTAGGTTTATTACTATATGGTATGTACAATGGCATCGGTCAGACTGCATCTATCCGGAATATGATGTTCATTGCAGTGGTCTTCTTTGTAGGCATGCAAGAACTACTGATCCCTCCATTCGGTAATGACGGAATATGGATGACCTATGTGCTCACGTACCTATTAGAATCCATCATTTTAGTACTGTTCCTGCCGTTGGCAAAAAAACGGTTTTCCTTAGCGGTCTAATATGTTTCTAATGAAAATTGCTGTTTTACAAAATAGCGTAATCAATAGTAGATAGATGTTTTACATTCTAGTCGGCACAACAATATGCCATAAAGAATATCTTAATGATAATTAAAAACATATACAGTTGATATTACTATAAAAAAGCGCTACCTATGAGCGAGTATGCTCAAGGTAGCGCTTTGTTATATATATGAGATTATTCGTGCTGATGTTCTAAAATCAGTGGTTCTGTAATATGGTAAAAGTATCGTGACATATCTTCGATGGAGTATTGTCGATCGTTTTCTAACCACCAAAGTACCATTTCCACAAAAGATCCGGCAATGTGATTCGAGATAAAATCATGAGGGATGTTATTGTGTGGACAAGTTTGATTGTTTAAGAAATGACTTTGGATGAGTTCTTTCAGACTGCTCTTGAAATGACGTAGGAAGAGTTCGTTACTTTCACAGGAAAGAAGACCCAAAATATTATTATCGTTGTCCTCTAAATGCTGCAAGATATGGAGGAAGATAGCTTCCTTGATGTGGCTGTTTTTATATAAGCCATGAGCATGAGAGAAGTCCGATGCGGTGTCGATAATATGAGAGAATAATTCGTGACAGAGCGCTTCTAATAGATCTTCTTTTGTTTCAAAGTGTGCGTAAAATGTACTACGGCCAATGAGGGCTTCATCGATAATGTCTTGCACGATGATAGCATTATAATTTTTATGTTCTAAAAGCCTAACAAAGGCGTCGAAAATAGCTTTTCTAGTTTTCATTTGTCGTTTATCCATAATTCCTCCTTACATATGTGAATCAAACAAAATGAGATACTTGTTCAATATAGGATACTTTTCTATATATGTTTCGTAAATAACAAAATAGAAAAAGTGATTCTTGTCAAATCTTTTAATTCCTCTATACTAATAGTATATCATAAGTGACAAAGTGTTTCATATCTTTGTATATGTGAGTATATCATAGAATGATACATTGAAAGATTCCATTGTTGGCTTGTATACCTATGGAATGTATCAATTGTGTATAGATTAGAAATAAGAGAGGATGTGTTCTTATGTTAGAACGAATTGATGCGATGTTAAGTAGTGCTGCTACTACAATTATTACAGGAGCTATGTTTTTAGCTATTGTGTTACACACTACATTTGATGTACCTAGCTGGGTTCACACATCATGGGTAACGGTGTTAACATACCAAGCAGGTTTATAGTTGTAACATGAATTTTCTTGTGGTATACTAATCTTATAATTGAATAAATTCGATATAATACATCGATTATATGAAAGGAGTATACCATGAAAGAAATTTTAGGTTTCCATTTACACCACTGTCCATATTGCGCTAACGCGTTCCGTGCTATTGAAGAATTGCAAGCAGAGAATCCTGCATTCAAAGATATTAAAATTAACTGGGTAGAAGATCAAGATGCTGTAGAATTGTTCAAAACGCATCCATACGAATACTATCCGAATTTGTGGTTCGATTTGGACAAACAATATGAAGCACAACCTGGTGAAAGTTACGAACAAACAAAATCTTTAATCAAAGCAGTGTTTGAGAAAGCGATTCAATAATCGATTTTACTTTCATTAAAAATACTATATAATAAAAGCAGATGCTATGATGCATCTGCTTTTTCTTGATGTAATCGCAGGTGTTAGAGCCTTGCGTGAGGAGGATATATGTTAAATTTTGTGGCCTTAGATTTTGAAACGGCTAATGAAAGTAAGAATAGTGCTATTTCCTTAGCTGTGGTGACTGTGGAAGATGGACGGATCACAAAGCGTGGCTATAGTTTAATTAAGCCCCCAGTGATGCAGTTCAACCAAGAGTTTATTGGTATCCATGGCATCCAACCGGAAGAAGTGTTGAATAAGCCTACCTTTGATCAGTTGTGGCCGGCGATTTATAATAACCATTTAAAAGGTAAACTGCTAGTAGCACACAATGCGAAGTTCGACATCGATGTGTTACGTGCCACCTTGGACCACTACAATATTGAATGGCCTGATTTAGAATATACTTGTACCGTCCGCATCACACGAAAAGTATGGCCTGATTTAGTGAATCATAAGTTGAATACCTTGGGCGGATTCTTAGGTATCAAATTTAACCATCACAACGCGCTGGACGACTCTGAAGTATGTGCTAAAGTAGCCATTGCAGCAGCGAAAGAAAAAGGTGTAGATTCCATGCGGGGCTTGTTACACTTAATCAATATGAAACCAGACTCCTTCATCACCGATGAACGACGAGCCCAAATGGAAGTCAAACAAAGCGGCACACAAGATACCTTCTTCTAGTGAGCCATGGTATCTACTAGGGCTTTTATAGGTAAGGGGGATTTTATATGGGTGTTAATGGATACCTGCGTTTAATAGAACTATACATGGGCAAGAGCACTCCATATAGCTATTACATTTAGTCATATTACTAGTAAATTGTATTTGTATATATAAAAGTAAGAAAAATATTTAAAAAATATTTTGTATGATATGGATAGGAGTCCTACAGATATCGAAACGATACATGCCTATGATATAAGAAAAATAGAGGGGAGTTAACTACTAATCATCTTTGGAAGAAAAGATAATAGTAAATATACTACATTATCCCATTCCCCCTCCGAATAAGCCCTCCTATGATGTACACATAATCTATGGATTACTAGAATTTTATACAAATCGACACCAAAGTAATAAGAAACCGGTGCCATATTCCCCTGAACGAACATTCAGAATGCAGTGAGAGAAGGGGGATGTGGCGCCGGTTTTGTATCTCATAAAGGAAAAATTGTGATAAAAATCATGCTGCTCATCAGATTATGAGTAAATCATATAACTTATTATTTAATTAAGTATTGAAAAAAATGTTAAAATATGAAAGAATAGGTATGTATAAAAATTATCTTTCATTTTTTGAAGCATATAACTATAGATTGGAGGTATTCCATGTCGGAATTACGATGGAATCCTTTATTGCGGACTTGGACAATGGTGGCTTCAAACCGTAAAGCACGCCCAACGATGCCAAAGGATTGGTGCCCATTCTGCCCAGGTATTAATAAAAAAGTCCCTGCAGATTATGATGTGTTGAAATATGATAACGACTTTCCAGCCTTAACGCAAACGCCAGAGGCTCCTTATGAAGATGGTAATGACTTTTACAAAAGTCAAGAAAACTATGGGAAATGTGAAGTTATCTTATATTCTCCGGAGCATACTGCTAAATTTTACGAATTATCCGAAGATCATATTGTTAAACTACTAGATCTTATTAAAGAACGTCATAGTGAATTAGCAAAAGATGAAAAAATTAAATATATCTATCCTTTTGAAAATAAAGGGGAAGCTGTAGGTGTGACAATGCCACATCCACATGGTCAATTATATGGCTATTCCTTTGTACCGCAGAAGCTACAAGTGGAACTAGATAGTGCGAAAGATCATCATCATGAACATGGTGAATGCTTATTCTGTAAAATGAATCAAGTTGAGAAAGAAAAAGATGCTCGTATTGTGGGAGAAAATGACTCTTTCTTAGCCTATATCCCGTTCTTTACAGATTATCCCTACGGTGTATTTGTCGTGCCAAAACGTCACATGAATTACATCACAGATTGTACTGAAAAAGAAACCAAAGATTTGGCGCATATGTTAAAAACATTAACGGAAGCCTTCGATCGTTTATTTAATATGCCATTCCCATACATGATGGTATATCATCAAAATCCTGTAAATAGCCCTGAATATGCAGGACATGAAGAATATTATCACTTTAATATTCAATTCTATCCTCCTTTCAGAGAAGCCAATAAAATTAAATACTATGCATCCTCTGAAATGGGAGCATGGGCAGCAGCGAATACGAGTGCCGTAGAAGAAACAGCACCGGAATTACGCAAACTATATAGTGAGGTTGAACAAGCAAATGAATAAAGAAAAATTACAACAGCGTTTTCTGTCCTTCTTTGGCGAAGGTTCAGGAGAGGTGCATTGTTATTTTGCTCCAGGTCGCGTGAATGTTATTGGTGAGCATCAGGACTATAATGGTGGTCATGTATTCCCAGCGGCACTTAAAGTAGGTATTTATGGAGCCATCCGTTTACGTGAAGATAGCAAGGTACGGTTACACTCTGATAATATGGAAAAGACAGTAGTGGTTGATGTAAATGAACCTTTCCAATATAATATTGAACACGATTGGGCTAATTATCCATTAGGTGTGATTCAATTCTTAAAAGATAAGGGTCACAAGGTGCCAGGTATGGACATTTATTTTAATGGTAATTTGCCAGCTGGTGCAGGATTGTCTTCTTCTGCATGTATGCTAGATTTAACTGGTTATATGTTGCTTTCAGAGTTGGGTCTAACTCCAATTGATCGCACGGAACTGGCAAAAATGGCCATGCATGTAGAATACCATTTCGTAGGTGTAAAAGTGGGCATTATGGATATGTATGCTATTGCACACGGTAAAGAAGGCCATGGTGTCTTGTTAGATTGCACGCATATGGAACGAAAACTAGTTCCTTTGAACTGGCATGGACATACTCTTGTCATCATGAATACAAATAAACAAAGAGGTCTTGTGGACTCCAAATTTAATGAGCGCAAAGGTGAGTGCGATGCAGCTCTTGAAATTATCCGCAAGCATAAAGATATCTCTGGCTTGGCATTGGCTACATTGGATGATTTAGAATCTATTTCTGATGATGTGTTGATGCGTAGAGCTCGTCACGTCATCACTGAAAATTTACGTGTATTAGATTTCATGAAAGCTTTGGAAGCCGCTGATTTAACAGGGATTGCACATTGCTTGAATGAATCTCATAGATCTTTACAAGTTGACTTTGAAGTGACCGGTAAAGAATTGGATACGATTGTTGATTTAGCACGATCTCAGGAAGGCTGTATTGCATCTCGTATGACAGGTGCAGGTTTCGGTGGTTGTGCCATTGCCCTTGTAAAAGATGAGCATATTGAGGCTTTTATGAGAGCTATTCCAGAAGAGTACGAGAAACAAATAGGTGTTACCCCTAGTCTATATATTGCTGAAATTGGTGATGGGGTGTATTCACTGTAAAGGAGATAGAATCATGATAAAGCCACAAATAAGCAATGATGAAATTATTTTGAATTACATCAGGCGTCATGGCCCCGTATCAAAGGCCTTGATTGCAAGACAGACCAAAATAACGCCTCCCACAGTGACTAATATTTGTACGAATTTAATTCGGAAAGGATTGGTCTATGAAGATCGTCAAGAGCGGTCTGCATTGGGACGCCCATCAATGTTGTTAGACTTTAATCATGATATTGAAACCTATTTGATTGTCCATATAAGAACACATACGATTGTTTTTTATGTGGCTACAGTGGGACGTCAAATTTTACAGCAATTAGAAACATCTATTATTGGTTGTAGTGCTGATGAAATCATGCAACATATGTATCGTGGCATACAGGATATCTTCAAAGAAGACTATAAAATTAAAAGTATAGGCCTCGTTTTGCGTGGACCTGTAGACTCAGGAAAAGGGATTTCTATTTACTCTCCTAATGGAAAATGGAATAATATTCCTTTCAAGTATATCTTAGAAGAGCGATTCCATGTGCCGGTATATGTAGAAAATGATGTTCGTTGTTTATCAACGGGTGAATATTACTATGGCAGTGGTAAAGAAATGGATAATCTCATTGTCCTTAAATTTAGTTATGGACTCGGTATATCCTTGATTTATCATGGCGAACTCTATCGCGGTTTTAACGATAGTGCTGGGGAAATTGGATATGGTGTGATTCGATTAGATGAAGAGGGCAATGAAGTGCGCTTGGAAGATATCGCATCGGAAACATCGATTCATTCCTATGTAGTGGAACAAATGGAAAAAGGCCGATATACGTCGGTACAAGATAATCCATTGGTTGTGAGCAAAGCATTTCGTGTAGAGCCTATTTATGAGGCCGCAGTAGAAGGTGATGAAGTGTGTTTAGAGGCTCTTTCACGAGTAGGTCATTATTTAGGAATTGCTTTGGCCAATATAGCGAACTTATTTAATCCAGAGCGGATTATTTTGAGCAGTGCTATGGGTAATGCAGTGGGAGTAATGGATCCTATTTTACGGGGTGTATTAGAACGCAATTCATACAAAGCACATACGATTAATTTAGAATATTCCGGCAATGGCTCTTATTATACATTGTTAGGTATGATTGATATTGTCAGTGCAAAACGAGCTGAAGAAGCTTGGTTACGGTAGGTACCACGACTAGATACACTAGTCTTATAGGTATATAGGATATCTAAAAGGAGGATATTATTATGAAACGATCTTGGAAAGCAGCGATGCTTGCATCTGCAGCAGTAGGTGCACTTGTGTTAGGTGGTTGCGGAAGCGATCAAGGAGCAAGCGGTGACAAACCTCAAATTGGGGTTGCTATTTACAAATTTGATGACACTTTCATGAGTGGCGTTCGTGCAGAAATTGATAAAGCTGCGAAAGACAAAGCTAAAGTGGATATCGTAGATAGCCAAAACTCTCAACCAACACAAAACGAAAAGATTGACTTATTCATCAATAAGAAGTACAAAGCAATCGGCGTTAACGTGGTAGACCGCACAGCAGCAGGCGTTATCATTGATAAAGCGAAAGCAGCTAACATTCCATTGGTATTCTTGAACCGTGAACCATTGAAAGAAGATATGGCTAAATGGGATAAAGTATACTATGTAGGTGCGAAAGCTGAACAAAGTGGTGAAATGCAAGGTAAAATCTTAGCAGATTACTTCAAAAAACATCCTGAAGCATACCATAGCAATGATGGTGTTATCCACTATGTTATGATTACTGGTGAACCAGGTCACCAAGACGCAGTACTTCGTACAGAACACTCCGTTAAAGCCCTTAAAGCAGAAGGTATGAAAGTAGAAGAGTTAGCTAGCGATACAGGTATGTGGGACCGCGTTAAAGGTCAAGAAAAAATGGCAGCGTTCTTGAGCCGTTACGGCGATAAAATTGATGCTGTTATCTGTAACAATGACGACATGGCATTAGGTGCTATTGAAGCGTTGAAAGCAGCAGGCTACTTCACAAATGGCAAATACATTCCAGTAGTAGGCGTTGACGCTACAACTCCAGCAGTACAAGCGTTGAAAGACGGCACATTATTGGGTACAGTATTAAACAATGCTAAAAAACAAGGTCAAGCTGTATTTAATCTTTCCTATGTGTTAGCTAAAGGCGAAACACCAAATAAAGACAATACAGGTTTTGATATTGTTGATGGTAAATATATTTGGGTACCTTACGAAATCGTAACAAAAGAAAATGCGGATAAGATTCTAGGTGACAAATAAGAAAATGCAGTAAGGGGGCATTTTGCCCCCTTTATTATCTGATTAGTAGGAGGAAAATGTATGGGCGAGTACATATTAGAAATGCGCCAAATTACGAAGGAATTTCCTGGCGTAAAGGCCTTGGATAATGTCACTTTCAAAGTCCGACCAGGCACCGTACATGCTCTAATGGGAGAGAATGGCGCGGGAAAGTCTACTCTTATGAAATGCCTGTTCGGTATTTATAAGCCTGATCAAGGGGACGTGGTCATTGACGGTGAAGTAGTAGAAATGACAGATTCCCGAAAAGCTCTTGGAATGGGAATTTCCATGATCCACCAAGAGTTATACCCTGTATTACAGCGTAATGTTATGGAAAATTTATGGTTAGGTCGATTCCCAACCAAAAAAATTGGTCCTTTTACATTTGTAGACCATAAAAAAATGAAAGAAGACACACTAGCCTTGTTTAATGAAATCGATGTAGATATCGACCCAGAACAATTAGCTGGTGATTTATCTGTTTCTAAGCTACAAAATATTGAGATTGCAAAAGCAGTTTCCCACCAATCTAGAATTATTGTTATGGATGAACCTACCTCTTCCTTAACGAGTGATGAAGTAGAGCATCTTTTCAAAATCATTAACTCCTTGCGTAAAAAAGGAGTTGCAATTATATATATTTCTCATAAAATGGAAGAAATCCTACGCATATCTGATGAAGTAACGATCATGCGTGATGGTCAATATATAGGTACTTGGCATGCTGATGAATTAACGACAGATCTTATCATTCAACGAATGGTAGGTCGTGAAATGACTCAGTTATTCCCTGAAAAAACAAATACTCCAAGTGAAGAAGTATTACGTGTAGAAAAATTAACATCTATTCATCCACATTCTTTTAAAGATGTAAGCTTCTCTCTTCGTAAAGGTGAAGTTCTTGGTGTAGGTGGTCTGGTAGGGGCGCAGCGAACAGAGGTTATCGAAGCCTTATTTGGCCTTCGTGGTATTGAATCTGGAAAGATTTATTTGCACGACAAAGAAGTGCGCATTCGTCACCCTCGAGATGCGAAAAAACTGGGTATGGCATTGCTTACAGAAGAACGCCGTACTACAGGGATTTTCCCAATGCTCACCATTGTAGATAATACAACGATGGCAGCGCTACCGAAATATGAAAATAAGTTTAAATTATTAAATGACGAAAAACGACTAGACGATACAAAAGAAGGTGTGGTTTCCTTACGAGTGAAAACACCATCTACAGAAACAAAAATTCAAAGTCTTTCTGGTGGTAACCAACAAAAGGTACTCATTGCCCGTTGGTTAAATACGAATCCAGAAATCCTACTCTTAGATGAACCGACACGGGGCATCGATGTAGGAGCGAAATATGAAATTTATTCCATTATTAATGAACTGGCTAGTGCTGGCAAAAGTATCATTATGATTTCCTCAGAAATGCCTGAGTTATTGGGTATGAGTGATCGCATTATGGTGATGAGTAATGGATATATGAGTGGCATCTTGGATGCACATGAAGCGACAGAAGAAAAAATAATGGAACTAGCAACAGCTGGTTTAGTCTAGGAGGTATCGTATGAGCCAAGGTAAATTAGGAAAGTTTCTTTCCCAGAATATTATCTATTTGGTACTAGTAGTACTAGTAGCGGCTATTTCTATGTATAGCCCGAACTTTTTATCCGTCACAAGTTTTCGTGATATTTTAATTCAGTCTTCCCCACGTATTATCATTGCATTAGGTTCTGCTATGATTTTGATCACCGCAGGATGTGACTTGTCCGCAGGTCGTGTAGTAGGTTTAACAGCGGTTGTATCTGCATCTTTAACACAGTTGCCAGATTATCCACGTCCGTTCTTTGAACATTTACCAGAACTACCATTGATTCTGCCAATCGTGATTGCTATCGTGGTGGGTGCTATCATCGGTTTAGTGTCTGGTGTGATTGTAGCGTATTTAAAAATCGTACCATTTATTTCTACATTAGGTACTATGGTTATTACTTACGGTATTTGTTCCTTGTACTTTGACATGGAACCAAATAACTCCCAACCAATCGGCGGTTTACGTCCTGAGTTTACACAAATTGGTACAGGTTCTTTAGACCTAGGCTTTATGACGATTCCATACATTGTTATTATCGCTGCAGTGATTTCTTTAATCATGTATGTGGTATATAACAAAACAATTCTTGGTAAAAACATGTTTGCTATTGGTGGTAATCCACAAGCAGCTGTCGTATCCGGTATCAACGTGGCAGTAACACTAGTGATTATCTACGTTATCGCCGGTGCTTTGTATGGCGTAGGTGGCATCTTGGAAGCAGCACGTACTGGTGGTGCTACTAACAACTATGGTAACATGTACGAGTTAGATGCTATCGCAGCATCTGTTGTAGGTGGTGTATCCATCACTGGTGGTATCGGTACTGTACCTGGTATCATCGCTGGTGTGTTGATCTTTACAGTTATTAACTATGGTTTAACATTCGTTGGAATGGGACCATACTGGCAGTTGATTATCAAAGGTTTAATCATTGTCGTAGCGGTTGCCTTCGACGTGCGTAAATCCATGGCACGTAAATAATCGAATATTGAATTGATTAGCCCTCGGCTTTCACAGTATTGTGAAAGTCGGGGGTTTTGTGTTGCCCTCAATGTTGAGAGATTAGCTTAAAACTCATTGCAGTATCTTGTAATGAGTTTTTGTAATAATTGAAATTATAGAATATCTTTCAAATAAGTTCTGCAAAATGTATATAATCAAATAAATGTAAATTATTACACAAACGAAAAAGTTATGTGAATTGCATATTATATATTTCGTGAATTTTATAAATTATGAATATATCTTTAGTTGGTATAATTGTTAATGTAATGAATAGCAAAATAGCAAATAAATTTTTTTGGATGAAAACGAATGAATATTCAAACTTGAAAAAA
>ERZ772909.313-NODE-313-length-31669-cov-8.802113_pt1 | contig 31669 bp, 34 predicted proteins | sample MGYA00511137_ERZ772909 | MGnify/ENA primary metagenome ERZ772909 (study PRJEB29015, sample SAMEA2738095) | human oral metagenome | biome: human oral; feature: human-associated habitat; material: saliva | place: China | collected 2270 ... | reverse complement strand
CAGTATCAGTGGATAAAGCAAGCGGTGAAACTCACTTACGCCACCACGTAACTGCAGACGGTTACTACCGTGGTCGTAAAGTGATCAATAAGTAATTTTTACTTATAGGTATTCACTTGACTCGTCTAACCTTGGCGTTAGATGTGATGGGCGGGGACATTGGTCCCCGTATTATTATCCCTGCCTCTATTTTAGCATTGGAAAATGATCCTGAGCTTTCTTTAATCCTCTTTGGTGATAGTCAACAAATTTCTCCTCTTCTCAATAACTGTTCTCAATCAATTTTAGAACGAATACAAGTTCAACATTGCTCAAGTGTTATCGAAAATAATCAAGGCATATCTTATGCGTTGCGTCATAGTAAAGGTACATCAATGCGTTTAGCATTGGAATCTGTACAACGTGGCGAAGCGCAAGGTTGTGTCAGTGCGGGCAATACAGCAGCATTAATGGGATTATCGAAGATTTTATTACAGCCTTTACAAGGAATTGCACGCCCAGCATTGATTTCTTTGATTCCGACCATTGATGGTGAAAAATCAGTGATGTTGGATCTTGGTGCAAATATTGAGTGTAGTGCGGAAAATCTTTATCAATTTGCTATAATGGGCGCGATTTTTGCTGAAACTCGACTTAATTTGGTGTATCCGAGAATTGGATTATTGAATATAGGTATTGAAGAAATTAAAGGCCATCAATCTATTCGTGATGCCGCTAATTTACTGCAAAAATCAACCGCACTTAATTATGTCGGATTTATCGAAGGTGATGTTTTACTGAATGGAAAAGCCGACGTGATTGTGAGCGATGGGTTTGCAGGCAATGTAGCGTTGAAAACCTTAGAAGGTGCGGTGAGAAATTTGTTATCTTTGTTTAAAGATAAAGCGAATTTACGTTTTATAAAGCCCATTCTTGCTTGGCTTTTTCGCTTTGTATTTAAACAACGCTATAAATGCTTGAAACGAATTAATCCTGATGAATATAATGGCGCATCACTTATTGGCTTAAAAGCTGTGGTGGTAAAAAGTCACGGTAGCGCAAATGTGAATGCTTTTGCACATGCTATTGCTGATGCCGCCTTCCAAGCTCGCCAGCAACTTCCAGAAAAAATATTGGCTGGGCTTGCTCGTTATTAATGACTTAATTTTTATTTATTATGAATAGCAGAATTTTATCTACTGGTAGTTATTTACCAAGCTACATCCGCACAAATGCGGAATTGGAAAAAATGGTTGATACATCAGATGAATGGATTGTCACTCGTTCCGGTATTCGTGAACGTCGTATCGCAGCGGCAGATGAAACTGTTGCAACAATGGGATTTGAGGCAGCAAAAAATGCGATCGAGGCTGCTGAAATTAATCCTCAAGATATTGAACTGATTATTGTTGCAACAACAAGTCACTCACACGCTTATCCAAGTGCAGCGTGCCAAGTACAAGGGTTATTAAATATTGATGATGCGATTTCTTTTGATTTGGCAGCAGCTTGCACTGGCTTTGTCTATGCCTTAAGCGTAGCAGATCAATTTATTCGTGCTGGCAAGGTGAAAAAAGCCTTGGTGATAGGCTCAGATCTCAATTCTCGTAAATTAGATGAAACTGATCGCAGCACTGTTGTGCTATTTGGTGATGGTGCGGGAGCGGTTATTCTTGAAGCGAGTGAACAAGAAGGGATTATTTCGACTCATTTGCATGCTTCAGCAGATAAAAATAACGCCCTTGTTTTAGCTCAGCCAGAACGTGGTGTAGAAAAATCTGGATATATCGAGATGCAAGGTAACGAAACATTCAAATTGGCCGTTCGTGAACTTTCAAATGTGGTGGAAGAAACACTTTTAGCAAATAATTTAGATAAAAAAGATTTAGACTGGCTTGTGCCACACCAAGCAAATTTACGTATTATTACAGCGACAGCTAAAAAATTAGAAATGGATATGTCGCAAGTAGTGGTAACCTTAGATAAATACGCTAACAACAGTGCAGCAACTGTGCCTGTTGCTCTAGATGAGGCAGTTCGAGATGGCCGTATTCAACGTGGGCAGTTACTATTATTAGAAGCCTTTGGCGGTGGTTGGACTTGGGGTTCAGCGTTAGTACGCTTCTAATTAATTTGTTAGAATAGGTAAGTAATTTAAAAAGTGCGGTTAATTTTGACCGCACTTTTGATATTTTGTTGTCAGGTTTCGCCTGACGGTGACCTACTTTCTTTTACTCGTGTAAAAGAAAGTAGGCAAAGAAAACACGCCCCAGTTAAATCGCTGTTCTTTGCTTTGTTTCAATTTTCTTAACGACAATTTGCTGAACTCGCTACGCTCAAACAGACGCAAATTGCCTAAAAATTGAAAGTCGCAAAGGCGATTTATATGGGGCCACGAATTTATCGGAGCATTATTTAAAAAGTGCGGTTAATTTTGAATTCATTTTAAGAACAAAAAATATTTTGAGTTTTGAGCGCACTTTAAATCGGAGAAAGAACAAATTGGGTTCCCTTCTTTTCCACCTTTGTGGAATTGAATTTGTAGGAAATTTTCGTCTGTGTGAGCGTAGCGAGTTCAGAAAATTTCCGTTAAGCAAATTCAATGGAACAAAGGAAATAAGGAAAAGCAGGGGCGCTTTTCTTTTTGCTTACTTTTTCTTTGGCGAGGCAAAGAAAAAGTAAGTCGCCATCGGCGAAACCCGATTTTAATTACCGAAGAAGAATTCTCAATTAAAAAACAATAGGACAAAACATAATGAAAAAATTCGCAATGGTCTTCCCAGGCCAAGGCTCCCAAACTGTCGGAATGCTTGCTGATCTTGCAACTGAATATCCAATCGTTACTGAAACATTTAAACAAGCATCTGATGCGCTTGGATATGATTTATGGAATCTTGTTCAACAAGGCCCTGCTGAAGAACTCAATAAAACTTGGCAAACTCAGCCCGCACTTTTGGCCGCTTCAGTCGCTATTTATCGCGTATGGCAAGAAAAATTTCCTCAATTAAAACCAGAAGTGATGGCAGGCCATAGCTTAGGTGAGTATTCTGCCTTGGTTTGTGCTGGGGTGTTGGATTTTCAAGATGCGATTAAATTAGTGGAATTGCGCGGAAAATTAATGCAACAAGCTGTGCCTGAAGACACTGGTGCAATGTATGCAATTATTGGTTTAGATAATGAAGCAATTATTAATGCTTGTAAACAAGCAGAGGAAGGCGAAGTCGTATCTGCTGTAAACTTTAACTCACCAGGTCAAGTTGTTATCGCTGGGGCGAAAGCTGCCGTTGAGCGTGCGGCGGCATTATGTAAAGAAGCAGGCGCTAAGCGCGCATTGCCATTAGCCGTGAGCGTACCTTCTCACTGTGCCTTGATGAAACCAGCAGCCGAGCAATTAGCGGTTACACTTGAGAATATTCAAATTAATACACCAACAACATCGGTATTAAATAACGTTGATGTAAAAGCAGAAACTGAAGGTGCAGAAATTCGTACCGCACTTGTTCGTCAGTTATATAGCCCTGTTCGTTGGACTGAAACAGTTGAAAAAATGGCGCAAGATGGCGTTCAAGCGCTTGTTGAAGTGGGACCAGGTAAAGTATTAAATGGTTTAACCAAACGTATTGTGGGTGATTTACAAGCAATATCTGTAAATGATGTTGCATCATTCAATGCCGTAGAAGAATTTTTAGCGTAAAAGGAAGAAAAAATGCAAGGTAAAATTGCTTTAGTGTCAGGGGCTACTCGTGGTATCGGTCGTGCGATTGCAGAAGAACTTAGTTCAAAAGGTGCATTTGTAATAGGTACTGCAACATCTGAAAAAGGTGCAGAAGCAATTTCTGCATATTTAGGGGATAAAGGTAAAGGTTTAGTTTTAAACGTAACGGATAAAGAATCTATTGAAACTTTACTTGAGCAAATTAAAAATGATTTTGGCGATATTGATATTCTCGTGAATAACGCAGGTATTACTCGCGATAATTTATTGATGCGTATGAAAGATGATGAGTGGTTTGATATTATGCAAACTAACTTAACTTCGGTGTATCATCTTTCTAAAGCTATGTTACGTTCAATGATGAAAAAACGTTTTGGTCGTATTATCAATATTGGTTCAGTGGTTGGTTCAATGGGTAATCCAGGACAAACTAACTATTGCGCGGCAAAAGCGGGTGTGATTGGTTTTTCTAAATCTTTAGCGAAAGAAGTAGCTGCACGTGGTATTACTGTAAATGTGGTTGCACCTGGTTTTATTGCAACGGATATGACAGAAGTGCTTACTGATGAACAAAAAGCGGGTATTTTATCTAATGTTCCGGCCGGTCGTTTAGGCGAGGCTAAAGATATTGCGAAAGCCGTTGCTTTCTTAGCTTCTGATGATGCTGCTTACATTACAGGCACAACCTTGCATGTAAATGGTGGTTTATATATGAGTTAATGCTGAAAATCAGCATTTCTCTTTATTTAGACTTGAGTGGCGTTCTAAACACAAAATCATAGCCAAAGATTTTAGATAATGTTAGAATCCCATTCGCAGTGTAGCTTGGTTACGCCTTGAGCGTATGCAAAGGTACGTAACTATTTTTAATGTGTGTATTCAGATTGCCCATTTTGTGGTGCGACCAGCCTATAAAATAGTTGCAAGTTGATAAAAAATACATACACTAACCGCTCTTTTATGAGTTAAAACCAACAAAATAGGAAAAACAAATGAGTATTGAAGAACGCGTGAAAAAAATCATCGTTGAACAATTAGGTGTTAAAGAAGAAGATGTTAAATCTGAAGCTTCTTTCGTTGAAGATTTAGGTGCGGACTCTTTAGACACAGTTGAATTAGTAATGGCTTTAGAAGAAGAATTCGATATCGAAATTCCAGATGAAGAAGCTGAAAAAATCACAACTGTTCAATCTGCGATTGACTACGTGCAAAACAATCAATAATTTCAAGTTGGGCGACTTTTTAAGTCGCCTAATTTTTTTCAAAAATTTCTTTCTAAAATCACCGAACTTTTCTCTTATTCCTGCATTGTAAAATTGATCTGAATTACCTTTTAATTCAATTCTTGCTCTAAAATTTAAAAAATATTTAGTTTCATGCCTCAAAAAGGGTATTATTTTCACAGTTTTTTTATTTTTGAGGTACTTATGCTTTATTTAGAATTTTTATTTTTATTATTAATGCTTTATATGGGAAGCCGTTACGGTGGTATCGGATTAGGTGTTGTTTCTGGTATCGGTCTTGCTATCGAAGTTTTCGTATTCCGTATGCCAGTGGGGAAAGCACCGATTGATGTAATGCTCATCATTCTTGCGGTGGTGACTTGTGCATCTGTACTTGAAGCTGCAGGCGGTTTGAAATTTATGTTACAAATTGCAGAACGCATTCTCCGTAAAAATCCAAAACGTGTAACTTTATTAGGCCCATTGGTCGTGTATTTATTAACGTTTATGCTTGGTACTGGTCACTCTGTTTACACAATTATGCCAATCATTGGTGACGTTGCACTGAAAAATAAAATTCGTCCAGAGCGCCCAATGGCTGCGTCTTCGGTAGCATCTCAATTAGCCATCACATCTAGCCCACTTTCTGCAGCTGTTGTCTTCTATTTAGGTAAAATTACAGCAATGCCTGGTTTTGAGCATATTAGTTTGTTAGATATTATTTGTGTGACTGTTCCTGCAACACTATCGGGTACGATAGCGCTTTCTTTATATAGTATGCGTCGAGGTAAAGAGTTGGAACAAGATCCTGAATATCAACGTCGTTTACAAGATCCCGTATGGAGCGAACGAATTTTAAATACCACAAGCACAACATTGAATGAAGCCCTTCCACAAGGTGCTAAAAAATCAGTTTATTTGTTCTTATTAGCATTGGTGGTGATTGTTGCGATTGCGATGATTCCTGAAATTCGTACTATCGGTAGCGGAAAAGCGATTTCCATGTCGCTAATCATCCAAATGATGATGCTTTGCTTTGGTGGTGTGATTTTACTTGCAACGAAAACGAATCCTCAAATCGTGCCAAATGGCGTGGTATTTAAGTCCGGTATGGTGGCAGCTATTGCGATTTATGGTATTGCTTGGATGAGTGATACTTACTTCCAATATGCAATGCCAGAATTTAAAGCCGCGATTACCGATATGGTTCAAACTTATCCTTGGACATTCGCGTTAGCATTATTTGCAGTTTCTGTTGTAATTAATAGCCAAGCAGCAACAGCCGTAATGTTATTGCCTGTGGGTATTGGTTTAGGTATTCCTGCGCCAATCTTGGTTGGTTTAATGCCAGCAACTTATGCCTATTTCTTTATTCCAAATTATCCCTCAGACATTGCGACAGTAAACTTTGACGTAACGGGTACAACGAAAATTGGTAAATATTATTTTAACCACAGTTTCATGGTGCCAGGTTTAATTGGGGTTGTTGTTGCTTGCTTGGTCGGTGTTTCTGTGGCGGAATTAGTGATTCGCTAATTTACACATAAACTAAATCCTTTTAATATAAAAGCACCTTTGAATGGTGCTTTTATTTTTATGACAACCTACATCGCCTACGGCAATATAAATCAACCTTTTTCTTTGGAATCGTTACCCGATGAACTGATTCCAGAAAATCTATATCAAATTGAAACGGATAGCTCGCGTGTTTTTCAGCGTCATCAGTGTCGTCGGCTTGCTCACTTATTACTTTTCCAACTTCTAAAAATATCAGGAAAATCCACCGCACTTTTATCTCAAATTCATCGTACTGAAAGTGGCAGACCTTATTTTCTTGATGAGAGAATAGATTTTAATATTAGCCATTCAGGTGATTGGGTGGCGGTAATATTAGATATTAGAAATGAAGAAAAAAGTGCGGTGGGAATTGATATTGAATTTCCTAAAATAAGAAATTTTACGGCGTTGATGGAACATATTGCACCAAAAGAAGAAATTGATTGGTTTCATTATCAGCAGGATTCTTTGAAGGCTTTTTATCGTTGTTGGTGTTTGCGCGAAGCTGTATTGAAATCCCAAGGATTTGGAATCGTAAAATTATCCAATGTTCGTCATTTTCCTGAACAACAAAAAGTTTTTTCAGATTATTGTCCGCAGGGTCAGTTATGGTTTACTGATGAACTCCCCATTTATTTAGCCGCTTTTGTCAATCATCAAGAAAAATTACCGCACTTTTATGAATGGAGTGGAGAACGATTGCAACTTAAAATACTACAAGAATTCAGCTTTTATCATGTGAACTAGAGGGGCTATTATTATATTTAAAACCTCACCAAACGATAGGTTTTGGATTAGGTGGGGATATTCTTTAGGCGGAGAGGGTATGAAAAGATGGGGAGAGTAAAAAGTATAGCTGTCGTGATATTTCTTATTTTATTTTTTACAATAACATCTATTTATTCATGTAGTGATAAGGGGAAGTTAGTTACATATAGGTCACAAGCTGGAGAAAGATTACTAAATTTTTTATATAAAGAAAATTTATCTAGGGATATATTGAATGTAGATAATTTTAGGTTTTATGAAATTAATATAACTTTATCTGGAGAAAAAGATAAATATGAGAGTTTTATTATTAAGCATGGTTATCTAAAAATGGATAATTTAACTTTTTGTAAAGATGGTAATTCAATAAAAGTATTGTATTTGAATAAAAATACCTTATTAAGGTATTCATATGATGATCATTATTGCAAAGAGACTGTAGATGGATAAATAAATCCTAAACAAGTATTGTGGAATATAACAGAGTCCAGAATAACTAAAGATTTTAACTATAAGCAATTTGCACTATTGATATAAAATGCTAGGAATAGATTTAACTACGGCTTACTTATTAAAAGGAAAAGGAGCTATTCTTACTGTAGGGGAAATACAGCAGAAGGGGCAATTAATTCTTATGTCACCGATCAATCTGTATTCAATGGTGCAATCTCTAGCGGTATTGGTTCTGCTATTGGTTACGGTATGGGGAAAGTCATTAAAGTACGGTTAGATAAGAAGATTAACCTGGATCGCACGTGGGCTAAATATAACTCTCAGCCTTTAAATGATAAAGTTCCTTATGTTGATGTATATAGAAGAAATATTGTACCTGATGTTTCTGGTAGTGTTATAGGTGAATCTATTAATAGAGCTTCACAATATTATTACGGGAAAATTCAGAAGGGGAATAAGTAATGAAGAAAATTTTTTATATTACATTATTTTCTTTTGGGTCTGCCTTGTTTTGTTTGTTTGTGTCATTTGTTATGGGGAGGGTGTTTTATAACTTTGATAATGGAATTGTACTTTATCAAATTAATTTATTGTCATTTTTTAAAAACTTTAACATAAAGGATTCAGGGTTCTTTTTTCTTATGTTTTCAATTATTTTCTTTATTACATATATTCGACATAAAGATTATTAGCAATAGGGTGATTGGGTGAGTGAATAAAAATTTTATCTGTAAAACCCTAGATAGTGCGCGTCTCCCGGCGCGTGCTTGTATAGAGCTAAAAAATAAACAAACTGAAGTTACTCACAAAAATAGTGAAGATTTGAATCAAAAAATTGATGTTTTAGGCACGCATTAGGATACGCGCGCTATAGTGGGGGAATGTATAAATAATAAGTTGTAGAAGAATGAGCCAAAAATAAATAGCTGGTTAAAAGGTGAGAATGATGCTAAGTAGGTTATTCCAGTATTTGATTTTTACATTTTTTGCATCCATGGTTTGCTTTATTGGATTTTCGTTATTTTTAATTCTTATATCCTATATATTAAATTGGGGAGAAATATCTTTAAGTGAAATAAAAGACATTGTTTTATTTTTCTTTAATGTATTTAGTAAGGGATTTCCTTTGCTCTTTTTATCTATACTTATTTCAGATAATTTAAAAAGAAGATGAAAGGGACTTTAAGAATATCACCTTGATAGCGCGCCATCATAGGGGCAGACCAATTTATCAAACGCTATCCAAATATAAAGGTAAATGTTTTTGACAATAACGGAAAAGCAATTAAAAATAATGGTAAAACGAGTTAATTATGAAACTTTAAAACGATGGTTTTTTGACGATTCTTACATTTGGTGTCAACGTAAATTTACTGAAGGGAAAATAAAGAATTGGCATGGAGAATTTAATGAATGGGGAGGTGCTTTAGATAGTTTTGATGGGCATTTTGATTTGCTAATTGAGAAGTTAATGCTAAATGTAATTTTTATTATAACTAATGGAGCAAGGCATATATTGAGTCATCAGATAGTTTTTAATGAAATACAAGAGATTTTATTGAATAATAACCTTGATGAGCTAGTTTCTGTTTTAGAAGAAGATGAAAAAGAGGATTTTCTTTATGACTTAAATTTAATTTTAAATAATAGGGAGATTGAAGAATAGCAAGTAGTATAATGATAATTACCCAGATATCCCTACCTAGATAGCGCGCGTCTCCTAACGCGTACTTATATCTATCTAAAAATAAACAAAATGAAGTTGTTAATGAAAATAGTAAAATCATCATTAAACGAAATTGATGTTTTTGGCACGCGTCAGGAGACGCGCGCCATCGTGGGGGTTGCAGCTGACTCGTTTACAGGTGAGTCATTAAATAAATTTTTAGAAAGCAATGAGCAAGATATTAGAAATTTTTCCAGAGAGCGTTTATATGCTAAGTAGATTAATGAGTTTTTTAGTTTATTTTACTGGTTATTCTTTGTTCGTGTTTATATTTTGTTTTGTTGGTATGTCTTCTCTTATTATATTATTTAAATTTATTGTGAGTTTTGGAAATATCTCTATGAAAGATATTCTTGACGTATTGTCATTTAACTTATATGGTTTTTCCAGATTATCACCATTAATAGTATTATCAATTCTTATATCTAAAAAACTAAGAGGTGGATAGTATAGAAAGTGTTTAATTTCTGATGTTAAGTTATTAGAAATTTGTAGTCTGTTTGATATTTAAATAGACTACAATTTAAAATACTGAAGTACAAAGTGCGGTCAATTTTCAAAGAGTTTTAAAACTTCCCAAAAATTGACCGCACTTTTTGTATTTTTAATTATGCTTGTGTTAAGTAAACCTTATAATTTCACATTCAACTTCGCGTAAGCAAACCCGACTTTTTCTACGGAAATATCACAAGAGAGCAAGCCACCTAAGCTGCGATGAGAATTAACATTGCTTTTTCTGAAAATATGCGTATTGCTATTAAAGGCAATCTTAATTTAAAAATCTGTTAAGGCAGTAACTGCTATGATATCAAACAGTAAAAGCTATCTAACGCTAACGGAAAAAATCTCTGCGCCTAAGGGGGATAACTTGAAAGTGCGGCGAAATTAATGGTTATCCCCTCTTGCATTTTCATAGACGCGCCCCATTTATTTAGCTAAACTCTTAACAATTTTTTGACAAATGGAGAATGAAATGTCACAGAACGGTTCAGATCGCGATCCTTGGAGTAAACCAGGGCAAAGCAACGACCAACAGCCGGGAAATTCATCCAATAATAATGGATGGAATAACAATCAAAATCGTGGGAATCAAGAACAATCTCCGCCAGATATTGAGGAGATTTTTAATAACCTTCTCAGAAAATTAGGTGGTGGAAATAAAAAGAGCGGTCAAAACAATGGTAGTTCTCAAAACGGTACGCCATTTAATTTTGGAAAAGTAGTTCCACTTGCTGTTGCCATTGGTGCGATTATTTGGGGCGTAAGTGGTTTTTACACCATTAAAGAGGCTGAGCGTGGTGTGGTGCTTCGTTTTGGTGAACTACATTCCATTGTTCAACCTGGTTTGAACTGGAAACCAACATTTGTAGATAAAGTATTGCCAGTGAATGTTGAGCAAGTTAAAGAACTTCGCACACAGGGTTCAATGCTGACGAAAGATGAAAATATGGTTCGTGTGGAAATGACCGTGCAATATCGCGTACAAGATCCTGCTAAATATCGTTTTAGTGTGACGAATGCGGATGACAGTTTAGGTCAAGCGACTGACAGTGCATTGCGTTATGTGATCGGCCATATGTCAATGAATGATATTTTAACAACAGGCCGTGCGGTTGTTCGTGAAGATACGTGGAAAGCGTTAAATGACATTATTAAATCCTATGATATGGGACTTGAGGTTATTGATGTGAACTTCCAATCTGCGCGCCCACCTGAAGAAGTAAAAGATGCGTTTGATGATGCGATTAAAGCGCAGGAAGATGAACAACGTTTTATTCGTGAAGCGGAAGCCTATGCTCGCGAGAAAGAGCCGATTGCGCGTGGTGATGCACAACGTATTATTGAAGAAGCGACAGCTTATAAAGATCGTATCGTGTTAGATGCACGAGGCGAAGTGGAACGTTTGCAGCGTTTGTTGCCTGAATTTAAAGCTGCGCCAGATTTACTGCGTGAGCGTTTATATATTCAAACCATGGAAAAAGTCATGGCAAATACGCCAAAAGTGATGCTTGATGGCAATAATGGTAACAATTTAACCGTGTTACCGTTAGAACAAATCATGGGTAAAAAAGTATCAGCTAAAGCGCCAGCCGTAACAGAAAGAGCGGTAGAATCTGCGCCTGTTTTATCACAGCCAGAGCGTATTAATCATTCTTCAAGCCAACTACCAAGCACTGTTGAGCCGATTCGCCAAGGGAGATTTAACTAATGCGTAAATTTTTATTACCAGCTATTTTTGTCATTGCGGCAGTGGTGTATTCCAGTGTCGTGGTCGTGACGGAAGGTACTCGCGGTATTATGTTGCGATTCAACAAAGTACAACGTGATGCAGATAACAAAGTGGTTGTATATGAACCGGGCTTGCATTTTAAAGTGCCTTTGATTGATAGCATTAAAGTTTTAGATGCGCGTATTCGTACTTTAGATGGTTCAGCAACACGTTTTGTTACGGTTGAGAAAAAAGATTTGCTAGTAGATTCTTATGTGAAATGGAAAATTAGTGATTTTGGTCGATTCTACACATCTACTGGTGGTGGCGATTATACCCAAGCTTCAAGCTTGTTAAGCCGTAAAGTAAATGACCGTTTGCGTTCTGAAATTGGTACAAGAACCATTAAAGATATCGTTTCTGGTACACGCGGTGAATTAATGGAAGGGGCAAAAAAAGCTTTAAATTCAGGGCAAGATAGTACGGCAGAATTGGGTATTGAAGTAATTGATGTGCGTGTAAAACAAATCAATTTACCGGACGAAGTATCTTCTTCAATTTATCAACGTATGCGTGCAGAACGTGATGCAGTCGCGCGTGAACACCGTTCTCAAGGTAAAGAAAAAGCTGCATTTATTCAAGCTGATGTAGATCGTAAAGTGACGTTGATTCTTGCTAATGCAAATAAAACTGCACAGGAATTACGAGGTTCTGGCGATGCAGCGGCGGCAAAATTATATTCAGATGCTTTTGCTCAAGAACCACAATTCTTTACTTTTGTACGTAGCTTAAAAGCCTATGAAGCGAGTTTTGCAAATTCTGACAATATGATGATTTTAAAACCGGATAGTGATTTCTTCCGCTTTATGCAGGCACCGAAGAAATAGATTTTAAATTGATAAAAACACCTTCCTCGTGAAGGTGTTTTTTTATAGCCAGCGTCTTACTTTTTGTTTGTAACGACGATATTCATCGCCAAATTTACTTTCCAAATAGGCTTCTTCTCGGGCTATTTGAAAGCGATTCATCACTAGTATAAAGACAATCACGCCTAACCACGCCAAACTATTACCCAACCAAAGTGCCCACGCAATTAACATTAACAGTAAACTTAAATACATTGGATTACGGCTAAATTGAAATATGCCTGTAGAAACTAATTGTGTTGTATGTTTAAAGTCATGAGGATTGATGGTCGTTTTGCGGATAAAAAATTGAATCACACTGCCCCCAGCAATCAAAAATGAAAGAGCAATGATAAAGGCAATAACTGCAAAATGGACAGAATAACTAGAAACTTTTGGCAAAAAATACATTGCAGTGCCAATTAATAAACAGAGTAGTGGTGGTGGAATAAATAACATCGCTAAATCTCATTAATAAAAATGCCGCCTAGTGATAGACGGCATGTAAAGTGCGGTCAAAATTTATTTTAATTTTGCTTTAATCGCTTCTGCTACAAGTTCAGCTTCAGGCCCTAAAATGACTTGTAATCCATCATTACCTAATTTTACATTACCTTTTGAACCAAGTGCTTTAAGTTGATCTTCATTAATATTGTGATGGTCAACTAAAGTTAAGCGTAAACGAGTGATGCAAGCATCCACAGTTTTGAAGTTTTCTGAACCACCTAAAGCAGCGATAAATTTTACCGCTCTTTCTTCGCGAGATTGGTTGTTTTGTGTTGGGGCTGCAGCTGTATCTGCTTTATCTTCACGTCCTAGCGTTTTGAGATTAAAGGCATTAATTGCAAAACGGAACACAAAATAATAGATAGCAAAAAATACAATACCTTGTACAAGTAACATATACCAGCTAACGGCAAGTGGGTTGCGGCTAGAAAGTACCATATCCACTAAACCAGCACTAAAGCCGAAGCCTGCAATCCAGTGCATTGTGGCTGCAATGAATACAGAGATACCTGTTAATAACGCATGCAATACATAAAGTACAGGAGCAACGAACATAAATGAGAATTCAAGCGGTTCAGTGATCCCTGTAAAGAAAGAGGCTAATGCACCCGCAAGCATAATTGAGGCCACTTGTACTTTTTGATTTGGTTTTGCGCAGTGATAAATCGCAAGAGCAGCACCCGGTAAACCAAACATCATCACTGGGAAGAAACCAGCTTGATACATACCGGTTACACCCACAGTTGCAGTGCCTTCGGCAATGGATTTAGCGCCGCCCAAGAAGTTTGGAATATCGTTGATACCCGCTACGTCAAACCAGAATACAGAGTTTAAGGCATGGTGTAAGCCAACAGGAATTAATAAGCGGTTGAAGAAACCGTAGATGCCCGCACCGGCTGCACCTAAATCTTTGATGGATTCACCAAATGAAACGAGCGCGTTGAAAATATGAGGCCAAATATAGAGTAAGGCAAATGATACAGCGATCATCACGAAAGAAACCAAAATTGGGACGAGGCGTTTTCCGCTAAAGAACGAAAGCGCTTTTGGTAATTCAACTTGATAGAACCGGTTGTAAAGTTCAGCTGAAATCACACCAATTAAAATCCCGATAAATTGGTTATTGATTTTTTTGAATGCTGCAGGTACTTCACTAATATCAATGTGTTGTAATTGTGCTACACCAGCAGGGGAAAGTAGGGTGGTTACTACGTAGAAACCAACAAGACCTGAAAGTGCGGCGGAACCGTGTTTGTCTTTTGCAAGCCCAAACGCGACGCCCACAGCGAAGAGTAAGCCCATGTTGTCAATAATTGCTGCACCAGATTTAATTAATAATGCCGCTAATTGACTGTTTGCCCCCCAACCATCTGGGTCGATCCAATAGCCAATACCCATTAATAATGCCGCAGCAGGTAAGGCTGCCACAGGCACCATTAAGGCTTGACCTATTTTTTGTGCGTAACTAAGTACACTCATATAATCTCCTTAATTTTTATATTTTGATGAAATCAAAAGGCTTGAGCCCATTCTTTGCCTCAAGCCTTATACATTATTCTATGCCAAATTATTCAACGGTCAATTTTTTACCATCGTAGCTAATGGCTTTGACGCTGGTTAACGCTTTACCACCGTCAGTTTCACCACCGATGAGCAATACTTTATTGCTGTAAGACACTGAGAAACCATAGCCAATATTCATTGGTAATTCACCAACGATACTCCATTTACCATTATTTAAAGTATAAACTTCGTTATGCCATGTTTTGGTTAAACCTTTATGCGCATGGAGTTTGCCTTCTTTGAATTGTTTAATTGAACCAGGGAAGTTAGCTCCACCCGTGACTAAATAATGTCCATGGCTATAGCCTGCGAGTGCGCCGGCTAAACCATCTTGTGATTTACCTTTTGGTGCAGGTAAGTCAGGTAAGTTTTTCCATTGCACACCTTTAGCAGTGAATTTGCCTTGGTGAGTTTCTGCGGTGCGAAGCCCTGGTTTAACTTCACCATTGACAACCACTAAGTCATTACCTTGGATAGTGAATGCCGCGCCAGCACGGCCAGAGAATGGAATACGACCTTCATTGCGCCATTTATTGGTTGATGGCTCATAGCTCAATAATTCTGTTGTGAAGAAATAATCTTCTGGACGTTGATCAAAATAAGCTGCTGCGATTTCATCTTTTTTCGCTTTATCTTCACCTGCTGCCACGGTGTCTTGGAAGAAACCATTAAATATAGAGAGGTTAGAACCACCTAAAATATAAACTTTATCGCCGTGAGATGCGCTGCTTGAACCGACTAAGCCACGCGGAGAGCGAGTAGGAAGTTTCACCCAAGTATTATCAGCTGGATTGTAGCTGTAAGCATCATTAACAAGTTGAAGTTCGCCTTTTTCATTTTTTTGCAAACCACCGAATACATAAAGTTTTCCATCTACGGCTGCTGCAACAGGTTGATTACGTTCACCACCAGGGAATGCTGCAATTTCTTTCCATTGTGCAGCAGGATCTTTTAAGTCTAAAGAATAGAATTTATTGCCACCCGAACCTAAGCCTACATATACGGTATCGCCGATGAGTGCGCCCGTTCCGCTTTTGATGCCTACTGGTAAATCTGGATAGGCTTGTGTGTTAGCTGAAAATGCAACAGTTGCAAAAAGTGCAGCGCATAATGCTGTTTTTGTCAATTTCATAATAAACCTCATTTATTAAGTTATGTTTATGGTTTGCTATTCATAAAACCGCATTGAATAGGATTTATTTTATAAAAAAAGTGCGGTTATAAAAGCCTTGCTTTTTTTAACCGCACTTTAGTGTTAAGACATCAATAGATTTGGTACAAAAGTAATGATTTGTGGGAAAATCGTAATTAATACTAATGTTAAGAATATCGGTATTAAGAACGGCAATACACCTTTAGTCACAGTGGATACTGACATATTACCCACACGCGCCACCACAAAGAGAGCCATACCCATTGGCGGTGTTAAGATACCGATCATCATATTCAAAGTAGTCATTACACCGAAGAATACTAAGTCGATATTAAATTGCATTGCGATTGGAATTAACATTGGTAACACTAAGAATTGCAATGCTAATGCATCAATGAACATACCCAAGAAGAGCAAGAGCGCATTGATCATGACTAATACCATAAGTGGAGAATCAGCTACGGCAACGAATACATCTGCAATACGCATTGCAACTTGTTCACGCGCGATCATATCTCCGAAGAAGGTCACAGTCATAATCATTAATGCAACCACACCAGTAATTGCCATTGCTTCAACGCAGCTATTAAAGAGCATTTTCATGGTTAATTCTTTATAAACGAATTTACCAATGATTACGGAATAAGTTGCAGCAACAACGGCAGATTCTGTTGGGCTAAATAAGCCAGAGAAGATACCACCGATGATGAGTAATGGGGTTAAAATTGCCCAGAACGCTTTTTTGAATGATGTGCAAAGTTCTTCACGAGTTGCTTTTGGTGTTCTAGGATAACCACGTTTTTTAGAGATGTAGTAGTTCATGATCATCAAGGCAATCGTAACGAGTACGCCTGGTACAAAACCTGCAACGAAGAGTTTCGCAATGGATTCGTTGGCGATTACACCGTAAATAATCATGGCGATACTTGGTGGAACTAATGGACCAATGATACAAGATGCAGCAGTGATACCACCACAAATATCATCATCATAACCTGCATCGCGCATAGCCTTGATTTCTAACTGACCTAAGCCACCCGCATCAGCAAGTGCAGAACCTGACATACCTGAGAACAATAAACTTGCGCCAATATTTACATGCCCCATACCACCAGTGTAGTGACCGAGTAAGGCTTTCGCGAAATTAAAGATACGTTCTGTGATACCGCCTGTATTCATTAAAATACCCGTTAGGATATAGAACGGCACAGCAAGTAATGAGAAACTATCTAAACTCATGGTCAGTTTTTCAGCTGCTGCGTTTACCACGTTCCATCTGGTCATTGAGAAATAAAGCAATGTAGTGATAAATAATGACCAACCTACCGGCACGCCGAGGAACATGATAACTAGCCAGAATATTAGGGCAACGTATACAGAGTTAGAACCAAATTTCACATATTCTGTAATGCGTAATACTTTGTACCACTCTGGGAACGTAAATAAAATGCCTAATAAAATGACCGCACTTACAATGAAGAATGTCGCCGGTAAATAGCTTTTATCTTCTTTAAAATTGTCTGCTTGTGCTTGGAAGAAGCGCACTAACATTAGGATAGAAATGATCGGCAGAGAAGCATAAATCCATTTCTCTGAAATTCCGCCTAATGCGTCAATAGGGAAATCTGCACCAAGGAACGTTTTAATACCAAAATGGATAAAGAAAATAATGCCGAGGAAAATCACTAACTGTACAAAAGAGTTTGTTACTTTTTTGATAGAAGCAGGCATTAAATTGGTTAAGAAGTCGATGTAAACGTGTTCTTGTTTGCGGATAGCAACACTAATACCGAGCATACCTACATATACAAACAATAATTTAGCGAGTTCTTCACTCCAAATTAACGGCGAGTGGAAAGCTTGGCGGAATAGGATTTGAGCAACAAGAATACCGAAGATCACAAGGAATAGCGCTCCGCCAATCCATTCTTCAAGTTTGTTAAAAAATTTCATACTTCACTCCGGGAGATTGTGGAGAACGAAAATGAGTGCGCCAACCAAATTGCTGGCGCACGTGATAGAGATTATTTAAGAGCTTGGATTTCTTTTAATGCTTTTTCACCTTTCTCACCAGTTTGTTTTACAAACTCAGCATAGAATGGTTTCATCGCATCTTTGAATGGAGTTAAATCTGGGTGAGTCACTTTAACACCTTGTTTTTCAAAGAATGTCACTAAATCTTTTTCGCCATCTACGAATAATTTAGTGTGGTATTTTGCTGCATTTTCAGCGGCGTCTTTGACTACTTTTTGAAGATCTTCCGGTAATTCTTTATAAGTTTCGTTACTCACTAAATAAAGTTGGTCATTCAAAATGTGGTTAGTCATCGCTAAGAATTTTTGCACTTCATAGAATTTTTGTGCTTGTACTGTCGCTAATGGGTTTTCTTGACCATCTACAGAGTTAGTTTGAAGTGCAAGATATACTTCAGAGAACGCCATAGGTGTTGGAGATGCGCCTACATATTTTGCGTACGCTAAGTTAGTTGCAGCATTTGGTACACGAAGTTTTAAGCCTTTCATATCAGCAATGCTATTGATCGCTCTATTTGAAGTTGTTTGGCGAGTACCGTTGTAAGCTTGTGATAATAAGGTTAAGCCTAATTCTTTATTCATTTTTTGAACTAAATCTTTACCAAATGCGGTTTCTTGTAATGCTTTTTGTGCAACATTGTAGTTGGTGATTACATATGGTAACGCGAACACTGCTGCTTCAGGATAGAATAATTGGAAACGAGCTGATTCAGCAAAAGTGAAGTCAAGAGAACCGTCTTTTAATTGTTTTAACATTGCACGGTCATCACCAAGTTGTGAACTTGGATAAAGTGAAACTTCAATTTTACCATGTGATTTTTCTTTTACTTCTTTTGCAAACATTTCTGCTGCTTTGTACTCATTAGATGAAGTACCCGCATTCATACCAAATTTTAAGTCATAATCTGCGGCAAAAACGGCTGAAGAAACGCCTAATGTGATAGCAGTTGCAAGGAAAAGTTTAGTAAATTTCATAATGTTCGCTCCTGTGTGAACCTATGTTGATATAAGCCATAATTGGCTTGGATTGAAAGTGAATGCTTGATGTTTTAGACATCAAAAAAACTACTCGGGCGCTATTCTAAAGTAAAAAAATACTTTTTGAACTGCTCTTTGAAGTTTTATTTCAAAATTGAGAGGTAGATCACATTTACAAAAAAATACTTCAAAAAATCTTTTAAAATGGAGTTATGTTTTTATATAATGCAGAGCAATGACGAAAATGCGGGCTCAGTTATATTTTTGAGGATGATTGAGTCTAAATAATGCTAACGCCTAGATGGCTTGTAATAAAGCATTTAAGCATTATCGGCCTCAATATATTTAGGAGTGATATTATGTCGAAATTATCTCATCAAGATGTGCTTTCTCAAATTCAATATGGTCTCATTGCTTCTTGCCAACCCGTTGATGATGGCCCAATGGATAAACCTGAAATTGTTTCTGCTATGGCCCAAGCTTCCGTTGCTGGTGGCGCATCAGGTTTACGTATTGAAGGTGTAGATAACCTTAAAGCGACACGTCCTTTTGTAAACATTCCAATTATCGGTATTGTAAAACGTGACTTACCAGATAGTCCGATTCGTATTACGCCATTTCTGCAAGATATTGAAGATCTTGCCAATGCTGGGGCAGATATTATTGCGGTAGATGGCACTAGCCGTCCTCGTCCAGTTGATATTGAAAGTGCGGTGAAAAAAATCCATGAAATGGGCTGCTTGGCTATGGCAGATTGCTCTAATTTAGAAGAAGGCTTGTATTGTCAAAAACTCGGTTTTGATATTGTGGGTAGCACAATGTCTGGTTATACAGGTGGTCCAGTTCCTGAAGAGCCTGATTATCAATTAGTGAAAGATTTAAAAGCGGCAGGTTGTTTTGTTATGGCAGAAGGTCGCTATAACACCCCTGAATTGGCAAAAGTGGCCATTGAAATTGGCGCAGATTGCGTAACCGTTGGTTCAGCCTTAACTCGCCTTGAGCATATCGTGAGTTGGTTTGCTAATTCTGTGAAATCTGCAAGATAGTCGTAAGACGTGTGAGAAAATACTTCATACTATAAGGATAAGTTATGCGTTGTTTAGCTCTAGACATTGGCGGTACAAAAATCGCAGCGGCTATCGTAAAAAATGGCGAAGTTGAACAACGCCAACAAATTCATACGCCGCGTGAAAATGTGGTAGAAGGAATGCATCAAGCATTGGAACAACTTCTTACTCATTATGCGGGGCAATTTGATTATGTGGCGGCGGCTTCAACTGGTATTATAAACGACGGTGTTTTAACCGCACTTAATCCTAAAAATTTAGGTGGTTTGAATCAATTTCCACTAAAAGAAAGTATTGCTAAACACACGGATAAACCAATTGGCTTATTAAATGATGCGCAAGCCGCAACTTATGCGGAATACCAACTTCAAGATTCAGAAAGAGTATCAAACTTTGTTTTTATTACAGTTTCTACTGGCGTGGGTGGCGGTGTCATATTAAACCAACAATTACAAACTGGTCCGAAGGGAATCGCTGGACATATTGGGCATACATTAGCGGATCCAAATGGCCCAATGTGTGGTTGTGGTCGTCGAGGTTGTGTAGAAGCCGTTGCTGCTGGTCGAGCTATTGAAGCGGTATCTTCCCAATGGGATGATCCTTGTGAGCCAAGAGAAGTTTTTGAACGTTTTAGAAAAAATGATGAAAAAGCTACCGCACTTATAGAACGTTCAGCCCAAGCCATTGCCAATTTAGTGGCGGATTTAGTGATTGGATTGGATGTTCAAAAAGTTGTTATAGGTGGTAGTGTCGGATTGGCTGAAGGCTATTTACCATTAGTCAAACGTTTCTTACAGGCTATGCCTGCTGTATATAGCTGTGACATTGAATCTGCTAAATTTGGTCAAGATGCAGGATTAGTCGGCGCAGCTTATTGGGTGAAAGATGTTCTGCTTGATAAACCAAAAGGAACAATTTATGGCTAAATCCGGAAATGTGTTAAACACCATTAGTTCGCTTTACCATAGTCTAACCAAGTCAGAGAAAAAAATTGCTGATACGATTTTACGTTCGCCTGATTTGGTGTCTCAATGTCCCCTTTCAGAAATCGCTAAACATTTGGAAGTTGGAGAAGCTACGCTCGTCCGTTTTTGTCGAACCATTGGTTTTAAAGGTTTTAGCGATTTTAAATTAGAACTTTCCATTGAGCTTGCTACGAAAGATAACAATGATGAAACTGTGCTCGAAACAGAAATTATGCCGAGCGATGATTCTTTAACGATTGCACAAAAGTTGCAAGCGGCAGTTTCTAATGTAATGGAAGAAACGGTTAATTTATTAGATTTGAAACAGCTTGAACAAGTTGTTAAAGCCATTAAAAAAGCACGTCGTATCTTTTTATTTGGCGTGGGATCATCTGGCGTGACAGCTGAAGATGCAAAAAATAAGTTGATGCGTATCGGTTTCCAAGTGGATGCAACAGGCAATAATCATTTTATGTATATGCAGGCGGCATTACTTACGTCTTCTGATGTGGCAATTGGTTTGAGCCATTCAGGATATTCCGCCGAAACAGCGCACACACTCAAAATTGCTAAACAAAACGGTGCAACGACAGTGGCATTAACTCATAGTTTGCGTTCACCCGTTACAGAATATGCTGATTATGTTTTGGTAAATGGTAATAAACAAGGGAAACTACAAGGTGACTCCATTGGTACCAAAATTGCACAGCTTTTTGTATTAGATTTAATTTATGCTTTGTTAGTGCAGGGCGAAGAAGAACTTGCAGCTCAAACCAAGCAAAAGACCCTCAATGTGATTCTTGAACAACGTATAAAATAGGAGAAAACTTATGCGTGATTTAAAAGGTATTTTCAGTGCATTATTAGTGTCATTTAATGAAGATGGCACAATTAATGAAAAAGGTTTACGTCAAATTATCCGCCATAATATCGACAAAATGAAGGTTGATGGTTTATATGTGGGTGGTTCAACAGGTGAAAACTTTATGCTTTCAACTGAAGAGAAAAAAGAAATCTTCCGTATTGCAAAAGATGAAGCAAAAGATCAAATCGCGCTAATTGCTCAAGTGGGCAGCGTAAACTTAAAAGAAGCGGTTGAATTAGGTAAATATGCAACAGAATTAGGCTACGATAGCTTATCTGCAGTTACTCCGTTCTACTATAAATTTAGTTTCCCTGAAATCAAACATTATTACGACACCATTATTGCAGAAACGGGCAATAATATGATCGTGTATTCTATTCCGTTCTTAACTGGCGTGAATATGGGAATTGAACAATTTGGTGAACTTTACAAAAACCCGAAAGTATTAGGGGTAAAATTCACAGCAGGTGACTTCTATTTATTAGAACGTTTGAAAAAAGCTTATCCAAACCACTTAATTTGGGCTGGTTTCGATGAAATGATGTTACCTGCAGCCGCACTTGGTGTGGATGGCGCAATTGGTTCAACTTTTAACGTAAACGGTGTTCGTGCTCGCCAAATTTTTGAATTAACCAAAGCGGGTAAATTAGCCGAAGCGTTAGAAATTCAACACGTAACCAACGATTTAATCGAAGGCATTTTAGCGAATGGTTTATATTTAACCATCAAAGAATTGCTTAAATTAGAAGGTGTGGATGCGGGTTATTGCCGTGAGCCAATGACAGCAAAAGCAACAGATGCTCAGCTTGCTAAAGCAAAAGAGTTGAAAGCGAAATTTTTATAATTAATGGAATATCGTGAGAACCTAGGGGATTGATTTCCCTAGGTTACTCATAATTTATCCCTCTTGGGGTAGCAATTCTCGTTTCCTGCTTCTCAGTTTTTCTATTTCGTAGTGGGGAACCATTATGTTTAACCGTTGGTTTGTTTATCCACGGTATTGAAAATAAAGGAAGTATAGTATGCGTCTTATCCCTCTACACAACGAACAACAGGTGAGTCGTTGGGCTGCACGCCATATTGTTGATCGTATCAATCATTTTAATCCTACGGCTGAACGCCCTTTCGTTCTCGGTTTACCAACCGGTGGTACGCCATTAAAAACTTACCAAGAATTAATCGCTCTTTGTAAAGCGGGAGAGGTGAGCTTTAAGCATGTAGTAACATTCAATATGGACGAATATGTGGGTTTACCAGAGGAACATCCTGAAAGTTATCATAGTTTTATGTATAACAATTTCTTCAATCATGTCGATATTCAGCCAGAAAATATCAATATTCTTAATGGCAACACGGATGATCATGATGCGGAATGTCGCCGTTATGAAGAAAAAATTAAATCTTACGGAAAAATTAATTTATTTATGGGCGGAGTAGGCAATGATGGCCATATTGCCTTTAATGAACCAGCGTCATCATTAAGTTCCCGTACTCGTATTAAAACGTTAACTCAAGACACACTGATCGCAAATTCACGTTTCTTTGATAATGATGTGAATAAAGTGCCTAAGTATGCTTTGACTATTGGCGTAGGCACATTATTAGATGCAGAAGAAGTGATGATCCTTGCGACAGGCCATCATAAGGCGCTTGCAGTTCAAGTTGCTGTAGAAGGTGGTGTGAACCATATGTGGACAGTAAGTGCACTTCAATTACATCGCCATTTTGTGCTAGTTTGTGATGAACCGGCACAACAAGAATTGAAAGTAAAAACTGTTAAATATTTTACTGAATTAGAACAACGCGCCATTCATAGCGTGTTATAAGATCCTACCGCTCAAAAGAGCTGTAATTTTTCTGATTATTTTATTTAAGGACAAAAAATGAGATATGCATTAACGAATGGTGTGATTTACACAAAATATGATGTTTTACGTGATTTTGCGGTAATTATTAACGGTGAAACTATTGAAGCGGTAGTTCCACAAGCTGAATTAGAAACAGGTATCAAAACCATTGATTTACAAGGTAATAATTTAACCGCTGGTTTTATTGATCTTCAATTAAATGGCTGTGGTGGCGTGATGTTTAACGACCAAACTAGCGTTGAAACCTTGGAAATTATGCAGGAAACTAACTTGAAATCAGGTTGTACAAGTTTCCTTCCTACTTTTATCACGGCACCAGATGAAAACATAAAAAGTGCGGTGAAAATTATGCGTGAATATTTAAATAAGCATAAAAACCAAGCACTTGGTTTACATATTGAAGGGCCGTTTATCAGTGTTGAGAAAAAAGGTGTACACCGTCCCGAATATATTCGTGAAATTACGCCTGAAATGAAGGATTTTCTCTGTGAAAATGGTGATGTTATTACAAAAATTACTATTGCTGCAGAAAACCCAACCATTAACTATACGCCTGATTTTGTGAAAGCGGGCATCATTGTATCTGTAGGCCATTCTAATGCGACTTATGAAGTCGCTAAAGCCGCATTCCACAAAGGCGCAACTTTTGCGACGCACTTGCATAATGCAATGTCGCCAATTAGTTCTGGACGTGCAATGGGCGTAGTAGGTGCGGTACTAGATTCAGATGTTTACACAGGTATTATCGTAGATGGTGTGCATATCAATTACGGCAATGTTCGCATTGATAAAAAAATCAAAGGTGACAAACTTTGTATTGTGACTGATTCTCTCGCAGCAGCAGGTGCCCCACCTGAATTGGAAACATTCACCTTTGTAGGTAAAACCATTTATATCCGAGATGGCCGTTGTTTTGATGCGAACGGCACGATTGCTGGCGCATCAATTACTATGATCGAATCTATTAAGAATGCAGTGGAGTTTGTAGAAATTCCACTTGCTGAAGCAATTCGAATGAGTAACCTTTATCCTGCACGAGCAATTGGTGTGGATGATCGTTTAGGTTCGGTAGAAAAAGGAAAAATCGCAAATTTAGCCGTGTTTACGTCAGATTATAAAGTGACAGCAACCGTGCTCAATGGTGAATGGAAACCTAATTGATTTAAAGTGCGGTAAATTTTTCTGATCTTTTATAGCCCAATCAATCGGTTGGGTTATTTTTTGCTTTACTACTTTAATAAGAATAATTTTCATCTATAATATAAAAACCAAGTTAATTACTAGGAGATAGATATGGCGAAAGATGAAGTAGGGCATAATTTTCTTGCACGTTTAGGTAAAACTCGTTTGCGTCCAGGCGGTAAAAAAGCGACAGATTGGTTAATAGCCAATGGCGATTTTAGCCAAGATAAAAAAGTGTTAGAGGTTGCCTGTAATATGGGAACGACAGCAATTGGATTGGCGAAGCAATTTGGTTGCCATATTGAAGGTGTTGATTTAGATGAACATGCATTAGAAAAAGCACAAGCAAATATCGAAGCAAATGGCTTGCAAGAAAAAATTCATGTGCAGCGAGCGAATGCGATGAAGTTGCCTTTTGAGGATGAAAGTTTTGATATTGTCATCAATGAAGCGATGCTCACGATGTTACCCGTGGAAGCGAAGAAAAAAGCCATTGCAGAATATTTTAGAGTGTTAAAACCCAATGGCTTATTGCTTACTCACGATGTTATGCTGGTGGGGAATGATCATCAAACTATTCTAGAAAATATGCGCAAAGCGATTAACGTGACGGTAACGCCATTAACGAAAGATGGCTGGAAAGGAATATTCCAAGAAAGTGGCTTTAGAAATGTTGATACTTTCTCTGGTGAGATGACCTTACTTTCACCAAAAGGAATGATTTATGATGAGGGCATTCTTGGGACGTTAAAAATCATCCGTAATGCTATGAAAGCGGAAAATCGTGAGCAATTTAAAAGAATGTTCAAAACCTTTAATGATCCTGAACATAAATTACATTTTATTGCTGTATGTAGCCAAAAATAATATAAAAAAACGAACCGCACTTTTATGTGCGGTTTGCTTTTTTTACGATAATTTTTTCAATAGGATTTTTTTAGCTTTATTTTGAATAATCCCTTGCACCAAAAATCGCAGTACCAATACGTACCATAGTAGAACCGCATTTTATTGCGCTCGGCATATCATCCGTCATTCCCATAGAAAGTGTATCAATTTGTTGATTAGGTAAGGCTTGTTTAAGTTGTTCAAATAGATCTGACATTTTTCTGAACACGGTTTCTTGTTCAGCGATTTTATCGGTTGGAGCGGGTATTGCCATTAAGCCACGTAAGCGTAAGTGCGGTAAATTTTCGATGTGTTTTGCTAGTGTTAACATTTCCTCAGGTTGAATACCTGATTTACTTTCTTCATCGCTGATATTAACCTGAATTAAGATATTTAACGGTGCTTTGCTAGTTGGTCGTTGTTCATTTAAACGATCTGCAATTTTTGCTCGATCAAGCGTTTGCATCCAATCAAAATATTCTGCAACGAGACGGGTTTTATTCGATTGTAATGGACCGATAAAATGCCATTCAAGGTTAATACCTTGCGATTCAAAATATTGGATCTTTTCTACACCTTCTTGCACATAATTTTCTCCAAAGGCTATTTGTCCAGCTTGATAAGCGGAAAGAATCGAGGAAATAGGTTTGGTCTTAGATACGGCAAGTAACTTTACTGTATTTTGATTACGTTTAGCTTCTTCGCAAGCCGTTTCAATTTTTTGATGAATTAGGTTGAGATTATGTTGGATATCCATAGGTTCTCCTTTATAAAAGTGCGATTAGTTTACACGAAATTTATTTGCTGAGAAAATTTCTGAAAAATTTGTTACTTTCTGTTTGACAAGCTCGGGAAATTTCGGTATTTCTTTACGCATTCATTTTTCAAGATAAAACACAATGAAAAATAACCGCACTTTATCCGTAATTATTAGCACGATTACCACCATTATGATGACCATTACTATGATTAATGGCGCGGGTTAGTGCACCAAAAAACAGGATACAGAAAACCCGCGATTCAACTGAATAGCGGGTTTTTTTATAAATTCAAAAACACAATATCTCTAGGAGAACCAATCATGCGCGTACTTAAATTTGGCGGCACTTCGCTTGCAAATCCGGAACGTTTTTCCCAAGCAGCGAAATTGATCGAGCAAGCTCATTTAGAAGAGCAAGCAGCAGGTGTTTTATCAGCACCAGCAAAAATAACTAATCATCTCGTCGCCCTTTCTGAAAAAGCTGCATTAAATCAACCAACCGATACGCATTTCAACGAAGCAATCGAAATTTTCTATAACATCATCAATGGCTTACATGCCGAAAATAATCAATTCGACTTAAATGACACCAAAGCGCTTATTGATGCTGAATTTGCTCAAATTAAAGGATTATTAGAAGAAATTCGTCAGGCAGGAAAAGTAGAAGATGCAGTTAAAGCGACGATTGATTGTCGTGGTGAAAAACTTTCTATCGCAATGATGAAGGCTTGGTTTGAAGCGCGTGGATATAGCGTACATATTGTGGATCCTGTCAAACAATTATTGGCAAAAGGCGGTTACCTTGAATCTTCAGTTGAAATTGAAGAATCAACAAAACGTGTTGATGCAGCAAGTATCGCAAAAGATAAAGTGGTGCTTATGGCTGGCTTTACTGCGGGTAATGAAAAAGGTGAGTTAGTGCTGCTCGGTCGTAATGGGTCAGACTATTCTGCAGCCTGTTTAGCCGCTTGTTTAGGTGCAAGCGTATGCGAAATTTGGACTGATGTGGATGGCGTTTATACTTGCGATCCGCGTTTAGTGCCTGATGCACGTTTATTACCAACTCTTTCTTATCGTGAAGCAATGGAACTTTCTTATTTCGGTGCGAAAGTGATTCATCCTCGTACGATTGGCCCATTGTTGCCACAAAATATTCCTTGTGTCATTAAAAATACAGGAAATCCTTCTGCGCCAGGTTCGATTATTGATGGCAATGTGAAATCAGAAGGTTTACAAGTCAAAGGTATTACTAACTTAGATAATTTGGCGATGTTTAATGTGTCAGGCCCTGGTATGCAAGGCATGGTAGGCATGGCATCTCGCGTATTTTCAGCCATGTCAGGCGCAGGCATTTCAGTCATTTTAATTACTCAGTCTTCGTCTGAATATAGTATTAGTTTCTGTGTGCCAGTGAAATCTGCAGAAGTAGCGAAAACCGTACTAGAAACTGAGTTTGCTAATGAATTAAATGAACATCAATTAGAACCAATTGAAGTGATTAAAGATTTATCCATTATTTCTGTTGTAGGCGATGGAATGAAGCAAGCGAAAGGCATTGCTGCTCGTTTCTTCTCGGCGTTAGCACAAGCAAATATTAGCATTGTGGCGATTGCACAAGGTTCTAGTGAACGTTCAATTTCTGCCGTTGTGCCGCAAAATAAAGCGATTGAAGCGGTGAAAGCTACCCATCAGGCTCTTTTCAATAATAAAAAAGTAGTGGATATGTTTTTAGTGGGCGTTGGTGGAGTAGGCGGAGAATTAATTGAGCAGGTAAAGCGCCAAAAGGAGTATCTAGCAAAGAAGAATGTTGAAATTCGAGTTTGCGCTATTGCGAATTCCAACCGCATGTTGCTCGATGAAAATGGATTATGTTTAGACGATTGGAAAACCGATTTAGAAAATGCGACTCAGCCATCAGATTTTGATGTATTGCTTTCTTTCATTAAATTACATCATGTGGTGAATCCAGTATTTGTAGATTGTACCTCAGCCGAATCTGTAGCAGGGCTTTATGCTCGTGCGTTAAAAGAAGGTTTCCATGTGGTCACGCCAAATAAAAAAGCGAATACACGAGAATTAGCTTATTACAATGAGTTACGTCAAAATGCTCAAGCAAGCCAACATAAATTCTTATATGAAACGAATGTGGGCGCTGGTTTGCCAGTAATTGAAAATCTTCAAAACTTACTTGCTGCGGGTGATGAACTTGAATATTTTGAAGGCATTTTATCTGGCTCCCTTTCCTTTATTTTTGGTAAATTGGAGGAAGGACTTTCTCTTTCAGAAGTCACCGCACTTGCGCGTGAAAAAGGCTTTACTGAGCCTGATCCTCGCGATGATCTCTCTGGACAAGATGTCGCGCGCAAATTATTAATTCTTGCTCGTGAAGCAGGAATTGAACTTGAGCTTTCAGATGTTGAAGTTGAAGGTGTATTGCCGAAAGGCTTCTCTGAAGGAAAATCTGCAGATGAATTTATGGCAATGTTGCCACAGCTTGATGAAGAGTTTAAAGCTCGTGTTTCCACCGCTAAAGCTGAAGGCAAAGTACTGCGTTATGTTGGCAAAATTTGCGAAGGTAAATGTAAAGTATCTATTGTTGCAGTCGATCAGAATAACCCACTTTATAAAGTGAAAGATGGTGAAAATGCTTTGGCATTTTATACTCGTTATTACCAACCTATCCCACTTTTATTACGTGGTTATGGCGCAGGCAATGCAGTTACTGCGGCAGGTATCTTTGCAGATATTTTAAGAACATTACAACATTAATAAGGATTCCCAATGTTAAGAATTTACGCCCCTGCATCTAGCGCGAATATTAGCGTAGGTTTCGATACTTTAGGTGCTGCGATCTCTCCTATTGATGGTTCATTGTTAGGTGATGTGGTTCAAATAGAATCTATTTCAAGTGGTTTTGAGTTAGAAAGTGCGGGCTATTTTGTTCGTAAATTACCGAAAGAACCACAAAAAAATATTGTTTACCAAGCTTATGTGCTATTTAGCGAGCAATTAAAATTACGCGGAGGAAATCTGAAACCTTTGCGTTTAACGCTCGAAAAAAATATGCCTATAGGCTCTGGTTTAGGCTCTAGTGCTTGTTCTATTGTTGCTGCATTAGTGGCATTAAATCAGTTTCATAATGAACCTTTTTCGAAAATGGAATTGCTTGAAATGATGGGCGAATTGGAGGGTCGTATTTCTGGTTCAATCCATTATGATAATGTGGCACCTTGCTATCTTGGCGGTGTGCAATTTATGGTGCAATCGCTCGGCAATATTTGTCAAAAGCTTCCATTTTTTGATAATTGGTATTGGGTGTTGGCGTATCCAGGAATTGAAGTTTCTACTGCTGAAGCGCGTGCAATTTTACCGAAAAGCTATACTCGACAAGACGTGATTGCCCATGGTCGTCATTTAGGTGGCTTTGTGCATGCTTGCCATACCCATCAGGAAAACCTTGCGGCGATTATGATGAAAGATGTCATTGCCGAGCCTTATCGTGAATCTCTGTTACCTAATTTTGCTGAAGTAAAACAAGCTACGCGAGACTTAGGTGCACTTGCCACTGGTATTTCAGGATCAGGGCCAACAATTTTCTCTATTGCTACAGACCTACAAACTGCAATTAAACTTTCAACTTATTTAGAGAATCATTATTTACAAAATAATGAAGGTTTTGTGCATGTATGTAAGGTCGATAACGAAGGCGCAAGAGAAATTAAATAAGTATAATTAAAATAGATAAAATTAAATTAAAAACGGATTAAATATGAATTTATACAATATCAAACATCCCGAAGAACAAGTCACTTTTTCTCAGGCTGTTCGTCAAGGACTTGGTCGGGATCAAGGTTTATTCTTTCCTGAAGTTATTCCTCAACTTAATAACATTGATGAATTACTTGAATTACCTCTTATTGAACGTAGCCAAAAAATTCTAGGTGCATTAATTGGTGAAGAATTACCGAAAGCAACGTTAGATGCGATGGTGAAAAATGCATTTACTTTTCCTGCACCGTTAGAAAAAGTGGAAGACAATATTTATGCACTTGAATTATTTCATGGTCCCACATTAGCATTTAAAGACTTTGGTGGGCGTTTTATGGCTCAGGCACTTGCGGCGGTACGTGGTGATGGAAAAATCACTATTTTAACGGCAACGTCTGGCGATACTGGGGCGGCTGTAGCACATGCGTTTTATGGATTAGAAAATATTAATGTAGTTATCCTTTATCCAAAAGGCAAAATCAGCCCATTACAAGAAAAGCTATTCTGTACTTTAGGTGGGAATATTCGTACTGTTGCGATTAATGGGGATTTCGATGCGTGTCAGACTTTAGTTAAGCAAGCCTTTGATGATGTTGAATTGCGCCAAGCTATCGGACTTAACTCTGCAAATTCTATTAATATCAGCCGCTTATTAGCTCAAATTTGTTATTACTTTGAGGCTGTAGCACAATTGCCAAAAGAAAAACGTGATAATGTTGTGGTTTCTGTGCCAAGTGGTAATTTTGGTAACTTAACTGCGGGATTAATTGCAGAAACCTTAGGCTTGCCAATAAAACGCTTTGTCGCCTCAACAAATGCAAATGATACTGTGCCACGTTATTTGAAGTCGGGAAATTGGGATCCTAAAACGACAGTTGCAACCCTTTCTAATGCAATGGATGTAAGTCGCCCAAATAACTGGCCAAGAGTGGAAGAACTGTTTAAACGAAATGGTTGGGGTTTAACTGATTTAGGTTCGGGGATGCTAAGTGATAGCGAAACAGAAGATACCTTAAAAGCGATGCAGGCAAAAGGTTATTTATGTGAGCCTCACGGAGCGATTGCTTATCAGGTGTTGAAAGATCAACTTAAAGCGGGTGAAACAGGAATCTTCCTATGTACGGCGCATCCTGCGAAATTTAAAGAATCTGTAGAACGTATTCTTGGTATTCAGTTACCATTGCCAGAAGCTCTAGATAAACATAATCAGCTGCCATTGCTTTCTGATGAAATGGATAATGATTTTGCACAACTACGGGCTTACTTATTAAAGTAATAAAGTGCGGTAAATTTTTATTGTATTTTGATGGCGCTTGATTTTCAGGCGCTATTTTATTTTAGAAAATATACGTAGCAATAAAATATATTAATTATTTTAGATTGGATAGAGAGAATAGCTATTTTTCAATAAGCCAGTAATTTGAAAAGTCGTACCAGATATTAGGCAATAAAAAAACACCTTGTGGTGCTTACTTTATTTTTAAGTGGTGGGTCGTGAAGGATTCGAACCTTCGACCAACGGATTAAAAGTCCGCTG
>ERZ772909.310-NODE-310-length-31804-cov-5.190400_pt1 | contig 31804 bp, 36 predicted proteins | sample MGYA00511137_ERZ772909 | MGnify/ENA primary metagenome ERZ772909 (study PRJEB29015, sample SAMEA2738095) | human oral metagenome | biome: human oral; feature: human-associated habitat; material: saliva | place: China | collected 2270 ... | reverse complement strand
CTTTTTATTTAATACGGACAAAGAAGTAGAAAAAATTAACAAACTTAAAAACACTCAAGATAAAGTTGGTAAATTTGAAAAAAAATTCCAGCAAATTATAGATGATCTAAAAAAAGAATTAGAAAATAAGAAATCCAAAATTATTGATGATTTACTTGGTGGCACGGCAACAATGCGAAAAGCCGCACAAACCTACCTTTTCAAAATGGAAATGGAAGAGCCCGATAGTTACCGCAAACGCCTTGAGCGTTCGACCCTTTATCCTGCATTGTCGGAAACCCTTTCGCAAATGACAGGTCGAGTGTTCTTCAACCCGATTGATGTTGCCGATGTAACAGAAGCGGTGCAAGCCCTTTTTGATGATGTTGATTTAGTAGGCAATAACCTTGATGTGTTCGCTTCCCGCTGGTTTTATTCCGCCTTGGCGTATGGTTGCTCTTTTGCTTTGATTGATTTCACGCGTGTTGAAGCGGTGAAAAGCCGTGCGGAAGAAAAAGCCTTAAATGCCCGCCCTTATTGGGTGCATATTAAACCGCATCAAGTATTGGGCATTAAAACCGCACGAGTAAATGGTAAACAAGCAATTACTCAATTTCGCTATGTTGTCAATGAACAGGTTGAGGATGGCGAATTTGGTGTGAAAACCGTGAAACACGTTTATGTGTACGAAATCGGTAAAGTGCGGAAATTTAGCGAAGCGGAAGGCGAGTTTCGTCTTGAATCGGAATTGCTCCTCACTGCCCAAAATCGACCTCTTGATTTTGTGCCTGTCGTGCCATTTATCACAAAGCGTAACGAACTCACCAATGCCATTGAGCCGCCTTTAATGGAGTTGGCGTATTTGAATGTAAAACACTGGCAGTCTCAATCGGATCCGGACAATATCACTAACATTGCTCGCGTGCCGTTGTTAGCGATTTATTCCAATGATGAAGTAAAACAGCTTTCTATTGGTGGTAGCGCGATTCATTTACCTGTTGATAGCTCAATGCAATTTGTCGAACATTCAGGACAAGCCATTGCTTCACGTGTTGAAAGCCTGAAAGATTTAGAAGAGCAAATGAAAACCGCAGGGGCGAAGTTACTTACTAAAACCGCCTTAGCAATGACTGACAGCCAAGCCCGTGATTAAGCAGGCAAAGAAATTTCCCAGCTACGTTTACTGGCAAACCGCTTTGAAGATGCTATTGATTTAGCCTTGGAATATACAGGGCATTGGCTTGGCATTGCCAAAGAGCAAGCGGGTAACGTGCAGATTTCGGGCAATATTGAAAACGATCTCGACCCGTCCGCTTCAATGGCAAGTGTGATTCAGTTGCGTAATGCGGGCGTGATTTCGAATCAATCCACCTTTAACGAAGCCAAACGTCGTGGTTTATTAGCCGACAGCTTAGAGTGGAACACAGAGCAAGAACGCCTGCAATCGGAGGGAATAAGTTTTGGAAGTGAAGAAACATCAGAAACCAACGCTTAGACAACGCATTACCCACGCCTTAACCGACCGCAAAATCTTGCATTTTCGCTATGATGCTCACTTGCGACAACAGGTGTACAAGCGGTTAAATACATTGCAAAAATCGCTGATTAACCGCATCAGTGCTATCGGTGTCGAAGCCTTGCCCGCTAAAAAACTAGATAAACTGCTCACCGAATTGAAATCAGAAATCGCAAAAACGTATCAAGAAACAACCGCTTACACGCAAGACGAGTTAAGCGGTTTTTTATTGCTTGAGGCAAGTAAAATTAATCAACTGTACAATGGTGAAGTCGGTTTTGATTTGTTTAATGCGGTATCGAAAGAGCGGATTAAGGCGATTAAAAATGTCGCCGTGATTGAAGGGCAACCACTTGAGGCATGGTGGAATAAGCAACGTGCGGATTTAGCCTTTAAGTTTGAAGGAATTATCCGCTCTGGTGTAGCAGAGGGAAAGCAAAACGGACAACTGGCAACAGAAGTGCGAGAATTGATGAGCATTAGCCGTCGCAATGCGGAAACATTAGTGATTACGGCGGTGGCAAAAGTGGCGGACACTGCTCACGAAGAACTTCGCGATGCAAATTTAGATATTCTCTCAGGTGAAGAGCACCTTTCTACGTTGGATATGCGGACTTCCACAGTTTACCAAGTACGAGATGGTAAACGATGGGATTTGGACAAAAAGCCAATCGGGCATAACATTCCCTATAAACGGCCACCATTGCACCCTCGTTGTCGCAGTATTCTTCAGCTTGTTACCAAAAGCTGGGAAGAATTAGGCGTGCAAGGAATGCAAGAAATACCTATCAGCACCCGTGCTTCAATGAATGGACAGGTGGATGAGCGGATTAATTATGAGAGTTGGCTCAACAATAAAACGGCTGAAGAGAAAGAGCTGGTTCTAGGCAAAGGTAAAGCAGATTTATGGGAACGTGGCGTGATTACGTTCTCGGATATGTTAGATCAGAGTGGTAGACCGCTGACGTTGAAAGAGCTATACTCTAAATCTAGCTTAGCGCAAGAATATAATCCTATGGATGTAACAAAAAAATATCAGCAAGCGGTTGAAATAGAACCCAAAATCACAAAAGCTGTGACAACTATTATCGCTTCTGTAGATGGCGAGGTTGCTGGACTCGAATATCGCTTAAAATCAATAGATTCGTTGAAGCGTAAAATAGAAACTGAAATGATGGCAGGGATTTCTGAGCAACAAGCAATAGATTACATTAAAGATGTTATTCGCTATACAGCAATATTCTCGCCTGAAAATTTTGTAACACAATATAGGGAAATGCAATCCGCTTTAGAAAAACAAGGGTATAAAACAATTATTGTTAAAAACACTTGGAAGGACGGTGCTGTTTATAAAGGCATTAATACATTCATCATTACTCTTGTAAAGAAAGATAATGTAATTTTCGAGATGCAATATCATACAAGTGAAAGTTTTGCGTTAAAAAATGGTGAATTACATCAGCTTTATGAACGTTTTCGCGACCCAAATACCGAACAAGAAGAAAAAGAAAAATTGTATATTGAAATGCAGAAATTAAGTGCTAAATTAGTTACGCCAAAAGATATTCAAAAAATCAAAGGAGTAAAATAATGTATCAATACTACTTAGCTCAGTTAGATGATAATCAACAAAAATTGATTCGTGGTATGGGTAATAATTTACTTTCATTTGCTACCTATGAACCTCATAAAGAAGATTGGGATAAAAAGTTTGGTTCGTTTTGGGCGGATAAAATCTTAGTCAGCGATTTTGATGCTTATCGTGAAATTAGTGAAAAAGAAGCCATTCAATTTATCAAGGTGCATTAATGTGGGCAGAAAAAGCTGAAGTATTGGCAAGATGTTTGCATCACGGTCAGAAAGATAAAGCCGGTAAGCCATATATAGAGCATTTGGAATTTGTTGTAGAACATTTAGACGATTCAACAGATGAAATGCGTGCTGTTGCTTGGTTGCACGATAGCGTGGAAGACACGGCAATTAGCATTGATGAAATTCAAGAACAATTTGGTAATGTGATCGCAAATGCCATCTTGGCTATATCAAAACGTAAAGGTGAAGACTACCAAGATTATTTAATTAGAGTTAAGAAAAACGCTTTAGCTCGTTCAGTTAAATTAGCAGACTTACAGCATAATGCCGATCTTTCTCGATTGCCTAGAATCAAAGAAGAAGATATTCTCCGTAAAGAAAAATATTTAGCAGCCATGGCATTTTTATTATCTTAACCTAACAAACATTATCAACCGCTTGTAGCGAAAGTTACAGGCGGTTTTTTTACGCCTTGGAAAAGGCACAACCTTAACTAACTGGAAGGAAATCCAATATGAAATTAAAACTTGATGAAAATGGGCACGTGGTTGTTGAAAACGGGATGCCTGTGTATGTTCACGAAGACGGGAAGGAAATTCCGTTTGATGCCACAAAAGCCACAGCCAAAATCGCAGAGCTTAACAGTGAGGCAAAAAAACACCGTGAAGCCAAAGAGCAGGCGGAAGCAAAACTCTCGGCATTTTCGGGTATTGACGATCCGAAAGCAGCAATCAAAGCCTTGGAAACGGTGAAAAACCTAGATGATAAGAAGTTGATTGATGCTGGCGAAGTGGAAAAGGTGAAAGCAGAAATGCGTAAAACCTTTGATGAACAACTGGCAGAATCCATATCTCAAGCTGAAAAACTGCAATCGCAATTGCACGCAGAACTAATTGGTGGTTCGTTTGCTCGCTCTAAATATGCCGCAGAACATTTAAATTTACCTTCTGATGTGGTGCAAGCCTTCTTTGGTAAGCATTTCAGTATTTCAGATGAAGGTAAAGTGGTGGCGAAGTTCGCCGATGGCAATGAAATTTACAGCCGTTCACGCCCAGGCGAAAAAGCCGATTTTGAGGAAGCATTAGAGGCGTTAGTCGGTGCGTATCCACATAAAGATGCGATTTTAAAACCATCAGGCACATCAGGTTCAGGCGCAGGCGCAGGAACAGGCGGCAGCAATGCCCCTAAATCCCTTGCCGAATGCAAAACTGACGCAGAAAAAATTGCGTATATGCAACAACATTCATAATCGGGTGCAAGAGATTGCACCTTTTTTATTCACGGTGCAATCGCACCACAATCAATAGGAGTTGACTATGGCTTTTGATTTACAAGTCTTCAACAAACAAACGCATTTAGCGTTAACAGAAACCGTCGATCAGGATATTGAAAAATTCAATCAAGCCTCAGGTGGCGTGATTACATTGCAAAATGCGCCAACACAAGGTGATTTTGATATTCGTGCGAGCTTTAAAGCGATTCAAGGCTTAGTGCGTCGTCGTAATGCTTATGGCAGTGGTACGGTGCAAGCGAAACGCCTAGAGCAATTACTCAATGTAGCAGTAAAAGTGGCTGCAGGTACGCACCCGATTGAGTACGAACCGCAACAATATCGCTGGGTATTACAAAACCCTGAGCTTGCTGCGGTAGAAATTGGGCAACAATTAGCGAAAGCCCGTTTAGCGGATATGTTAAACACCGCAATTTTAGGGGCGGTTGCTGCGATTGGTGGGCAAACCACAGCTTTGCTAGACGACAAGAAAAATGCCCCAACTTTCCGTACGCTTAACAAAGCAGCGGCATTATTTGGCGACCGCTCCAGCGCATTAAAAGCGTGGATTGTTCATTCAACCACCTTACACACCTTGTACGACAATGCCTTAACTAACGCAGAACGTTTGTTTACTTACGATAACGTGAGTGTGATGCGCGATCCGTTTGGTCGCTTGTTTGTGGTCACGGATAGCCCTGCGTTAGTTGATAGTACCGCTTCAGCCTATAACACTCTAGGCTTGCAAGAAGGGGCGATCGTGGTAAGCGGTAACAACGATTTCAATAGCGAAATGCAACCGAAATTAGGCGGTGAAAATATCGCAGCAGTTTATCAAGCAGAATGGACTTATAACTTAGGTATTCTCGGTTATGAATGGGATATGACTGCAGGCGGCAAATCCCCTGACGACACCAAATTAGGTGCATCAGCCAACTGGCGTAAAACCGCAACTTCATTGAAAGACACTGCGGGCGTATTGGTTAAAACCAAGTAGCCATATCGCTAAAAAACGAACCCCCAAGTAACGAATTACTCGGGGGTTTTTATTTCCCTTGCCCATTAATTGCAAAAGGAAATAACTGTGCGAAATTGTACCAAAACAAAATTGAAGATTCTTCTAAATAAGGAGAAAAAATGAGCGCTTATGTTTCTGTAGAAGAAGCTGATGCATATCATAATCTCAGAATGAGTGCAGAAATATGGGGGGCACTAAGTAAAAGGCTCGCCGATTAGTCAATGCATCGGATTATATTGATAGTGGCTATGTCTATTTAGGAAAGCCATCCGATAAACATCAATTACGAGCGTTCCCACGTAATGGGGATACAGACGTGCCAGTAAAAGTAAAAAATGCAGTCTGCGAGTTAGCTTTAGAAGAAAATTTAACTCAAAATCCAACCGCACTTAAAAGTGCAGTGAAAGTTGGTGAACTTTCTGTAACGTATTCTTATCCTTCAGCTGCAAACGGTGTAGAGAATCAGCGATTTAGTTATGTGGCACAGTTGTTGAGAGAGTTTGTTCGAGAGAAAGGAGCTATGCGTAGAGTATTGCTTGAACGGGGGTAAGAATGGGATTTTATGATGAGTTGGCTGATACTGCAAAGACCTTGTTAACCGAATTTGGGGTGCCATGTAGTATTGAACAAAACATTACCAGTGATTACAACGCTAAAACAGGTGAGGCAACTCGACGCAAGCGTCGTTTATTGGGTGTTTGTATATTTAACCAATTGACCTATGACTTTCCTCAATTCCAAAGTTCTGGTGTTTTAAAAGGTGAGGCAAGCTTAGTTCAACAAGGCGATGTGTCTATTACGTTAAGCCTATCATCTCCTCTTTCGAGAGAGGAGCTGCTTTTAAGTGTACTCCTTGTTAATGGAGAGCGTTGGCAAATTGTGAATTGTCAGCCATTAAAACCATCTGGTATGACGATTTATTACAAGCTTCAGGCAAGGTTAGTAAATGGGTAGATTTGTAGCTGAAATTGATGCTTTTAGAGAACGAACGATGCAACGTGCAGATATGTTGGTACGGAAAATCGCATTGGATACATTTAAAAAAGTGCAATCTAAAACACCTGTCGATAGTGGGCTGTTGCGTCGGAGTTGGACAGTTTCGGTGGGAGAAGCACCATCTGTATTTAATGGTTCTAATGAAGTGATTAACAATGCAAAATTTGGTAATACGCTTTACATTGCGACGGATAAGCCTTATGCCTTGACGCTGGAATATGGTTTATACCCTAAACCAGGAGGGCGTAAAACAAACAATGGCTTTTCGATTCAGGCTCCAAAAGGCATGGTGAGGATTACTGTGCAAGAAATGGAAGCGTTATTAAAGAAAAGTAGGTGGTGACTTTAGATGAAACAAATTATTCGGTCTGTATTGCAAACACACTTAAACCAATTAGGACAATTTAATACCGCATGGGAAGGCGTTTTAAATACGCCCAAACTACCATATCAAACGCTCCACTTAACTATTTCATCTAGCGATACAGGTGCAATCTCTGATCGGCCACATGCTGAAGAATTAGGTTTTTTGCAATTAACGTTATTTTATGAGGCAGGATTAGGCACGAAAGCCATTGAGGAGCGTGCGACAGCTATTCGACGGCATTTTTACGGTCAGTCCTTTATTAAGGATAACGTTCAAATCATCATCCATAAACCGCCACTTATTGGCGGTATTTTTTTAAACGATAATAAACTGGCGTTGCCAGTTACAATCAATTTTACCGCTTATGAACTCTAGGAGGTTATATGGCAAATGCACAAGGTGTAAAACGTAAGGTTACGTTTGCAAAAGAAACAACATTTGGAGTACGTGCTGCAAAAGGTATTGGTAAAGTGATGCCTCGCACAGAAAGCTCACTGAACTCAACCTTTGATTCATTCTCAAGTGAGGAAATTCGAGAAAATATGCAACGCTCCCCATCCATTGTTGGATTTGAAAAAGTTGAGGGCGACTTGAAAGGTGAATTGTCTGCAGGTCAATGGTCTGATTTTTTTGCAGCGGCATTACGCGGAACATGGACAGAAGCGAAATCGCCTGTATTAAAGAAAACTAGCACTGGGGCAGGTGAAAAACAAGGTAAATTACTCGTAATTCCTGAAACTGGCCATACAACTGATTCCTTTACGCTTGAAGACACCTTCGCAGATATTGGATTAAGTCGCATTTATACAGGTTGTCGAGTATCTAAAATTAGCCTAGATATTCAACCTAATGGTATAGCATCGATTGCGGTTACCTTTTTAGGACAAAAAGGCGAGGAGAGTCAAACCGCATATTTTACTGGTGCGCAGGAAGTGACTCAATCAGCTAAGGTTGCAGGCGTAAATGGGCAGCTGATGGTCAATAAAACCAAAGCAGCGTTGGTTACTGGTTTGAAGATGGATATTGATTTGAATGCGTCGAGTGAGGCAGTACTGGGCGCTAAATACGCACCAGACGTGTTTATTGGCACAGTGGCAATTAGCGGATCGTTTACGATGTATTTCCAAGATAAAACCATGATTGACGCTGTGCGTAGCGGCGCAAATCTTTCCCTTGCTTTAAGAATGGATGCCGAATCAGTCGACAACGGAGATTATTTAACGTTCATCTTGCCAGGTGTGAAAGCAACTTCTATTGAAATTGATGACGGGGCGAAAAACCTTATTCAAGCCCTAAACTTTGATGCTTTCCCCTCTATTTATGATGTGGAAAGTACAATTGACGATACATTAAAGAAACCAACAACACTCATCATTCAAGATTCACTAGCCTAAAGCGCGGTGAAATTTAGTCATACTTTATAGAAAACAAACCCCGAAAGTTCATCACTTTCGGTTTTTTTATTTCAATCCAATTCATAAGGAAAACACAATGGACTTTTCTAAATTAAATACTGTTAAAGCTTCTGAAAATACTTATCGCTTTGAAGTCGCTCACCCGATTACCGGAGAAGGAACAGGCGCAATGATTGATGTCTATGCCTCGCAAAGTGATGTTGTACAGCGTTTTCAATCTAACGTCTTACGCAAATTACAAAAGCAAGAATTTGAAAACCAGCGCACCCGTAAACCACAATTTAAAGAACTCTCTGAATTGAAATCGGAAGCTCTCGAAAATGCCATTGTGCGCGTAGCTAGCTGGGAGAATTTAGAATGGGAAGGAACCCCTCTTGAGTTTACCCCCGCCAATGTGAAAATGTTGCTTACTCAGTGTCCTTGGTTAGCTGAACAAATTATTGAACAGTCAGAAGACTTGGGAAATTTCTTGAAGGCCTGATCGAACATCTCTACGAGTTTGCTCAGGCAGAATTTCGTCTTGATAAACGACCAGACAATTCCAAAGCGACACAACGCGAGCATCTTCAAGTCATAGAGCAACAATTAGGTATAACGCCAGAAGAGCTAAATAACCCTCCGCCCAATATTGCTGTGGGTTATTTGCTTGAGTATTTTTATGCCGTATCCTGCTCCCGACAGTGCGGAATGTCCGCTAATCCTATTGCTTTTAGTGAAATATTGGCATGGTCTCAATTGACTAATACTTCATTGGCAAGATGGGAGATTGAGGTAATTAAACGACTTGATATATTGTGGTTGAATATTCAAGCTGAATAGCTCAAGGTTCGGCTTGAATCCTTAACTAAGGAATGAATATGAAAGAATTTACTTGGCAAGCCGATTGGAATATGAAGCGGAAAAAAAAGCCGAATGTAAATACAATTCGATTTGGTGACGGTTATGAACAGCGACAATCAGATGGCATTAATAATAACCTAAGAACCTACGATGTAGTCTTTAGTGGTTCAGAAGAAAAGATCAAGGCAATAGACATGTTCCTTGATGAATGTTGTGGGGTGACAGCATTTTCATAGCAACCTTACGGAGATAAAAAAGGATTGTTTACCTGTGGTGAATGGGATGAAACCAAAAAAACAGGATATAGCACGCTAACAGCAACCTTTAAGGAAGTTGTTGCATAGAGGTAAATTATGGCAGATTTCGCACAATTAGGCATAGAGTTACGCTCTATAGGGGTTGATAAAGTTAATCGTGATATTCGTTCGGTGACGGATAACGCAAAATCTACTGAGCGCACAGTGCAATCTCTTTTAGGCGTAATGGGTAAATTAAAAGTCTTAATGACAGCTGGATTAGGAATTCAAGGACTTGGGCAATTTATTCAAATGTCCGACAAAATGAAAACCCTTGCTGCCCAGGTGAAATTTGTCACGAATTCATTTGAAGAATATAAAGCTGTTCAAAGCCAGCTTTTCTCTATTTCGCAACGCACACGCGCTGATTTAGAGGCAACAACTACAATTTACGCTCGCTCTGCTCGAGCATTGAAAGATTACGGTTATAGCCAAGAACGGATTCTAACGTTTACTAAAACATTGAATAAAGCGATGGCGGTAGGTGGAGTGGGCGAGCAAGAACAGGCAAGTGCACTTTTCCAGCTTTCACAAGCATTAGGTTCAGGTCGGCTACAAGGTGACGAGTTCCGTACTATTGCTGAAAGCGCCCCCATTATTTTAGATGTTGTTGCGCAATATATGGGGAAAACCCGTTCAGAAGTGAAACAACTTGCCTCTGAAGGTAAAATCACCTCTCAATTGTTATTTGAAGCTATTACAGGCGCAACTGAGAAAATTTCAGCAGATTTTGAAAAAATGCCTTTGACTTTTGGTCAGGCAATGACTCAATTGAAAAACCAAACACTTAAATTTGTTGATGATGTCGGTAATCGCAGTGGTATCTTTGATGGGATGGCTGCATCTGTCTCATTTTTAGCCAAAAATATTGACTATCTTTCGGTAGTGATTGGTTCGGTTCTGCTAGGACAATTAGGTAAAGCCTCTGTAGCAGGGATTAAGTCTGTATTAACTAAACGGCAAGAGGCTCTTGCGGCTTTAGAGGTTGCACAGGCTACATCTGTTCAAGCCTCGGCAGAATTAAGACTAGCACAAATACAAATGCAGTCTTTACGCGCCCAATTAAGTTTAGCTCAATCAGAACAAACAAGAATGGCGCTACGTGGTCAAATGGCCGCCCAAACCTCTCAACTTACAGTATTAATGAACGCAGAGAGAGAGGCAACAGAAAGGGCGGCGCTTGCTAAACAAAAACTATCTTTGGCTGGGCGAGCATCAAGTGGTGTTTTAAGCCTATTAGGTGGCCCTATTGGACTGGTCACCACTGCGCTTACTTTGGGGGCGGGGGCATTTTATACCTGGAAACAAAATGCAGAGCAATCCAAGATGGAAAATCTTGATTATGCGAAAAGTCTTGATGTGACAAGTGATGCGTTACAAAAATTGACTGCAAATCAGCTAGAAGCAATGAGCGCAAAATTGAAGCGTTCTATGGCAGAGCAGAAGAATCAAATCCAATCATTGATTGAAGAAAAATCAAGAATGGAGCGCGCATTATCGATTCAAACTAAAAGTATGGATGAGGGGAACCTTTGGCAAAATCAATATGCACTGAAACGCTATAATCAACTTCTTGAAGATTTAAAAATCAAGAAAGGCGAAATAGATTCAGCTAATCAGCAGTTAGCGAAGTCAGAGCGAGATTTAAAATCTATTGGTGCAGGAGTCAGTTCAACGTTTGAAAGAGAGCGTAGAAAAGCTCTATCCTGAATTACAATTTAATAAAGATAAATTTGTTGAGTTAAAACTTTCAACAGAAGACTTTAAAGATTTGTTACCAGACGCCAATGGTAAAATCTTAGGGATGGCTGATGCATTAGCTCAGGCAGCGCAAAAAGCAAGATTGCTACTTAGCGGTGTAATTGGCGTAAAAGAAGAAACCGCAGGTATTGGCGCAGATGCTCAAAAGGTTATTGACGATCTTCGTCTTGATCGAAAAATTGCCAATGCAAAAACGCCACAAGAAAGAGCAGCGGGAGAAACAGAAAAATATATTAAACGGCTTTCTGAGCAAGGCAAATATAGTAAGCCTGAACTTGATGCAATCGAAAAAGAATATCAAGCCAATGCGTTAGCTAGAGAGAATAGATCTAGCGGGGCAAAGGGGAGTGGGAATAAAGTTGATTATGTCAAACAGTACACTGATCAAGTGACCCAACTCCAACAACGTCTAGCGGACATAAAAGCCAATCTACAAGATGGTGGAATTAGCCAATATCAAGAGTTAAAAAAACTCACAAACGATATTGCTGCCAATGGTGAAAAATATGCGCACTTTGGTGCTGAGGGACTGGCTAATCTAAAACGCCTTGCCAGTGAAATTGACAGTGGGCAGCAGCAAGTTGCAATCCGCGATTTAGGCGACAATTACAAAGAGCAGATTGAGGCTCGACAATTTGAATTGACGCTTATTGGTCAAACAAGTGAAGCGGTAGATCAGTTACGTTTTAATCATCAACTAGAGCTTGAAACGGCAAAATTGCGCAAAGGCATGACGCAAGAAAATATTGCCTTACTTGAGCAGATGATTGATAAAATTAAACGCTTAAAAGAAGAACAAGCTAAACAAACCGCAGTACTAAAAAGCGATCCAGTGGCTGGATTTAGAGATGGTTTCCAAAAATTCCAAAACACAGCGGAAGATGTAATGGGCAACGTATCTCAAATCACGTTAAATGCGTTTAATGGAATGTCGGATGCCGTAACTGATTTCATATTAACAGGTAAAGGAGATTTCCGAGGCTTTGCGCAATCAGTGATTAAAGATATCACATCAATGATTGTAAAGATGATGATTTTTGCATCACTCAAGGCAGCATTTGGAGGAACATCTTTTGGCAAATTTATGGGGTTTGACTCAAAATATACTGGTGGACTCGTTGGATTTGATGAAGGGGGATTTACTGGCCAAGGAGGGAAATATACGCCAGCTGGTATTGTTCACAAAGGCGAATATGTCTTTACCAAAGAGGCAGTAAGCCGTTTGGGTGTGAATTACCTGGATCAGCTCAACTATCAACGCAAGGCTAAACCACAGGGCTACGCAAACGGCGGTTCAGTGGGTGGATACGCACCAAGCACACCAATGAATGCGAATAATCGGGGCGTGAAGGTAAACATCATCAACAACGGTGAGCCAGCAAACGCCAACGTGGAAACCAAAGAGACCAGTGGCGGCTTAGAAATTACTGTGGAATTAGTGCAAGCCATTGCTCGAAAAGAGGCAGGAACCATAATGCAACAAAATATGAGACCAGGTGGAATGTTCGCCTAATTTTAGGCGAATTTTCCATTTTGTGATCTTGTTCAATGTTTTTTAATTTTTTCAAAATATAATATTCCCCATAACCGTTATGTGGAGAATATTAATGAAAAAATTATTACTAATTGCAGGGCTAGGCGCAATTCTTGCCGGTTGTGCTCAACTTACACAAGAACAAATTAAAAATGCTGACTACGGTCAATATCCGACCAATTATGAACGCATAGTAAAAGAGTATTATGAAACAGTTGCAAAAGATCCAGACAGCCTGAAATATAAAGAAATCAGTACGCCAGAAAAGTCATGGGTAAATGATTTTGGCGATCATAAATTTGGTTATATGTCATGTGTTACTGTAAATGGTAAAAATTCATATGGCGCATATGTTGGGTATGAAACTGACGGCATTTTGATTAAAAACGGAAAAGTAATTCACATTATTAATAATATAGATCAGTACAATAGAGATTTTTGTAAAAAATAATAGCAAAATTTGTGATCTCGTTTAGTTTTATTGCCATTAAGACTTAACACGCATAAATCCAATTTCATCTATGTCGAGCGGGTGACTAATACAATACCCGAAAGGGAAATATGTCCAGCTGACTTACTGCAGCCTTCGAACCACTTGGCGCCCAACTTGCGGCATCTTAAAAATATCGAAGAAACAGTAGGAGACAGTTATGTCTAATCAATCTCAACTCTCTACATTCAACTTTGAATCAAATTCTATCCGCACTTTAGCTATCAATAATGAGCCGTGGTTCGTTGCTGTCGATATTTGTAGAGCGCTTAAATGGAAGATAAAATGCAAATCGAATTGCCTCTATTGACAGTTTAGAGTTTAAGTAATGGGGAGTGATTCTTAAGACTCCTGACCTACACAGGCTTGTTTACATCAAAGGCATATTTTTGTATGATCTCAAGGATAGAGGAGAATTCTAATATGTCTGCTATTCCAGTTACAAAGGCTAGCTCTATTCAAGAGCGGCTACATAACGCTCGTTTTATGAAAGAGATTAATCCTTTTTATTTGAGAGCATTAAATAAAGATTTAGATGATTTGGAGAATGTCGAACCTGATATTTCATTTGCTCTACGCGGTCTTTTGCTCGCTTATCAAGGTGATCTTGAAAGTCTTAAGTACTGGAATAAAGCTATAGCATTAAATTCTAGTGCAGAACATTATTATAATTTTGGTGTATGCTGTAATGTTTTGGGTGACCATATACAAGCACTATCACATTTTCGTTCAGCATTAGAGCTAAGTAAGACAAATACAGGTATATTACACTTATTGCGTTCTACCTTCTCTAATTTTTATGCTTATGACGAGAGTAAGATTATTGTTGAGACCTTGAATAGACTTGAGAAAAAAAGTTATCCTTTTTATGAAGATAAGATTTTCGCAAAATTCTTTGGCAGTAATTCACAATTAATGCTTGAGTTTGGTTTAGGAACATTATCAGTTATCTCAAAACACATTCCCTTTAAATGGATCTTACACAAAGAAGATGGACTAATTGAAGATAGGCACTATTCTATAAACATAGTCAAATGTTTAAATAATGATGATGTTGAGCGTGTTGCAGAATGTAATGCTGAATTATCTGAATTTATTGTGGATTTTGAAGAAAAACACGAACTTAACTTAGAGAATTTATATATTACTTGCGAGGCAACAGAATGATTACATCAGCTGATTTGATTGTAAGAGCAGAGTTGCTTGCTAGTCAGGAGAGCGAGATAGAATGGCGAGATAGTATAAAACACGCTTATTACTATCTTTACCATTTAGCAAAAGCATTTGCAGATAAACATCACATTGGATTAGAGGTTAGTCACCAAAATTTAGGTGAACATCAATACTTAATTGAACGGTTTAAGAGTTCAGATTCAAAAATGGCTAAGGCATTAGCTAGAGATATGCAAATGCTTAAAGACAAACGCACACTATGTTGCTATTTTCTCTCGGAAGATGTATCTAAAATGAGTGCTTTTCAGCAGGTTTTAGCAGCAAAGAAAGCGGTAGAGCGATTAAATTCATTGAACTAGAAATAATCAGTAACATTATCCCCTTGACACCCAAGGGGATTTTTCATGCGATAAGATTTTATTTCTTTTTTAGTCATTGCAAGCAATTTCTTGTCAAGATAAAACTTTTCATCTATCATTCGACACAGTTTGAATTATTTCAATCACTGTTATTTAACCTTTAATAGCACATAAATTTACCCGTCCACTTCATTTTTGGTGAGTGTTTTTATGTTGATTAGAGAAATGTGTTAGATAAAAAGAAGGCTTATAATGTCTAATAAAAAATGTAATGTATTCACCTCAAATTTTGGCACACTCCCTTTGCGGTTTACCTTTAAGGACGGTGAACTCTTTGTATCAAAATCAGATTTAACAAAGATTTTCTATGAATTTTACCCTTCAGATTATCGCTATATTGTTGAAGAACTGATGAATAAAGGCATTACACAAATTATCGGCGATAAATCCGACGTAGTTTCAGTGGTGATTGGAGAATCTAAAATTGGTGCAGCAATTCATTTTCACGCTGTTGGTAATTTGCTTCATTTTTGTAGTGAATTGATTGATGTCGATGATGAAATCCTGCGTAGTGCTGCATTCCAAGCTAGCACCTTTACAACGTGGTACATTGGAACTTTATCAAAAGCCAATAATTATTTCGGCATAACCATTGAGGATACGCTCATGTCAGTGAAGAATCGCTTGGATAGAATCAATCCGCCTTATGTCGTGGAAGTGATGTATGATGTAGAAGATAACATCCCTGCGTGGATTGGCACGTGCGATAAGTTGCATCTTGTCACTGAAGGCCGCACCTATGAAGAATTGCAACAACGCGTGTGGGAAATTGCACCTGAAATGCATGAGTTACAAGGTTACGGCAGTGAAAGTGATAATATCCGCCTTGCTTTTATCCAAACTGAAAGCCACGCAGATTTCCAACGTTTGGAGATGTAACGATGGGCAGTGGGTATTACGATCAACTTATAAAAATACTCAAGCAGTATGGTTGCACATTCTTACGTCAGGGAAAGGGCAGCCATGAAATTTGGAACAGCCCAATTACTCAAAAACCTTTCCCTGTTGCTTATACTATTACCAACCCCCACACAGCAAATGGCATTTTAAAACAAGCTGGAATTGATTTTAAAATCTAATTGACAGTCTTTCGATAAATCAATACACTTTCAGTCAAGGCGTCAGAAACCTTACAAACAGCGGCAATTCCGCACCCGATAGCATAGCGGTTTTTTTATGCGTGAAATTTAGCAACCTTGTTTGTTTATTGCCATTAAACATTCATTACGCATAACCACATCTTATCTATGCCGAGAGGGCGGAGAATAAAATACCCGAAAGGGGAATAATCCCGGTCGACTGTTTGCGACTTCTGAACCTCTTGGCGACCCTATCAGGTCAAATTTTTTTCAGAAATATCAAACAGGAGTCAGAAATGGCTAATCAAATCTCAACCCAAACAATTTCATTCAACAATCAGTCATTAATTACCGTTGAACAAAATGGCAATCACTATGTTGCTATGAAGCCAATTTGTGAAAATATTGGTCTTGCATGGGAACCTCAAGTATTACGTATCAAACGTGATGAAGTTCTTTCTCAAGGTATGATCGTCATGGTCATACCTACTAATGGCGGCAACCAAAATATGATTTGCTTACCAATTGAATACTTAAATGGCTGGTTATTTGGCATTGATATTAATCGTTGTAAACCTGAAATCCGTGACACATTAATCAAATACAAAAAAGAGTGTTATCAAGCGTTACATGATTATTGGTTTAATGGTAAGGCTGAACGTAAAACCACGGTAGATGATCGCACAGGCCTGCGTAATGCCGTGAATATGTTGGTGAGCAAGAAAGGCTTGATTTATTCTGATGCCTATCATTTAGTCCATCAACGCTTTAATGTGGAAAGCATAGAAGATTTAACATTAGAGCAGTTACCGCAAGCAGTAGAGTATGTTCACAGAATCGTGCTTGAGGGTGAGCTTATCACTGAACAGAAAAAAGATGAGCTATTCACCCGTGAATTTACAGAGCATGACCTCCAACAGCTTGTGTGGGCGTGGTTCGCTTTATTGCGTAGCACCGAACTTTGCCAAGTACTTCACCCAGCATTAAAACAAATTGGTTCGCACTATGCTGCACCAGTTCATGACATGGCTTACGAATATCGCAGTACTCTCCGTCAGGTACATAACGTATTGACACGCATTACAGAGCAATTTGAATGCGAGCAAGGCAATAACTGGCGCGTATTAAAATATCTTCGAGCCTACAACCCTAAAGCAACAGGCTTTCAGCTAGATATTCTATAAAACACAACAAAATTTGACCGCACTTTTCCTCAAGAAATCCGTGCGGCGGATTGCTACACCCAAAATTTACAAAAAAGACAAACTATGTTCAGAATTTTACTTGTGGTGGCGTTGTTATGGGCCACCTATCATTTAGACTTAAATCAAGATTGCGATGGGTATATTTGCCAAGTTGAACAGTCTCATCAAAAGTGATTATAAATTGACTTAACCCTAAATTTGCATTACTATTTCTAACAATAGCCGAATTGTAGCAATGCAGTTCGGCTTTTTTATTGAAATTTTACAACCCGCTTGAATTGACGGGTTTTTTATTGCCTGTAAGATAGCGATGTACACGTGACAAGCGGTGTTTCCTTTCTCCACTCACTGCTTCTTACAGGCTCTCTTTGGTGGAGAAAACAGGACTTGAGCAAGAGTCGGTCTTTTACCTGAACGATATACAAAGAGTATTTGATATTAGTTCAGGAAAAGATGTGGGAGATATTGCTGAATATTTTTCGCAGTTAAACCAATCTGAAGATAAAGAGAAAAGTAACAACCCACCGATAGGAAAAATTTTTGTTGTAGCATTTATCCTATTCTTAATTGCTTATACATTTCTTTTTACAAAAAGTTGATGAATTTTCTTTGAGCTTTGAATAAGTTTTGTGATTGCGGGCGTAGATTAATTGGTTTTTGTGGATATAATGTAATAACCAATTTTATTATGGAGAACCATTATATGAAAAAACTACTATCTATCGCCTTATTTTCTGTGATTTTGTCAGGCTGTGTTTACTCAAGCAATTACGAAAGCGGAACAATAATTGATGAAACAAAGGTGCAAGGAATTGTAAAAGGCAAAACCTCTGAGCAGCAAATTGTACAATGGTTCGGTGAGCCGCAGTTTAAAACAGTTTTGAATGACAGGGACACTAAGTACGTTTATACTCATACGGAATCTTCTGCTTCGGCGCAAGCCTTTACAATGAACACGACTATGAGCTCAAAACAGACCACGTTGGATATTCTTGTTCGTGATGGTGTTGTGTTGAATTTCGCATTGCAAAAGTCAGATATGGCACCTAAAATGACACATAATACAAAATTTTAAATATATCCCATTATTAAATTAACCGCCTTTTATGGCGGTTTTTTATTGGAGTAAATATGAGTATTTACGGACAACTGCAACAATACGCCTCTCATGGTTGGATAGAATTATTTGAACTCGATCTCACTAAATTTGGCGATATTGTTTACCGTTTCCACGATGGATTAAGTCCATTAGGTCAAGCTATTGTGTGGCAAGGGCTGGAATATACGCCTTATCCAGTCAAAGCTGAGGGATTTGCAGTTGATGGGTTAAATCCTGTTAGACCAAGGATTACATTTTCCAACTTAGGTGGGGCGATTACATTAGTCTTGGCAAAATTAAAAGGCATTGAGGGCGCTAGACTTACTCGTAAGCGAACGAAAATAATCTATCTTGATGCGGTAAATTTTGAAAACGGCAATTTGACTGCCGACCCAAACGCACATTTACCTGATGATATATTTTATATATCGCAAAAAACTTCGGAAGACAATTTAACCGTTAGTTTCGAGCTATTACCTGCCACTGATTTAGAAGGGGTTAAATTACCTCGTCGGCAGATTGTGGCTCAATATTGCACTCATAAATATAAGGGGCAGTTTTGCGGATATACAGGCGATAAAGCAACTTGCGCTAAAACACTTGCTGACTGTAAAGCACATTTTGGTGAGCACTCAGAATTGCCTTTTGGTGGTTTCCCTAGTGCGGCATATATGAGGATTTAAAATGAAACATATTGATGATGCAATAGCACACGCCAAACAAAGTTATCCGCACGAAAGCTGCGGTTTTTTTGTGCTTAAAAATGGCAAATTGCAGTATGTCGGCTGCACCAATTTAGCGGCAGAAACAGAAGATGAGTTTTTGATTGGCGTAGAAGATTATGCTCGAGCGGAAGGGGTAGGTGAGATTAGAACCGTTGTCCACTCTCATCCTGACGAGAGCTGTTTACCAAGCATTGCAGATCAAGACGCACATAAAATGAGTGGATTGGAATGGTGCATTATTGGACTAGAGGGCGATGAGGTATCTACGCATTTTATGCCTGCACTTACAGAGGTGCCTGATTTGTATGGGCGGAAGTTTATCCATGGCATGACCGACTGCTACGGATTTGTGCGTGATTGGTATCGCCAAGAACTGGGTATTAATCTCCCAAACTACAATCGAATAGATGGCTGGTGGGATAATGGTGGCAATCTCTATGTTGATAACTTTGAGGACGCGGGATTTTATCCAGTCAAAGACTTAAAAATAGGCGACATGATTGTGATGCAAATTAACGCAAATGTACCTAATCATGCTGGTGTTTATCTTGGTGATGGTTTAATTGGCCATCACCTATACGGACGACTATCAAGTAAGGATGTATATGGACAATTCTACCGCGAACGAACAACGCACATCATGCGACATAAGGAAAATACGCCTTAAAGGCGAGTTAGGTAAACGCTTTGGAAAAGTCCATAAGCTGGCAGTAAAAACACCAGCGGAAGCCATCCAAGCCTTATATGTTTTAAAAAGAGGATTTAAAGAGTTTCTCCTAGAGTCTGAAAAACACGGAATAGTTTATCGGTTCTTGGTGCAGCGAGAAGAGCTGACAACATCATCTGATGAATTTCAAATGCGGTATGGACCTCAAGCCGAATTTCATCTTATTCCTGTCATTAGGGGATCTAAACGAGGGGGATTCTTTCAGCTCATAGCGGGGGCTGCGATGATTGGTCTTGCATTTTGGAACCCTTTAGGATGGGCTACTATAGGCGGTACAGGCTTTTTAAGCAGCGTGGCAACCTTGCCACTTACGATTGGTGCATCACTTGTACTTGGTGGCATCAGCCAATTACTCGTCCCTGTGCCAAAAGTAAGCGGACCACAAGAACGTCCAGAGAATAAGCCGTCTTATTTATTTAATGGTGCGGTAAATACAACCGAGCAAGGGCAACCTATCCCATTGTTATATGGCGAATTAATAGTTGGATCTGCTGTTGTATCGGCAGGGCTTACCGATAAAGAAATCCCTATCAGAACTAGCTCTACCTCAAGCAATAAGGGCGTAGGAAAACTTAAATTTAAACGAGTTTCGGAGTGATAAATGCAGATAATCGGAATAAAAGGCGGTGGGAAAGGTTGTGGAGGTGGCAGATCACCAGTTGAAGCGCCAGATTCGCTCAAATCTTGTTCCTATGCAAAATTTATTGATGTTATTTCTTGTGGCGAAATTGAAGGACCGGTAAATGGACTAAACTCAGTCTACTTTGGTGATGTACAGTTACAAGATGAAAAAGGCAAATTCAATTTTAATAATGTTGCTATTGAGTGGCGACCTGGAAGCGTGAGACAAGCACCGTCAGAAATTTGCCAAACCAATGAAGTGACAACAGATGTCAATACCGAAGTAAAAAAAGACAAACCTATCACGCGATCTATTGTTGCACCAGAGGCAGATATTGTTAGAGTAACTATTACTGTGCCTGGATTAAGTCATCAAAATAAAAGTAATGGTGATATTAATGGCACAAAAGTTGAGTTAAAAGTTGAATATCAAGCCAACGGTAGCCAGTGGATAGATGCAGGCAATATCGTTATCGAGGGTAAAACCACATCATCATATAATCGAGAACATAGCTTTAGATTAACAGGCGAAGCTCCCTGGAATATAAAAGTGACACGGTTAACTGATGATTCAGATAGCCAGGCTTTACAAAACAAAACCATTTTTTCAAAAATCACAACGGTTTTTGAGGAAAAATTAACTTATCCTGGTGTGGCATATGTCGGCGTGCAAATAGACGCTGAGCAATTTAGCTCAATACCATCTCGTGGGTATCATTGCCGTGGTATCAAACTAAAAGTGCCCTCAAACTACAATCCAGAAACTCGAGAATATAGCGGTGATTGGGATGGTACATTTATTGTCAAATACTCAAATAACCCTGTTTGGATTTATTTTGATTTACTCACTAACGAGGAATATGGGGCAGGGGAATACATCAAAGAGGATATGCTAGATAAATGGTCGATGTACCAAATAGCGAAATATTGCGACGAATTAGTCCCTGATGGATTTGGTGGCCGTGAACCTCGCTTTACCTGCAATGTTTACATCCAAACCAAACAAGAAGCCTTTAAGCTGTTACGAGATTTAACATCGGTATTTAGAGCAATGAGTTATTGGAGTAGCGGTACTCAAATGCTCGTCCAAGACTCACCCAAAGAGCCTATTTATCAGTTTAATAATACCAATGTTATCGGCGGTAAATTTAGCCGCTCAGGCTCGAATATTAAAACTCGTCACAATGTCGTATTAGTGACGTGGAACGACCCGAAAAAGTACTTTAAACAATCTGTAGAGTACATCGAGGACTCGGAGGCGATTGTTAAGATGGGGTACATATCCCAAACGGAAGTTGTGGCGTTCGGCTGTACATCGAGAGGGCAAGCGAGACAACTAGGGAAATGGCTACTTTATACTGAGCAGCACGAAAGCGAAGTTATTACGTTTTCTTGTGGGCAAGATGGTGCTATTCCTGTACCTGGCGAGGTGATACAAGTATCTGAAAGACCGTTTGCAGGCTTTAAAAACACCACAGGAATTAACCGCACTTGAACAGGAGATTGAACAATGGCAATTCCAAACAAATTAAAACGCTATGGCTATCACGTGGTCATTGCCATAGACCAACTGTTTAACGCCCTCACAGGTGGCGCGGCAGATGAAACCCTTTCCAGCCGTACTTATCGCGGTGCGATGTTAGCCGATCAGCCGAAAAAACGCTGGCGAGTACTATATCGTTTCATCAACGGCATTTTCTTTGACCGCAATCACTGCAAAACGGCCTATGAAAGTGAAGTTTTGGGCAAACAACATGATGAACGCTTTAAGGCAGTGCAACATGGCTGAGATTATTTTTAACTGGATTCGCGGTGATGACGAAGCGGAAACCTTAGTGTTTACCGAAGAAAACGGCGAACCTTTAGATTTTACTGGTAGTCGGTTTGATTGCGATATCGTGCCTTTAGGCAGTGCAAACGAGATGATTCACCTATCTACCGACAACCAAGGCATTCTTATCAACAAGAATGAAGTCAGCCTCATTATCGCCCATGAACAAACAGAAAATGTAACGTGGAAAGAGGCAAGATTTGACCTGCAACAAACCACGCCAGACGGCAAAATTAAAACGTGGTGTAACGGCAAAGTGCGGTTACAACACGATATTACACGGAGAGTATGATGCAAACTATCCAAGTAAAACCCAAACAAACTGTGCAAATTAAGGTGAAGCCTTGTGTAAAACTGGCAAGCCTTGCACTGTTTGATACAGCACTTTTAACGATTTACCACCAAGCTAAAGAGGATACAAAAATGGAAAAATTAGAAATTAACCAACAAGACCAAGGTTTTGCCTATCAAGTTGGCAAAGACATTGCCCAATTACAAGAGGCTGTAGCAGCATTACAAACCGCCGCTACCGCTCAACAGGGTAAAAAACTCAATGGGTGCAGAAAGTGACGGCTAAACCAGGTTCAACTGAATCTCGGATAAATGTGAAAGTTAATCCTGAATTAGTGGGGAAAGTAGGAGTCGTATTACTTGCTAATTACCCGACGCAAATAACCTATTTTAAAGATATTTACGAAATACCTGCGGATGCATCATATTTCCCTGCGTATCTCATTGCTTTTGCAGACCCTGCACAGGTGGATTTTGTGAGTGAGGTGGGGTAATAACAGTAACGGCGGGTAATTCCGCCGTCTTTTACTATTTTCTACAAATGGTATATTATTTCCCAAGTTATTTAGCAATTCATCAATCATTGAAATGATACAACGTAACAAATAACAGTAAAATGTATCATTAAAAAAATACAGACTACGCCAAAATTACGCCAAATTTAAATTTTATCTTTTAAAATCAATACAAAAAGAAACAGGCCCTAGGCACCAACTTAAGTAAAGTCGTAAATCACGAGGGGAATCAATGATTTACGGCTTTTTTATTTGTGCTTTTTTCACTAATTTCGTCATTTTCCGCAATGACATTTGATGTATCAAATGATGACTTTGACGTAAATTTGACGTATAAAAAATAAGCCTAGTTTAATACTAGGCTCATAAATATTTTATGCTCTTAGACTAAGCTTCAGTAGCAAGATTACCTAAATCTTTATCAACTAAGAATAAACCTTTACCATCTTCGCCAAGAAGATTCAATTTATCCAAGATACCACTGAATAATTTTTCTTCTTCATGCTGTTCTGCTACATACCATTGTAGGAAATTAAATGCAGAGTAGTCTTTTTCTTCAAAAGTTTTACCTACTAATTCATTGATTTTACTTGTAATCAATTTTTCGTGTTCATAAGTAATTTCAATCACTTCTTTTAATGATTTATATTCGTGTGATGGGGCTTCAATTGCAGAAATTAGAGCAACAGAGCCTGTCTCATTTAAATAAGTGAACAATTTACGCATATGTTGCATTTCTTCAGCTGCATGAGCTGATAAAAATTTTGCAGCCCCTTCAAAACCTTTTTGCTCGCACCAAGCACTCATTTGTAGATATAAATTAGAAGAATAAAATTCCAAGTTCATTTGGTCGTTTAATAGTTTTACTACATTTGCTGATAACATTTTATTTCTCCTATCTATTATAAAGTTGCTAACTCACGATCAATAAAGAACAACGCTTTACCATCTTCGCCAACAAGGTTAAATCTATCAATAATTCCACTAAATAATTTTTCTTCTTCGTGCTGTTCTGCTACGTACCATTGTAAGAAGTTAAAAGTGGAGTAGTCTTTATTTTCAAAAGTAACTTCAACTAATTCATTGATTTTGGAAGTTACTAATTTTTCATGTTCTAAAGTTGTTTCAAATACTTCTCTTAATGAAGAATAATCGTGTTTAGGTGCATCGATTTTTCCTAGAAGCGGCATACCGCTAGTTTCACTTACATAATTGAACAATTTTTGCATATGTTCTAATTCCTCATCTGCATGACGAAGTAAAAATGCCGCAGCACCTTCATAGCCATGAATTGAGCACCATGCACTCATTTGTAAATATACATTAGAAGAGTAGAACTCTAAATTTATTTGGTCATTCAGCTTGTTTGTGATGATTTGATTAAGCATAACTAATTCCTTTCCATTTGATTGATAAAGTGCAATAAAACGTAACTTGCAATTCTCATTTTAAGCTCACAAATGAGAATTGCAAGTTTTTTATTAAAATAAAATTCATATAACCAATTAATTTTAAAAAGAAAAATTAAAAACAATTATTCTCATTTGAGTAATCTAGGCGCATAAAATAATTACAACGTCACAATTAAAACTAAAGATGTTAAATCTACTAGCAAATCTTCTGTCAATTTATTCAGATTTCACCTAGCGCAATCAAAATCCAGAATTAAATATTATTGCTTTAACTTTTAAATGGAGAAGAAGCAGAGTATCCCTTTTTGACTACCTCACAAAAAGTTACTTTTACACTTGATTAATTTAACATAATATACATTATGCGAAATTAGTTATCGGGTTAGTGAAAACTACGGATTAAATAAATCACACAGTTATGCACAAGTCACAGGTACTAGCAAAACAAGACAAAATAAGGACGGGGAACACGTTGTAACGCGTCATTTTATAGAGTTATTGAATGGATGAATTGAAATGTAAAGACAATGTAAAGGTGAAATAAGCTAAATCTATGTGATTACGCTACGTAAAATCTGGATGATTTTTGGAATAATTATTATTTCCAGAATAAAAATAACAAAAGAGCACGTTTTTATTAAAACGTGCTCTTCTAAAAAATGTGACAACGTATCGACTAACCTAGTAGTTTTATACCATATTCATATACTTGTTGTAGCAAAGATAGTTTTTCAGGATTATCTGAATGTTCCTCTGCTAAACGTTGTAAACTTGATTCAAAATCTACCGCACTTTTTTCAAGTTTATTCTGTCGATATTTCTGCCATTTAATTTGTTCAGCGCGTGTGAGGGTTTTATAAAAATGACGAGCACGATAATGGAACAATAATTCAGGGATACGTTTATCTTCAAAAGCTAAACCATGTTCAGCTAATTTTTCTGCAGGTAAACTACGTAAAATAGACATATTATTTTTATCAGCATTACTGAAAAAGCCATTGTATAGCTCAGTTTCTACATTATCATTCGATTCAAATTGACGTTCTTCATTAAAAATATCCGCCACTTTTTCACGAATATCAAAAGATGCTCGTAATTTTGCAAGATTATCCAAGCATAATTGTCGATCAATACCCAAGCGATTTGCTGTTTCTGGCAACAAGGTTTTGGCTGGCGCTAAAATAGGACATTTATTGATATGCACAAGCTTTAATGGAACAGATGAAACTCCCCTTTCTTCTAATTCCAATTTTTTTGTATATAAATCTGTCCGCAATTCATTCGCACTTTTAGCTAATAAATTATCGATATCGCCAGTTAAATCACAAACAATGAGTGCATTTTGATTTGTAGGATGCCAAGCTAAAGGTGCAACCCAAGTGCAATTTCCACGATAATTTCCTAGCATTCCAGAAACATGCACTAAAGGCGACATTGCGCCTGTATCAACCAGCTTTTCGATTTCTTTTTTACCACGGTTTTCAAAGAAATATTGGAATAATTTAGGCTGTTTTTCTTTAATTAGTTTCGCCATAGCAATAGTTGCATATACATCAGCCATTGCATCGTGTGCATTTTCATGCTCAATACCATTTGCTTTAGTGAGTTTTTCTAAACGGAAACTTGGCATTCCATCATCGTCATAAGCCCAATTAATCCCTTCTGGACGCAAGGCATAACAAGCTCGTACTAAATCTAACAAATCCCAGCGTGAATTCCCGTTTTTCCAACTGTATTCATAAGGATCAATAAAATTACGATAAAACGTATAACGCGTCATTTCATCATCGTAGCGAATATTGTTATAGCCCATGACACAAGTATTGGGTTGGGAAAATTCTGCTAAGATATTTGCGGCAAATTCAGGCTCAGAAAGCCCCTTTTCATTACATTCTTGTGGTGTAATGCCTGTTACCATTACCGCTTCAGGAGCCGGTAAATAATCGTTGGTTTGTTTACAATAAAACATTATTGGTTCACCAATGATATTAAAATCAGCATCTGTGCGAATACCTGCGAATTGCGCAGGGCGATCTGTTGCTGGATTTACACCAAAACTTTCATAATCGTAAATAAAAAAGCTGAAATCTTTTGCCATGACTACTCTCTTTTACGCGATAATTTTATCTAAATAATATAGGCAGAAAATAGCTGATAAACTAAAAATAATACCAATCCAATTTAGCTTACTGATTTTTTCTTTAAAAACTAATGCGCCAATTATCGTACCTAAACAAATTACGCCAATGTTCATTCCCGCGAAAACAAGCGTTGGATTTCCAGCAAAACTTTGATGGGCTTTTATATAGAATAAAATATTAAAGAAATTCAATACACCTAAAACGATGCCACCAATTACACTTGATGATGACCATTGGGCTCGTTTTAAGAATAAATAGATAAATATAACGCAAGCTGCAAGCGAGAAGGAAATAAACAATGTTGCAGGGAATGAGCCGCTGCTTTTCGCCACTTGTTTGAATAAAATATCAATGATACCGTAACCAAACCAGACGCCTATTAATCCTAAAACACCTTTAAAATTCACCGCACTTTGCCCTTGATTTGGCTTAGTTAATAAACAAAATAAACCAATAAACGCTAATACAACGCCAATGATTTTAGATTGGCTTAGTGTTTCATGAAAAATTAAAAATGCCGATAAAATAGGAAGAAACAACGAAAGACGTTGTGCTGCGTCAGAACGTACAATTCCAGCAAACTCTACCGCTTTTGACATAATAATAAATACGCTAGGTAGCAATAAGCCCAGAGCTAAAAAAATAGGTGAATTTTCGCTTTGTACGATGTAATCAGTAAATTCTAAGCCTTTAAAATCAGGTTTAAGTAAGAAATAACTGAAAGTGATGGCAGTGATGTAGTTGAATGCGATAGCTTGTTCAATAATGATATTTTTTTTACGGGCAATTTTCAGTAAAACTGAAACTGCTACACTGCAAAGAATGGCAAGAATAAGATTGTGCATTTAAATTCCTTATATAATTAAAGTGCGGTCAAAAATCTTAAAATTTTAACCGCACTTCCCTTCTATTTTTATTCTGTCGCACCAAATCCGCGTAAACCAACAACGTGTACGTGCTCTTGGTTGCCTGCGATTTTACGCACGAGTTTATAGGTTGTACCTTTTTCTGGGCTAATGTTTTCTGGCGCCGCAATAAGTAACTGCATATCCAAACGTTCGCAAAGTTCGAATAAGGTAGAAATAGATTTACCGTCTAAACGAGCTGCTTCATCTAAGAACAACAAGCGACAAGGCACAATATCTTTACCACGAATTCGACGGCTTTCTTCTTCCCAGCTTTGAACAACCATTAAGAGAATTGACATACCTGTACCGATAGCTTCACCAGTAGAAAGTGCTCCACTTTCTGCACGTAACCAACCATCAGCGCCACGGAATACTTCCACTTCAAGCTCAAGATAATTACGGTAATCTAACAATTCTTCACCAATTGTTTGCGCTATGCGTTGCCCCATATCAATATGTGGATTGATGCGTTGATAGAGCTTCGCCATAGCTTCAGAGAAGGTGATGCGGTTGTCGTTGAATAAATCTTGATATTCATCTTGCTGACCAGAAAGTGCGTCCAACAACATGGCATGGGTATCACGAATATTCACTACCAAACGAACAGATTTCACCTGACCAAACGCAATGTTTTGTAAACCTTGGTTGAGCATACGAATACGATTTTGTTCACGCTGAATCGTTTTACGCATAATATTTGCAACACTTTCAGAACTGATTGCCAATTTTTTCTCACGGCCAGTTAATTCAGCTGTTAAACGAGAAAGCTCAATCTCCATTTGTTCAATGGCATCAATTGGATCATCCGTCTTAATAATGTCTTGGCGAATACGTTCACGTAGATGCTGATACACCGCAATAAAGAACCGCACTTTGTTTTCAGGTTTGCGACTATCTTCAGACACTCTTAGGCTATCACGTAGATATTCATTATCCGCCACCGCTGTACGCAACGCACCTAATGCTTTATCCGACATTGAACGTAACTCATCTGCAGATAAATAAGCGAGCTCTCGGCGATTGAGGCGTTTTTCCATATCAGAGTTGCGGGATAAACGTAAAACCACACACCAACTCACTTTCGCTGCCACAACTAATTCACGTTGAGTTTTATAATCACGTTCGGTTTTGCGGATTAGACGATTTAAGTTGTCCGCTTCGCTTTCAATTAATGTCAGTTGTTTTTCTACATAAGAACGACGCTGACGGCTCGTTGAAAGTTGTTGATGTAATTCATCACGACGGATACGGGCACGTTCTTCTGCACCATCATCAGCTCTCACGCCAAGATCGCTAATTTCACCAATCAACTCATTTAAGAGCTGATATTTACTATCGTAAGAGCTTTGTAGCTGAATCAATACGCGATTATATTCGGCAAATTGACTTTGTTTTTGACGAACTTGCTCACGTTGCGTATCTCGCTGTGCCTGCATTTGTTCTAAACGTTGGCGAAGTTTTTCGTTGAGTTCAGAAGTTTCAGCCTGCCCAGCATCTTCATAACCAAAATGCTGTTTACGTTGTACAACATCAGCTAACGCAAATACTCTTTGTTGAACTTGTTTTTGACGCTCAATCGCTTGAGTTAATTCATTTTTTAAGCCTTCGTAATTTTCTGGATCACTTTGTAAACTATTTGCAATCGGCTCTAATTGTGACAACGTTACGCCATACTGACGAATAAAATATTCATCTTGCTCTGCAATATCTAATTGCTCACGACATTCTTCAATGCGATCAATTAAATCTTCATCAGCTAATACATTGAGTTGTGGAATTAACTTATTGAGTAACTGTAGTTTTTCTTTTGCATTATCTAATTGAATGCGTAATTGTTGTTCGCCGCTATTAAATTGGTTTAATTCACGATCAATTTCATTACGTTCGCGATTAATTTCAGACATTAACTCTTCTGGATTTGGCTGGAACGCAAGCGCCAAATGCAACCCAACAAATTGGCTGAAATGTTCGTGTAAACGTTGGCATTTTTGTACATCAAACGCAATTTGGGCATGTTGTTCTGCTACTTCATCACGTTCAATTTGCAATTCCTCTAAACGTTTTTCACGTGCTGCACGCCCAAATAACGGAATTTCAGGGAATCTTGAATAGCGTAATTCACGATCTGAAACTTGCACGACAACACCTAGCTCAAGTTCTTGTGCGGATAATACACTGTCGTCAAATGCGGTAGGATCGCCTTCAATTAAATACAAATCGTCTGGGCAATCTTCTAATTGCGCAAGTTGTTCACGCACTGCATTGAGATCACGCACAACAATAGCATGACGTGCAGGCCCATAAAGTGCGGAAAAATAAGGCGCATCTTCAATAGTTACATCATCGTAAAGCTCTGAAAGCAGCACCCCACCAAAACGTTCTGCCAACATATTTAAACGCGGATCTTCTGAACCATCTGGCTGACTTAAACGAGAAATTTGTTCATCTAAATGCAAACGTTTTTGTTCAAGTTGATCACGTTGCATCGTGAGTTCACGCTCTTTCACAAGTTGTGATTGCATAAAGTTCATCACATCTTGGCTATGTTCAAACGTCTCGCCACTTTGTTGCTCTAAGCGTTCTAATGCAGCTTGAGCTGTCAGCCATGCTGGCGCTTTACGCGCATTTTCATCATAAAGTGCGGTTAAATTTTCACGTTTTTGACGAAGCGTAGAACGATTTTCCACTTGTTCTGAAAGTTCAGCAGAAATATCTTCAATCAACGCTTCTTGCTCTGCGTGATAATCCTCTAATTCTTCTGCCGTTTGTAAACTTAAATTAGCACGTTGATTAAAATCATTAAGTAATTTGACCGCACTTTGTTGTTGCGCATAACGTTGCTCAAGTTCATGTAATTTTGTGCGAAGTTGTGGCGTTTGTTGTGCCTGCAATTTTTGGCTTGGATACTCACGTAATAATTCTTTCGCACTTTCCCACGCCGCAGAACGAGGCATTTCACCCGCAATTTTGCATACCAATTGATACGCTTTATCGAACTGAGATTTTGCTGCTTCAGAAATGGACATTTTATGCTCAAGCTCAAGTACGGTTTCCGTTAAACTTTCTGCATGGGCTTCAAACTCTGAGTGATAGTCTTCTACATTTTTAACACTTAAATCCGCTAAACCACATAATGTTTTCGCTTTTTCAAGAGCTGAAATAGCTTGTTGATATTGAAGTGCGCGAGTTTGTTGGGCATCTAATGCTTGTTGATAATCTGCTAATTGAGCTCGTACAGCGTCAATTTCAATTTCGGTTTGTTCAAATTGGGCTTGGCTTTCTTCTAACGCATCATTCGCATCTTCAACCACCATTTTTTGTTCTTCTAAACGCTCGGTGAGTTCTGCAATATCGTCTTGATAGCGCGTGATTTTTTCTTGATGACGCAAAGCATTTAGCACTAAGTTAAGATGATCAACCGCACTTTGGTGATCAACTTCTAAAGTGCGTTCATTTTCTGCCAATTCTGCCGCTTCTCGACTTAAATCAACTAAACGATGTTGAGATAAATTCTGCTCAGCCTTTGCTTTATACCACTCGCGACGAGATTCTAATGCAGCCTCAATATTGCCACGGCGTTCATTCGCATTACGCATATAATCCGAAGCAACATAATTAGTGGTTTCAGTAATTAAATGTTTGAATAAATCGCGATCTGATTGCGTGACCTTAATCGCTTCTAAAGTCATACGATTCTCACGCAATGCACTTTCCATATCTTGGAAAGCTTTGCGCACACCTAAATTTTCTGGCAATAAATAGTCACGTAAAGAACGTGTGATTGCACTGGAAATACCACCGTATAAAGACGCTTCGATAAGTTTATAGAATTTGCTTCGATCTGATGCTGAACGTAAACGTTTCGGAATAATACCTAAATCGAACATCATGCCGTGATAATCGGTGATGGAATGATATTGTTTAAATTGTGCACCAATATTTTCAATTTTATCTTTGAGTTCATTTAAATTGAGTACGCGCGCTTGACGTTCGCCCACTGTTTCAGTGAAAAGTGCGGTCGGATTTTGAGATAATTCTACACCTTGAATTGAGAAAGTTTTTAAATCAACCTTTTTATCACGACCCGCAATTTGTTGCAGACGCACACCAACAAGAATACGTTGATGGCGAGAATTAATGGTATCTAATACCGCGTAACAAACACCCGGACGCAATTTACCATGTAAACCTTTATCGCGAGAACCGCCTGTGGAGCCAGCTTCTGTTGTATTACGGAAATGTAAAAGGGTTAAATCAGGAATTAATGCTGTCACAAATCCAGCCATTGTGGTTGATTTCCCCGCACCGTTACCACCGGAAAGTGTGGTAACTAATTCATCTAAATCGAAAGTACGCGCAAAAAA
>ERZ772909.309-NODE-309-length-31873-cov-4.897322_pt1 | contig 31873 bp, 48 predicted proteins | sample MGYA00511137_ERZ772909 | MGnify/ENA primary metagenome ERZ772909 (study PRJEB29015, sample SAMEA2738095) | human oral metagenome | biome: human oral; feature: human-associated habitat; material: saliva | place: China | collected 2270 ... | reverse complement strand
TATAATTGGTATCGCCTAGGGGAGTCGAACCCCTGATTCAGCCGTGAGAGGGCTAAAAAGAATGTTCAAATTTGAACGTTACCGCGAATAATAACTCATAGGGTAACGCGGTACAGATTATTAAGCTTATCTGCCGCATCAAGAAGCTTATCAGTATTTACATGCGTGTATATATTTGAAGTAGTTGTAATGGAAGCATGCCCCATTAATCGTTGCGCCACGCGGACATCTACCCCCGCCAAACATAAATCAGTGCAGAAGGTATGGCGAAGGCAATAAGGCACAAGATCCTCTGCAACATGGCTAGGGTATACAAGCTTGTTGCGATATAATTGATTCCCGGCTTTTAAATTCAGATGCCTTTTAAATGCATTCCACAAATGCTGCCGCCCGCTCTCGTCAAGCTTCTTGCCAACAGTATTTTTAAAAATATAATCATTTGCACCATGCTTATATACAAGCATATTTCTAAGTGGCTCAGCTAAAGGAACTTTACGCGTAGCATTCTTTGTTTTTGTACCACGTACAAATATCATGCCGTCTTTAATATCCATGCCTTTTAATTCTGCAACCTCGGAAGGGCGCAACCCCGCATATAACATCACTGCGTAAAATTGGAATCTTCTATCATCCGGAATTGTGGCAAGAATCAATTTGCGTTCCTCATCAGTGATCGATCTTCTAGTTGTTTTACCACCCTCCGGAGCAACAATATTCTTTGCGGGGTTATCATTGATTAGCTTATTTTCCACAGCCTTATCAAAGATTGAGTATATTCCTTGCTTAACCTTCTTTATATAATCAGCAGAATATCCGTTCAAATTCTGCGCAATCCTCTGCAAGTGAAGAGGTTTAATTGCACTAAGTGGCATTGCCCCCAATTCTGCAACAAGCTGTTTTTCCATCTTACATTTCCAATTCCTCAAAGTAATTTCCTTAACATTAGATTTGTAAGAATCAACATACATCACATACCAGTCTTTTAAAAGCATATTGCTACTTACTAATATTCTTCCATTTTCAAGGGCAAGGCGCTTGCGTTCTTCCTTCTTGTATAATTCCTTTTGCGTATCTGCGTATATTTGATAGCGCTTGCCTTCAAAAGTAAAAGACGTTTTATATTTATATTTTTTTGGCATAAAACGCTCCTTTCAATGGGGGAATCAAGATATTATCTCATTTATAGCTTTTTCAAAAACAAAGCCTGTTGCAAGACAATCATTTAAAGAATTATGAGCATCAAAATATATATCATTATAGGCAGCAACATCAACAAGCGAAAATGAACAAAGATAATTTGCATAAGCTTTTTTTGCAATTAAACAAGCATCATAACATTTGCGTTTGGAGAATAGATCAATCCCGGCACAATATAAAAATTTTAAATCAAAAGCAAGGTTAAAACCAACAACAGGACAATTGCCAATAAACCCCAAAAGTGAATTAGATATTTGTTCTAAAGATGGAGCAAATTCAACATCAGAATCATAGATATTATTTATTATTGAAGCTTCACCCGGAATTGTTCGTTTTGGGTTAACCAATGTTGAAAAATAAGAAACCGGGGTAAAATCTTCAAACAAAATCGCTGAAACTTCAATGATTCTATCGCGTGTAGCACTTAAGCCGGTCGTTTCAACATCAAGAACAATAAAAGCGGGCAACGTATCCGGATTAAAAGAACGTGTAATGTTTTTAAATTTTAATTCATGCATATCGCGTAATTGTTGGCGATACAAGACAGTTGAATCATCAAGCACAACATCATGTTTAACCAAAGAATCAATAATACTATTAAAAGATTCTTTTTTTGATTCAATATATTTCTTTTGAGCAACTGCAGAAGCTTCAGCCCGTTTTCTATTCTCCTCGTTAATTTTTTCTTGTTGAACAATATTTCTTTGCTTTAAAAAAATCTTAAGTGCATATAATGAAATTAAAAAACCTACAATAAATGGAATCATAACAAAGCCCTTTTTTATTTTCTACTCAAAATAAATTCAGTATATCTCAATACGTCTTGTAATTGTTCATCTGACATTTTACGGACATTATCCAAGATTGCAAAGAAACAATCTTTATTTTGAGAAGATGCAGAATAACTACTTGAAGGCTCTGCACAATGCCCACAATCATTGCTGTAATAATTATTTGTTGTCGAATTGCTATAAGCTGAGTTATCATCACTTGCAATGTTGTTCGATATAAAGCCGTTATTATTATCTTGATTTACTGTAACTTCCCACCCCATGATTGTACTCGGGGACAATTCCAACAACTTTGATAATGCCACAATATTATTTCGTCTCATGTTTTGAATCTCTCCGGACTCCCAACGGGAAATCGTTGCCTCACTTACTCCCACTTTATCTGCCACATATTTCATAGTATAACCAAGCTCGCGACGTTTATTTTTTAATATATCTTTTATTTCGTTCATTGCGAACCTCCTACAATAAACACATTATATATTACACATTGCGTTTTTGCAATATATAACAACATAAAATCAACAAAAATATTAAAATAGCATTGACAAACGCAAAATGAAGATATATTATAGACTTACGGAAACGCAAGAAAGGGGGCGAGAGCATGTTTGACGAAAGAAGATTCAAAGCCCAAATAGCCTTAAAAGGCAAGCGACTAAAAGATATAGCCGAAGCACTAGAAATCAAGGAATCAACGCTATATAGAAAGTTAAAAAGGGATGGAGATTTTACAAGAGCGGAGATAAATACTCTTATTATTTATCTTGAAATAGAAAGACCGGAAGAAATTTTTTTTGCCAAAGAACTTGCGTAAACGCAAGAATAAATTGAAGAGACTTATAGGAAGGAAGATTGCAAATGACAAAAACCGAAATTGAACGAAATCTAAAGGAAGCAACAGAAGGTGCAATTGTAATCAGCACTGAGAAACTCGCAAAAGTCATGGATATGCGCAAAGCGGAAGCAATAAAAGTATGTATTGGCTGCCATTATGACAAGCGAGGAAAGCAAAAGAAATACTACATTGAGGATGTATCAAAGAAGCTTGCGGCAAGGAGGTGTTTATAAAATGAAAAGGCTTTTAAGCGCGATAGGAATAATAGCACTTGTACTTGTATTAAATGGCATAGCAACGGCCATAGATAACCCGGAAGCATGCAAGCCGAAGCCCGAATATAAAGAAGTAAGTTTTGCAGCAGAAAAGGACTTGCCAACGCAGATTGCAGAGCAATACGGGCTAGATCCGGATATTGTAAAAGCGATTATAAAAATCGAATCAAATGGCAATCCGCAAGCCGTTGGCGACAATGGGCAATCAATCGGGCTTATGCAGATTCAACACAAATGGCATAAAGCAAGGATAGACAGATTAGGCATCACAGATTTAAAAGACCCAAAACAAAATCTAACAGTAGGCTGCGACATACTTGCAGAACTACTAGACACATACGGAAATTATCACATGGCACTAGCTGCATACAATACAGGAAGCCCATACAGGGGGCAAGAATATGCAGATAAGGTAATGGCTGAGGCTAACAAGTAGTTATCAAATACCTTGTAGCACATAAAGATATTTAAAGGGGTTTATATATAAAATCGCTACAAGGTATTTGACATATAAGGAGAACAACAAGCATGTACAAATTAAAGGTAACGCACGAAATCGAACTACCGGACGATATAGCGGAAAGCCCCGCGGAAATAGTCGAAATGTTTAACAACAAAGAATTTGTTTTGCATGATGAAGATATAGCAGAAGTATCAGCAATCAGAATAGAAAAGGAGATACAGGACAATGAGCGATTATAAAGGAGCGCTATTCCCAAAGCCAAAGCGCACAAAGAAAAAGAAGAAAACAAACGGCTATAAAGATAAGGCAGAAAGAATATGCAAATATTGTGGCAGACCTTACGCAGAGCGCCATGAACTATTTTATGGCCCGTTAAGACAAACAAGTATTGATTTTGGTTTTCAAATTGACGTATGCCCGGAACATCACAGGAAACTACACGGGGCAGAGCCACAGTGGGTAGAAGAACGCGACAGATTAAGAGCAGAAACTGAACGCAAATATATTGCAGATTTAATGCAAGACGGATGCACACAGGAAGAAGCAGTACAAGCATGGATGGAGATTATAGGTAAAAACTACTGCGAGGAGATTAACCCATGATTTGCCCACTATGCGGAATTGGAACAGATAAGCAGAAAGAATGGCGACAATGCCCGCGCGAAAGCGAAATAGTATGCACAAGATGTTGTAGAAAATGCGAAAACTATAATAAAGAAATTCACCGCTGTATGTATCGCACAGACATGGAAAGTTTTATAAAAGAAAATGCGAACAATACGCATGCAATAGCACAAAGAATCATAAGGAATTTAAAAGATGAATAACGTTACATTAATAGGAAGATTAACAAGGGAACCGGAACTAAGATATACACCGCAGCAGTTGGCGGTGGCTACATTCTCGCTTGCAATAGATCGTGGACGCGACAATAAAGGCGAAAGCAAAGGCACAGACTTCCCACGCATTACAGTTTTTGGGAAGCAAGCAGAAAACTGCGAGAAGTTTTTAGCAAAAGGCTTGCTTGCTGCCGTGCAAGGCAGACTACAAACAGGAAGCTATAAAAATAAGTCCGGAGATACAGTATATACGATGGATGTTATAGCCGACAGGATAGAATTTTTGCAGTGGAAATCACAGAAGGAAGCGGCACCGGATAATCAAAGAAACTTTAACGATGAAGAACTACCCGACAGCTTCAAGCAAATTGACGAGGATATACCATTTTAAGGGGAAGTCATGAAGGTAGCAGAAAGCAAACTAAACCCAAATATAGAATATATGCAATCGCAAAAGGGGCTAACAATAAGAGATAAATGCAAAGGCGATTTAGTCTTTATAAGTAAAGGCAACACAGATGCGATGATAAGAATTTTTAGCGAGGAAACAATCAACGAAATAATCGAATTGATGCCGAGTGTTTTTAAAAAAGAATGTAGGGTATGCCATAAAATCTTTTACACACAATACAAGCAACAACGCAACTGCTCAAAAGAATGTAGCCGTGAAGCGGGGCGCGAAAGTGATCGCAGATGTAAAGAAAATAAAAGACTAAAGGAACTAGCGAACACAAGCGGAAATACAAATATAGATAAAGAAATTGCGAACGCACCGGATGAACTGAAGGGGCTATCATATGGCAAAAGAAAAGCTTTAAAATTCATGAAAGAACATCGCACGGAATTGTGGGGCAGCTTATATGCAGAAATAGAAAAGACAAAGTAAAGGTTATTATATGAAGTTTATTGATTTTTTTAGCGGAGTAGGTGGCTTTACCCGCGGAATGGAACTTGCGGGGCATGAATGCGTAGGACATTGCGAAGTAGACAAGTACGCAGAAGCAAGCTATCGCTCAATGCACACAATCACAGAAGAGCAAAGAAAATACTTATTAACTCTACCACTAAAACAAAGGCAAAAGGAGATATTGAAATATGAATACCTCAATGGGGAATGGTACGCAGATGATGTTTGCAGAATTGTTGCAACCGACATGCCAAAAGCAGAGTGTTGGTGTTTTGGATTCCCATGTCAAGACATCAGCATTGCCGGAAAGCAGCGAGGGTTTAAAGGCAACCGCTCAAGCTTGTTTTTTAGAGTTACAAACCTTCTTAAGCAACTCAAAGAAGAAGATAGACCCAACTATTTATTCATTGAAAATGTACGCAATCTTATTTCAATTAATCGAGGATATGATTTTGCCCGACTTCTCGTTGAGTTGGCCGAGTGCGGGTATGATGCAGAATGGCAAATTCTCAATTCTAAACATCACGGAGTACCGCAAAACCGCGAGCGAATATTCATTATCGGACATTTTGGAAACAGAAGTAGAACCCGTATATTTCCTATCGCGGGAACAGGCACAAAAAATAGTATTAAACAAATAGGACAATATACACAGAATAGCGACAGGGGCAACCCCTCACCATATAGAGTGTATAGCGGCGATGGAATAAGCCCATGCCTAACAACTCATAGTGGGGGGGAAAATAGCCCACATGTAATACAACCTTTTGGCATTGATAAATCTTGCAATAGCCCACGTAAAATAGACACTGCAAACTGCTTAACAGCTAAAGAGGACAGAGGAGTATCTAGCAATAAGGCAACGGGAACGGCCGTTGCACTTCCGGTATTAACACCCGACAGGACAATCAAAAGACAGAATGGAAGAAGGTTCAAAGAAAATGGAGAACCCGCATTCACATTAACGGCACAGGATAGGCACGGGGTAGCAATATCCGTTGACACTTCAACCACAAGTGGGGGGGTGAAATCAAAGTGAAAGAAGCTGTAAAGAAAGGGTACACAGAAGCGACAAAGGGAGATAGCATCAATTTTGCCTTCCCAAATAGCAAATTAAGAAGAGGGAGAGTAGGCAAGCAAGTTGCCCAAACACTAGATACAAACTGCAATCAAGCTGCCGTTGTGGAAATAGCAGAAGATTGTAAAGCATGGGCAATATGGAGTGAAAAATATAATTGTTACCTGGCCATTAGAAAACTTACCCCGCGCGAATGCTTTAGGCTTCAAGGGTGGCAAGATGAATACTTTGAACGTGCAGAACAATTTAACTCAAATAGTCAACTATATAAGCAAGCCGGAAACGGGGTTACAGTCACAGTAATACAGGATATAGCAGAGAGGATGGAATACTAACAATGTATGTAGATATATTTAACACGAATAAAAAGTATGATCTTATACTTGCAGATCCGCCGTGGAAACAATCGCGTGGTGGAAAAAAAGTAGTTAGAGTAAACTCAAGCGGAAAACCGCTAGAATATCCAACATGTAGCATAGATGAAATCAAAGAACACTTAAAAGCAGCCTCAGAAAATACAAACGACAATTCAGTTATGTTTTTATGGACGATAGACAAATACCTTTTTGAAGCTGAAGAAATTGCAAAAGAACTAGGCTATAAAGTACACGCACGAATGATATGGAATAAGGTTACAGGTATACCTTCAGCATTTACAGTTAGATATGGACATGAATATTTGCTTTATTGTTATAAAGGCAAATTAGTAAAAATCGCAAAAGAAGAACGCGGAAAAATACATACAGTATTTATTGAAAAAGTAAAAAGACATAGTCAAAAACCCGAAATCTCTTTTGAAATAATAAACAGGTTATATCCTAATTTAAAGAAAATAGAACTATACGCAAGAACTGAACGTGATGGCTTTGATTGCTGGGGCAATGAAGTTGGGAACGAATAAAAGAACGGTGGCTAAAGATGATAACAAATGAAAAGATATTGATATATGCTAAAAGTTATTTAAAGGAAGGACTAAAAGGCATAGATCTAACAATTGAAAAGAATGGTGGAAAAGCAGAAAAATCACTGAAGAGGTTAAGAACTGATATACAAGTAGAGATACAGTGCATAGAAGAACAGCTAAAACATGAAACTGCAACGGATGAAAACAACATGCAGTGGCGACCTATAACAATATAAAAAAAAGAAAAGGGCAGTACGTACATAAAAGAAAAGGCAAGCGAACTTCCACACCCACTAGAGAATGTATTATTGACAGATGGCAAGCATGTATGGATAGAAAGCTTATTTGTAGGACTGAATAAAGGAATAACATACACGGCATGGATGCCACTACCCGAACCATATAAAGAGGTAAAAAAATGAAAAGAAGTGAATTAGAAAATTATTTAGGCCAGCATGTAGAAGTAACGCTATTTGATGATTTTGCATATAGAGGCATTTTGAGAAAGACAGAAGAAAATAAAGACAGGTACGGCAATCCAAAGCATTATTTTTGCGAAGGTGATCAAGACAACTATATTTTTAGATGCTCACATGTAAAGAGGTTAAAGCAACTATAACGAGGAAGAAAAAATGAATAATTATCAAAAGAAAAAAATAATACATTGGATATTGATAACAATGTTAATTGTCATTGAAATTGTTATAAGCGCGTGGCTATTTACAGAATTAAAAAAAGAAATGGAACAAATGATAATTTTGATAATGTACATAGCACTTACGATTAGTATAACAAGTGCAGTAGCGATTGTATATTTGTTTATAAAAATATCGCTCGTTGAAACAAAATTGAATAAACTGAAGAAGCTGAAGAGGTGAACTAATGATATTGATATATGCAGTCATTTCAATGACGGCAATGCTATTTGGACTAGCAACAGGCAGAGCAGCAACGAATAAATTTATCAAGCAGAACAGAAAGAACGAATATCAAGATAAGGTTATGAATCTGTTCATGAAGCTAATTGATGAAGATATAAGAAGCAACAATGTTGAAGCATTAGAATACACAGCAGAATGGCTAAAGCTTTTACAAATGCATGCCGAATGGCACAGAGAATGGTGCAAAGAGAAGATAAGGATTGAAGAGGTAAAACATGATTCCAAAATTTAGGGTATGGATTTTAAATACAAAAGAAATGGAAGAGGTTGTAAGCATAAACATGACCTCAGATACAATCACATGTGAGATTGAGTATGCATATGGATTGTTATTTATTACAGGGAGAAAACCGGATGGGGTTCTTATGCAGTCCACAGGGCTAAAAGATTTAAACGGAGTAGAGATATACGAGGGGGACATCTTGCTAAGTACAGCATCAGAAAATCAAGAGGATTGGAAGAAGTGGCGAGTACATTATGCAGATGGGCGCTTTTTGATTGATTATAAAGATATACCAAAGGACAAAAGAAAACGAACCAACCTTGAACTAGAAGATTTATGCGAAGATAACATATGGCTTTATGGGCTGAAAGTAATAGGAAATATATACGAAAATCATAATTTGATAGAAGGAACTGAAGAGGTTAAATAATGCTAAGTAAAGATGAGCAAGCAATAAGCGAAACAATAGCAGAAAACACAATGCGAGAGCGCCTAAGAAAAATTAATAATATAGATAGCTTCATCAATAATGAAGTAGACCGAATAGAAAAGGACATAGAATATAAAAAAAAGGAATTAGAAATCAAAGCATATGATATAGCAAATGTAGAGAAACATCCATATTGTGGGAGAATTGACCCCTACCAATTAGACCGGCTTGCATTAGACCTAACGATATTGCTAGAAAAGAAAAAATTTATTGTAAGGGTTAAAGAACGTATTGGGCTGTAAGAGAATAACTTTATATAGCAAGCAAGAACTGAAGAGGTTATAAAAATGAAAAAAATATATATAAGCGGGAAGATAACAGGGGACATCTTATATAAAGCAAAATTCAAAACCGCAGCAGAATACCTAAAGGCAAGAGGCTATGAAGTAATCAATCCCGCGGAAACAGTGTTACCAAATAACAAGCTTGCAACATGGGAAGATTATATGCTTGTAAGTTTTGCATTTTTAAATAAAGCAAATGAAATATATATGCTCAACGATTGGAAGCAATCACCGGGGGCATGCGCAGAATATGGCTTTGCGATTGCAAAAGGCATGAAGATAAGACATGAAGGGGTACATCATGAGCAGAACAGCATACTATGATAGCGAAGGGAACGAAACATTTAATACGGCATATCCACAGGTGACGGAAGAAGTAATACATTTCATGGGTGGCAACCAAGAAGCAAAGGCAGACGCGGGAAAACCTAATCTAACATTAGTACCAACACAAATTGTAAGGGACATTGCAGAAGTAAGGGAGTATGGCAACAGGAAATACGGAAGCCGTGATAATTGGAAGAATGTTGAACTTGAAAGATATATCGCTGCACTATACCGCCACTTACTATCAGTGGTAGAAGATCCACTAAGCGTAGACCCCGAAAGCAAAATTGAACACTATAAGCATATAGCATGCAATGCAGCTTTTATATGCGAAATTCTAAAAGGGGAAGGCAAGGAATGAAAAAAGAGGGTTTTTATAACTGCGATTGCATGGAAGCAATGCGCGAATATCCGGACAAATATTTTGATTTAGCAATCGTTGACCCACCTTACGGAAGTGGGGGGGGTGGAAGAATGGGAAAAGAAAACAAGAGGTGGGGCGCGTTTTGATAAGTATAAAAAGCCTTGCAGAACAGGCGGCGGCTATTTTAAAAAGTATGGTAAAAAAATCATTGATTGGGATATAGCGCCGGGCAAAGAATACTTTGATGAATTATTTAGAATTAGTAAGCATCAAATAATATGGGGTGGCAATTACTTCAACGAGTATCTTCCCTCAAATAGAAATTTTATCGTATGGCGGAAAATACCAATATCGGAATCATTTACAATGGCAATGGCTGAGTATGCGTGGACAAGCCTCAATGGGAATGCAAAAGTATTTGAACGCGCCCCACAGGGAACGAAAGCTGAACCAAGATTCCACCCAACACAAAAGCCCGTTGCACTGTATGAATGGCTACTAAGTCAATACGCAAATAAGGGCGATAAGATTTTGGACACACACGCGGGAAGTGGTAGCAGCCTTATAGCATGCCACAGAATGGGTTTTGAAATAACTGCATTTGAAATTGACAAAGAATATTATCAAAAGGCAAAAGCGCGTTTGGAAGAAGAAAAGGCGCAAATAAAATTCAATCTATAAAATAACTACATATATATATGTAGAAAAGCAGCGCAAGTGAAAGCCTTGCATTAAGACTTGATAAGAGTATTAATAAAGGAACGATACAGACATGATAAAACATTTTGCGATAAGAGAAACATGTATAGCGGGCAGAACAATTGAAAGAATAATCAAGATGCCAAGCGGAAATCATAAAGGAAGCAGAGGCAAGAGAACAAACGCGACTGAAGAGGCTGTAAGAAAAAATAATGATATTATCGCAGAAAGAAATTTGCGCAGAAAGATTAACCACAATTTTGGCAAGGGTAGCGCACACTATACCTTGACATATGGGGAGTATCTTCCAACACCACAGGAAGCAAAGAAAGATTTGAAGAATTTTATAAGAAGAATGCGTACTGCACTAGGTAAAAAAATTAAGTGGGTGGCGGTAACAGAATATAACAATCACAGAATACACCACCACATTATTATCAATACAGTAAATGCAGAATTAGTAAACGAAAAATGGGGCAAAGGATGGGTACGCACAAGCTTGCTTGATAATAGCGGTGATTATAAAAAGCTTGCTAATTATTTAATCAAAGAAACTCAAAAGACATTCAGAGAAGAGGATTGCCCCGTGCAGAGAAGATATGCATGTAGCCGTAATCTTGAAACACCAATAATCAAGCGCGAGCCTGTAAACGCATATCTTTTATTTGAAGATCCACAACCAATAAAGGGCTATTACATAGACAAAGATTCAATACGCAGATATGAACATCCTGTAACGGGAATTGAATATCTTGAGTATACAGAAATTGCGATTGATGAACCACGCAAGTATAAAGTGTGGCCACGCGGTAAAAGGGTACGCGAGGAATCTGTAAAGAGAATAAAAGGGGAGGTACAGTTTAGTTTTTGCTAAGCAATTTTAGAATGCGATGAAAGAATATCAACGAAAGCACAATAACAAATATCACTTACCACGCGAAGCATACAATGCAACGGTATGGATAATAAGAGATTACAAAAGGCTAAAAGAAAGCGCACAAGCAATACTAGAAGAATCACCACCACCACCGGATGGAATGCCAAAAGGCACAGGCACAGCGGGAATGATAGAAGCAAAGGCACTGAAGAGGGATATATATATAACAAAGATAAAAGCAATTGAACAGGCGCTCGAAACAATACCGCCCGAATACCGCAAGGGGGTATGGGAGAATATAACAATCTACAAGCGCTATCCGAACGATGCAGCGAAAAACACATACGGGAACTACAAGGCAAGATTTATTTTTCACGTAGCAATAAATTTAAAAATTATATGATTTTTAAAATATTGGGACATAGGGGAAAATATACATGGTATATTTGTATTGTGAGAAGGTGAAGGGCGACACTTCCTCATGTAACGATCTTCTTTATATAAGCATACCAACACAAAGACACTTTGATAAGCAATCAAGGTGTTTTTGTTTTATAAAAAGAAATGAAAGACAAGGCGACGAAAGAACAAATACAAAGATTCTACAAAACGAAAGCATGGAAGTTAAAACGCGAAGAGATATTGAAACGTGATAACTATGAATGCCAGGAATGTAAGAAGCAAGGCAAAGTATCTTGCATCAAAACAGATAGGATTGATATACATCACATTAAACACTTACGGAACAATTACAGCTTGCGATTGAATAATAATAATCTAATTGCATTATGTAGCAGTTGCCATGACAAAGCGCACCCGGAAAAGGTGCAAAAGGAATCAAAGTATCATAAAGCAAAATTTGAATAAAAGATAATACCCCCACTAAAAATATTTTGAATTTTTCTGACAACGGGAAACGAGACAGGGTCATTGCTCCGGAAAAATCACCGCGCGCATATAAACGTGGGAGGGGGAGGGGGTACAATCAAAAAAAAGGGGTGAAACGTATGGCAAAAATCACGGCAAATAAACTAAAAAATGATTTAATGAAGCAGCTTCAGCAAAGGGGCATGGACAAGCAAACTCAATACGTATCACTCGTAGAAGATTATATTGAATTGTGGAACGTAAAGAATAGATTAATTGATGATATAAGGGAACGTGGAGTAACAGTTGGATGGAATAATGGGCCGTCCCAATTTGGCAAAAAAAAGAATGAATCTGTAACAGAATTAACAAAAGTTAATAATCAAATGCTTAAAATTTTAGCCGAATTAGGGCTAAGAGGGGCAGATATTCCAATTGAGGAAGAAGAAGTAAAACTATAATGGCTCGTAGGACATACCCGTATCACCCATTCATAACTGATTGGATGCGAAAGGTGGAACAAGCACAAATTCCCGCTTGCAGAGAACAGAAACTTTTAATGCCATTTATACGCGAAATACTTGATAATAAGAATATTGAATTTAGAGCAAATGCAACTGAAGAGGCAGTATCAATGCTGCATCGCAACTTCCCGTTCAAAATGCATGATTATCAGCTTTTTCGATTTGCAATATTTTACGGCCTTTACGAAAAGGGAACGGAATATCCCGTTTTTAACGAAAACTTTAACTTGTGGGGGCGAGGCACCGGAAAGAACGGCACGGCTTCCATGGATAGTATGTATTTAACCTCAGAATATAACGGGGTGAGAAAGTATGACGTAGATGTTGTTGCAAATTCAGAAAAGCAAGCCACAACATCATTCAACGAAGTGTATGATATTTTGGAATCAAACCCAAAGAAATACAAGCAGCTATACAGATGGAATTTGCAAAAAATCTATAATAAAGCAACGCAGTCAACATTAGGATATTTAACATCTAATGCAAAGACGAAAGACGGAGGAAGGCAAGGCGCAATCATATTTGACGAGGTACACGAGTACCAAAACTATGATTTAATTACAGTTTTAGAAGGCGGACTCGGAAAAGTTGCAAAGCCACGTATCATATATTTAACAACAGACGGATCCGTAAGAGATGCAGTTATCGACGATTTAAAAAGAGAATCATTGGAAATATTGACAGGGGAAACCCCACACAACGGCAGATTCCCTTTTATTTTTAAAATGGACAACATACAGGAATTTGGGAAGCCGGACTTATTTGTTAAAGCAATACCGCGATTGCGTTATGACGAAACATTAAGACGGCAAGTCATGAAAGAATATGCGAATGCAAAGAACATAGAGGACAAGAAAGAAAAGTTCATACTGAAGAGGTTAAATCTTGCATATGCTTCAAAAGAAAAAACAGTAACAACATGGGAAAACTTAATGCAAGCATGCTCGCATGAATGGCCAAGTATGGAAAATTCTCCATGCATAGGCGCAGTAGACTTTGCAGAATTAAGGGACTTTTGCTCAGTTGGGCTTATTTTTAAACGCAACGGGATGCACTACTACAAGGAGCATACATTCATACATGCAGAATCTTTAAAGCTAAAAGACTATAAAATTAATGTTGAAGAACTTGTAAAAAGTGGCTATGTTACAATCGTGAGCGGTGATCCGGTGATTCCACCCAAACTAATTGTTGATTGGTTTAAAATGCAAGCAAAAACCTATCATGTTAAAAAGGTTTATGCAGATAGATTCAAGTATGTAGCTTTAAAAGAAGCCTTTGAAATAGCCGGGCTTGAATTAGTGGGTGTACCTAATGGTACAGTAACGCATTCACTTCTTGCACCAATTATAACAAGTATGTTTGCAAATGGCACAATTGCATTTGAAAACAACAAGCTAATGCGTTGGTATATTTGGAATGTTGCCGTACGCACAGATAAAAAGGGGAATAAGTCATATGAAAAGATTGAGCCTATTTTGCGTAAAACAGATGGCTTCTTTTCATTTTTGCATGGACTTATAGCAACAGAATTGAATGATGAACTAAAAGAAGCAGACACAGGAGTATTAGATCTAGGGCTAATCACACTATAAAGGGGGATGAAATGGGACTAAGAAATTATTTTATAGATTTTTTAGGGCGAATTTTTGACAAAGGAACAGGGGCGCAAGTCGATGTTAATTTAGAAGAATTAACCGGACAAGTGGCAACAAAGGAATTAGCATTACAAAGTGCGATTAACTTAATTGGAAATGCAATTGCCTTATCAAAATTTGAAACGTATGCAAAAGGGCAGCCAACACAAAAGGAAGATTATTATATGCTTAATCTAAAGCCTAATCAAAACGAGGGGGCAACAATCTTTTGGAAGAAAGCTATTGCCAAGCTAATAATCAACAATGAGTGCTTGATTATAAAGCGAAATAGCAATATTTATATTGCAGATTCATTCACACGCACAGATTCTGCATTCTATGAAAATACATATAAAGATATTATTGTGAATGGCTTTAATCTATCAACATCGTATAAGGAATCAGAAGTGATTCACTTAAAAAACAATAATCAAAATGCAACAAGCTTAATTACTTCACTTTACAACGATTATGGCAAAATCATTGAACTATCGAAGGCAAGCTATAAGCGAAATAATGCGAAGCGCGGAATATTAAAGATTGGAACTGCATACCCACAAACTGAAGATGCACAAAAGAAACTTAAAGACTTAATCGAAATAAGGCTAAAGGAATTTTACAAAGCAGATGCGGGCGCAATATTACCACTAACAGCCGGGCTTGAATATGATGAACTATCAAAGGAATCATACAAGAATGGCACAGATTCTCGCGATATTAAAAATCTAATGGATGATGTATTTGATTTTGTGGCCAGGGCATTTCAAATACCGCCACAGCTACTGAAGGGAACGGGGACTGAAATATCTGAGCAGCTAAAAGCCTTTGTCAATCTTTGTGTAGATCCACTTGCAAAGAACATAGAAAATGAACTCAATGCAAAGCTATACACAAAAGAGAACTATCTCAGCAATACATATGTTAGGGTGAATACAAGCAAAGCTAAGGCAGCAAGTTTAAGCGATGTAGCAAATGCAATTGATATACTTACGCGGAATGGGGTTCACAGCATAGACGAAAACCGCGAACTAATCGGGAAAGAGCCATTGCGAACGGATGAATCAAAGAAGCATTACATCACAAAGAATTATGAACAGTCAAAGTAAACAAGGTAATAAGGGCAGCAATGCCCTTTTTATATTTAGAAAAAAAGGGGAGGAGGACAAAATGGAAGGAACACAGCTAAAAGCACTAGCGGCGGAAATAAAATTTACACCGCGTTGTGAATTGGTACAGGGGGAAGGAATACCGAAGCTATACTTGTACGGGCAGATTGTGGAGGAAATTCCACGCAATTGGTGGACAGGTGAACCCGAAAGTGGCGATTATATCACAATGGAAGAAGTGAAGAAATCGTTTGCTGAAATCAAGGGCGATGAAGTAGAAATACACATCAACTCAAGGGGCGGAAATGTATATACATCCGTTGCAATTAGTAACTACTTAAAGGACAGCGCAAAGAAAATAACAATTATTGTTGATGCAATCGCAGCAAGCGGAGGAAGTATCATCACAATGGGCGGGGACAAAATCAAAATGTACCCAAATTCATTGATGATGATTCACAGGGCATCATGCGCGGTTTATGGCAATGCAGAAGATTTGCGCAAAGTTGCTGATTCACTCGAGAAATTTGACTCAGCAGTCCATACAAGTTACTTGCAGCATTTCAAAGGAACAAGCGAAGAACTCAAAGCAATGATTTATGAAGAGACATATTTAACAGCAGAAGAGTGCTTGACGTTAGGACTTTGCGATGAAATTATCGAAAAACCAATCGAAGCTAAAGAGGAAGTAAAAAACGAATCAGCAATTGAAGCAAAAAACTCGATTTTAGAAAAGTACAGGAACAAAGAAACCGACAAAGCAATATTGTCGAAATTTAGGAGGTAAACAAAATGGCACTAACAAATGAAATGAACGTGATGAACAAAGACGAAATTGTAAATGCGCTAACAAATGGCACAGCAGAGGATGTTGCAGACATGATTGTTGAAAATATCGTACGCAACAATGAAGCAATACAGAATAAGATTATTGCAGAAGCAAAGAGCATTGATATTACAAATGCAGATGCAGAGGCACTTGCAAGAAGGGGAATTATGCCGCTAACATCCGAGGAGCGCAACTTCTACAACGAAGTTAAGGAGAAAGGCTCATTTGAGAAGCTTCCATTCCCAAGAACAATATTTGAAAGGGTGTTTGATGATTTAAAGCAGAATCATCCTCTACTATCAAAGATTAATTTTGTAAATACAACAGGCACAACAGAATGGATCTTGCGTAAGGGCAAGGTAGCAGCGGCACATTGGGGCGCACTAACAGAGGAAATCAAGAAGAAACTTGACACAGAATTTGAAGTAATCTCAACAGTACAGTGCAAGGTATCAGCATACGTTCCAATTGCAAATGACATGCTTGCACTAAGTGTAGAATGGATTGACAAGTACGCAAGAACTATTCTTGCAGAGTCAATTGCGCTTGCACTTGAAGAGGCAATCATTACAGGCGATGGAAATAACAAGCCAATTGGCGTGATGAAGAAACTTGCTGACGTAACAGCCGGAGTGCATGCTGCAAAGGCAACCCCAAAACTAAAAGACTTTACACCGGCTACAATCGGCAAAGAGATTCTTGCACCACTATCAACAGATAGAGCGGGTACACTATCAGAAGTAGCAATTCTTGTGAACCCAACAACGTACTATTCCAAGATGTACGGCATTATGAATATACTAGATCAGCAGGGCAAATTCATACAGCAGCAGTTGCCATTTAGTGGTGAGATTATTCCATGCGTTGCCGTTCCCGAAGATAAGCTTGTTGCGGGCGAACTAGGCAGATATTTCTTTGGAATTGGCTCAAGCCTAAAGCTTGAATCATCAAAGGAATATAGATTCCTTGAAGACCAAACTGTATACCTTGCAAAGCAGCATGCAGTGGGCAGACCTTACGCAGATGAAGACTTCCTTGTATTTGATATTGCAGATTGGAATAAGTAATCATGGCAACGTTACTTGAAGAACTGAAGAGGGCTTTGCAGATAACGTGGAATGAATCGGATGCACATTTAACGGACTGCCTCAAACGTGGGCAGTCCAAGTTAAATGCGCTAACAGGCACAACAATTGATTTTGATAAAAATGTTGAAGCAAGGGCATTGCTGCTTGATTATTGCAGATACGATTACAACAACTTTAGCGAGCATTTTGAAGAATGCTTTGCACATGAGATATTGCGCTTGCAATTGGCGGAGGCGATAGACAATGCAAAAGGCAAATAAAAAGCTTAATAAAGTGTATAGACACCCAATAATTTTAGAGCGCAAAGGCAACGCGATACAAAATAATGATGGCAGTTGGACTAAGGGCGCATGGGTGGAATTTAGAAGAGTATTTGCAAATGTTAAGAATCTGCACGGGGAAGAATATTTTATTGCCGGACAGACAAACGAGCAAGGTACACTAAAATTTTACATAAGGTACATGCCGGGGCTTACAAACGAAACAAAATCAAGTTACCGCATTATCTTTAAAGGCAAAAAATACAACATTAATTTTGTAGACAACATCAACTATGCAAATGAAGAATTGGAACTAAAAGCAATAGAAAGGGGCATGACAGATGCAGCAATCTAAGGTTTTTGAAGTGCTTAAAAAAACGGGGCTTCCTGTAACGTATAAGGAATGGCCAATAGGCGAAGCGCCACAGCTTCCATACATAGTTTTCACAAGGCGCAATTTTGATAACTTTGTAGCAGATAATGTTGTTTATGAATCGGATGGCGAATTTGATATTGAACTTTGCACGGAAGGTAAGGACACAGCACAGGAAGATAAGCTTATGAATGTATTTTCTGAAGAGGGCATTATTTGGGATTGGACAGGCGAAGCGCGCACAGATGAAGGCATATACATTGTAAGCTTTGATATTTAAAGGGGGCTATATATGGAAACACTGTATATAACAACGCAAATGCTAAGAGATTCCAAGACGGGTGAAGTAATTGAGCCATTAAGCATAGTGGCATTTACGGATAAGGAACGAGAAGAACAGGCACTAAGCAAAGGGTACATACGCGAAGTAAAGATTCACACAATTGGCAAGGCACAAAAGGCGGGCAAATAATGGATCTTGAAAAGGAACTTGCTGCAATATTAGATGATTATACTGAAGAGGTAAATAAGACAGTTAAAGAAGTGGCAAGCGAAAGCGCAAAAAGAGCAGCAAATGAACTAAAGCAAACAAGTCCGCGACGTAGACCACGATATTATAAAGGGTGGAAGGCAACACCCAAAAGCTTAATATCGGGGCGCGTGGAATATGTAGTACATAACGCAAAAGATTATAGGCTTGCCCACTTGCTCGAATTTGGGCATGTTTTGAGAAATGGCGGAAGAACAAAGGCAATCCCGCACATTAAACCCGTTGAAGAAAAATACACAGATGAATTTTATCAAGATACGATAAAGAAAATTAAAGCAATCAAATAATAGGAGGATAAGATGGCAGATACAAATAGAGTTGAATTTGGACTTGAAAAAGTAACAATTGGAACTTATGAAGTGGGCACAGACGGAGCAATCACAATGGGCGCACCTTTTAAGCTTGCGGGAGCAGTAAGCTTGAGCGCAGATCCGCAGACATCAGAGAATACATTCTCAGCGGATAACGGCACATATTGGGCGGAATATAGCGAGAGTGGGTTCAAGGGAACACTAACGATGGCAAGATTCCCGGACGAATTCAAAACAAAGTTTTTGGGCGCAGTAAAGAGAACAGATGGGGGAATTGCGACAATCAATAACCCGGTGAAGAAGAATGTATACATTGCATTTGAAGGCAAGGGCGACGCACACGCAAGAAGAACTATCTTTTACAACGTGGCACTAGGCACAATCAAGAAGGAATACAAGACGATGGAAAAGAACTCCAAGACACCGGAGACTGAATCAATCGACATTACAGTTGTAGGCGATTCAGTGACAGGACAGTCAAAAGTTACTTTTGTACCGGGCGATGCAGCATACAATAACTTCTTCACAGCACCGCCAAAGCCACTAGGCACGACAGCACCGGGGGTATAGAGGTATAAAAGATGGTAAAAACGATAAAATTAACCAATAAGCAGTCATTCAAGATTGATACTACAATATGGTGGTTATTTATTTATCGACAGCAATTTGGCAGAGATATTCTGCCAGATTTGCTGCCATTTATAGAAGCTATATTGAAGATTAATGCAAGCTTTATCGCTCCAAATGGCGAAACCGGAGAATTGACAACGGCACAATATTTACAGGCACTTGCTAAAGATGAAGTATTGGAAGAGGCGCTTATTTCACTTGCCGTTGCGGAATCTATCACAATATATCAGATTGCATGGGCGCTTGCAAAGAATGCTGACGATTCAATACCAAGTCCGCACGAGTGGATAAAGAGTTTTAAAAGCTTGCCCGTTGACATAATAGGCAAGGAAGTAATCACCGCGGTGATTGAATCAACAATCAGTGAAAAAAACGCAAAAAGCCTTCTAGCGAAGATTTTGAAAGTAGCATAAATTTAGACCAAATATTGATAGGCGCGACACAACGCGGGCTATCGTTAGAAGGCATTAGCAAATTGGACATAGGACAAGTAGTTGATTTTGTGATGGAATATAGCAACGAATCAACAACTGAAGAGGAAATAAGAATAAGGACAAAAAAGGCATCTCAAAATGATTGGGATGCCTTTTTGGGCTAAGTAAAGTAACGGGGGGCAAAATGGCAATTGGTAAGAATATCAAGGGCATAACAATTGAATTTGGCGCGAGGACAGTTAAGCTTGATACAGCATTGGCAGAAGTTAAGCAGAAATCAAAGAGTGTTAGTCAAGCCCTCCGCGATATTAACCGCAATCTGAAATTTGATCCAAAGAATGCGGAACTACTAGCGCAAAAGCAAAAGGCTCTTGCAGATCGCGTTGAAGCAACAACATCAAAGCTAAAGGCACTGCAAGCAGCAGAAGCACAACTAAGTGAAGAATTTAAAAGCAAAGAAAATGGGCAAGCAGAATTTGAAGCGCTAAGACGTGAAATCATACAGACTGAACAACAGCTAAAGCGGTTTAAAGCAGAGTATGAACGTTTGGGCTCAGTCAAGCTTACAAAATTGGGAGAATCATTTCAGCAGATAGGCACAAAGATGGAAACTGCGGGCAAGAAGCTTATGCCATTTTCAACAGCATTTCTAGGTATTGGATATGCCGCCACTCACGCGGCAATAGATTTTGAGACTGCGTGGGCGGGTGTAACAAAGACAGTAGACGGCACACCGAAGCAACTAGAGAGGATAAGGCAAGGCATCCTTGACTTGTCCAAGGAAACATCATCATCTGCAACAGACATTGCAGCAGTTGCAGAAGCAGCCGGACAGCTAGGAATAAAGACGGATGATATTTTAGAATTTACGCGAGTAATGGTAATGCTAGGTGATACAACCAATTTATCATCAGAAGAAGCAGCAAGCGCACTCGCAAAGTATGCGAATATCACCGGACTAACAGCAGATAATTATAAACGTTTAGGCTCTGCAATTGTAGATCTAGGAAACAACTTTGCTACAACTGAAGCAGATATAGTTAATTTTGCTATGAGAATTGCTGCAAGTGGTAAGCAAGTAGGATTCACAGACCAACAAATATTGGCACTATCAACCGCGCTATCATCGGTAGGATTAGAAGCTGAAGCGGGTGGATCTGCTGTATCAAAAGTATTAACAGAAATTGATAAAGCCGTATCGACAAATGGCAAAACATTATCCACATGGGCAGAAACCGCGGGCATGAGTGTAAGCGATTTTAAGCGCGCATGGGAAAAGGATGCATACGGGGCATTCCAAAAGGTAATAAGTGGAATGGGCGATGCCAAGAAGGGCGGGGAGAATCTCAACGTACTTCTTGAAGAATTGGGTGTTACCAACATTAGAACAAGTGACACTATGAAGAGGCTATCTTCTGCATCCGAATTATTCTCGAAAACAACAGCAACAGCAAATAAAGCATGGGGCGAAAATAAAGCCTTAACGGCAGAAGCTGAAAAGAAATATAAAACAACTGCTGCACAATTACAACAGCTAAAAGCAACATTTGTTGAAATCGGTGTGGAATTAGGCGATACGTTCTTGCCCGAAATAAAACAGATCGTGGGAAACATAAAAGACTTCACAAAAGGGCTAAAAGACTTAAGCCCGGAAGCAAAGCACTTTATTGTAAAGCTTATAGAGATTGGGGCAGTAGCGGGGCCAACATTAATCACGTTAGGCAAGCTATCACAAGGCATGGGGACGTTGTCAAAAGGCTTTTCACATTTAAGTGGGATGCTAAAATTTACGAAAAATGCAAAAGAATCAGCAGATAAGCTTACAAAGACAGTTGACGGGCTGACGAAAAGCACAGACGGGCTAAAAGTAATGAATACAGCGACAGCGGGAGTTGGCGCGTTTGGCGCAAAATTATCATTGCTTGCACCAATTATAGGAATCGCAACAGTGGGCATAGTAGGATTGGGCGCAGCTATCTACACGGCATATCAAAACGCGCATAAAGAACGTAAAGCGGTAGACGAAATGGCACGCGCACATGAAGCAGCAGTTGAAAAGGTTAATGCTAATGCACAAAGTGCAGAAATGTACCGCCAAAGATTAAACTCGCTGATTGGTGTTGAGGATAAATCTACAACACAAAAACAACTTATGCAAACATACGTAGATAAGCTTAATGCAAGTGTAGAAGGGCTCAACCTTACATACGATGCAGAAGGCGATAAGCTTTACGACAATACAGGCAAAGTTGTTGATAATACTAATGCAATTAAAGAGCAAATTGACGCAATGAAGGAACGCGCTCTTGCAGATGCTTATATGCAGAATGCTACCGAATCACTCGAAAAGTATGCGGAATATACACAGCAGCTATCACAAGCAGAAGCCGAACGCGCTGAAGTAAAAGAGAAAATCGACAAACTAACTGAAAAGGGTACGGATCTAAAGAAGGCGGAACGCAATGAACTATCCACACTCGTGGAAACATATAAGAAACTAGGGCGCGACATGGACGGCTACTATGAAGGAATGGCAAGCGCACTTGTTGAAGCGCAAAAGTGGAACAATACCATGGAAATACAGGCGGGCGCTTTAACTAATCTACAAGGCATTGCAGAATCTGCGGGAATAAAAATTCCAAAATCGCTTGAAGCCGGAATACGCGAAGGAAGATATACAATTCCAAGCACAATTGATGAATTAAAAGCACTTATAGATTTTGATTCAGCGGTTCAAAAAGCAAAAGAAAAAGGAATAGAAATTCCCGAAAATTTGCAAGCGGGTATTCTATCCGGGGAAATTCCTCTAAGCGAAGCAACAATCAAACTTAACGAAGCCGTTAAAACAGGAGTTGCGGACATGCCAAGCGGCATGAACAAAACAGGAACTGAAGCTGCAACTGAATTGATAAACGGCATGGATGAACGCAAAAGCGATGTAACAAATAAAGCAAGCGAAATATCAAAAGGCGCAAAAGAAAAAGCAGATGAAGAAGCAGCGAAGGCATACGACACAGGCGCACTATTTGGCGGCAAATACGTTGAAGGACTAGATGCAACAAATTATGCAGCAAATATTGCGGGGCAAAAAATAGGCGGAGCCGGAAGAACAGGCGCTGAAGCCATAAGCTTATACGACGCGGGATATAACGCGGGCGCGGGTTTTGCAAATGGACTAAGTGGCGCAATGTGGCTTGCGACAAATGCAGCAAGAAGCATTGCAGAGCAAGCACTATATGCGGCAAAACGCAGATTAGATGAGCACTCACCTTCAAGGGAATTTGCGAAAATTGGTAAATTTGGTGGTGAAGGTTTTGCAATCGGACTTGAAGCGACAGGAAAAGACGTTGCGAGAGCCTCAGAAGAGTTGGGCGAAATAGCACTAACAAACGCACAAGATAAGCTAAGTAAGATTGGCGCAATAAATTCTAAACTTGCGGGCATTACATCAACAAGGACAGCGGGCTTTGCTTTTAAGCCGCTAAGTCAAACACAACAGGCACCGGACACAAAGCAAAGCGAAGGAATCACATATAAGCAAATGGCAGAATTGATGGGCTTGCTTATAACTGCAATCAATAATAAAGATTCAAACGTTGTTATTGATGTTAATGCTATTGCAGACTTTGCAACGCAAAGAATCAATAAGAATATGGGGATAATATCCGAACGCGAAAGAAGGCAATAACAATGTATAAAGTGATGATTAACGGCATAGATCTACAATCAAAACATAATGCATATTTGGAAGGGCGCGAAATCACCGCGCCCCAAATACGCAGAGTAACGGAAACTATACCGGGAAGAAATGGGGTACTTGATTATACATCAGCAATAACGGGCTATCCGACTTACGAGAATAGAATAATAAGGCTTATTTTATGTATACACAAGGATGAAAAAGCAGAATTAGAAGCGGCCAGGGATAATATATTTAAGCTTGTTCACGGCAAAAAAGTTAATATAAGCTTTAATGATATTGAAGGAATATTTACAGGCACAGGACAAATTGAAACTGAAGAGGATGGATTGCGATATAAAAGATTAACAATATCAGTAGATGCATACCCGTACAGATTCACAGGAACGAAGAAGATAGAACTCACAGCCACGGCAGAAGGGGTTACAAAGGAACTTGAAATAAATATGCCTGTAAGCCCGAATATCGAAAACGAAAACGAAATCATAATTGAAGCGGGCAATATTGCAATCACTAAAAAGGCGGGGAATTTTCCCGTTGATGAATTAGTGCTAAAGCCGGGGCATAACCAAATTAAAATCAAAGGAACCGGAAAAGTAAAAATGCAGTATGAAGAAGGGACACTATGATGTATAGAATTGAGTATAACAACCTAACTATATATGATGCAAGCAACCCCGCACTGCAAATTCTAAGCGGTAATGCAGATTTTGAACTAAACAAGGCGGGAAGCTTAACAATCACACTTCCCGCAAGTCATAAATACATAGATCGAATAGAAAGATTAAAGCAAGTTATAAAGCTTTATGATAATAATGATTTAATCTTCCAAGGCCGCGTTTTAGATTTTGAATTTGATTTTTATAACAACAAAAGAATCTATTGCGAAGGCGAACTATCTTATTTTAAAGATTCCATTCAAGATCCTTTTGAATTTAAAGGGGATATACCCGTATTTTTAAATGGCATAATCGCAGCGCACAACAAACAAGTAGATGCACACAAAAGATTTAAACTAGGGGTAGTAACAGTAACAGATCCAAATAATCTAATAGTAAGAGAATCTAAAGATTATTTAGATAGCCTAACAATGATTAGGCAAAAGCTAGTAGATATGTTAGGCGGTTATATTGTCATAAGGCATGAAGAGGATGGCGCATATATTGACTACCTAAAGGATATTGACAAACTAGGGAATCAAAACGTGCAATTTGGCTTAAATTTAACAGACATAAAAAGAACGATTGCGGGAGCAGATATTGCAACAGCTATATTGCCGCTAGGCGCAGAGGATAAGGACACAGACAAGCGAATAACGATTGAAGAAATCACAGGCAAGAAATACATTGCGGATGAAGAGGAAGTAAACAAATACGGGCTTATCGTGAGGACTGAAACATGGGACGATGTGACATTTCCAAGCAATTTGCTAATAAAAGCCAAACAACGGCTTGCTGAATGGGTTAAATTGGGAGTAAATCTTGAAATATCCGCAGCAGATCTAGCACCACTCGATTCAAAATATAAAAGTTACAGGGTGGGTGACAAAATCAAAATCATATCACCATATCACGGAATCAACGACATATATTTGATTAACAGCTTACATCTTAACTTGCTCAATCCGGCAGAAAATAATTTGCAGATTGGAAGCAAAACCGCTACTTTAACGGAATATCAAGTAAACAAAGATGCAAAGATAGATACAGTGGAATCTATCGTAAATGGGACTAAAAGCGATGTTAAGAAAATCACGACTAAAACGCAAAGCTTTGCGGAAAAGGTAAAAGAGGTAAGCGACAAAATAAGCGAACTTGAACAAAACAAAGATAACTTAACAGACACACAGAAAGCAGAAATTGAAAAGCAGCTTGAACAGGAGCGCAAGAAGCTTGCAGAAATCATAGACAACAAAGACAAGATTGTTAAAGCTGATTTAGAATCGAAGCTGAACGATAGCTTTAATATTGTAAAAAGCGAATATGAACGCAAAATTGAAGAAACTGCGGGCGGAATACGTGACACATTAAAAGAAAGCTATTACACGAAAGATGAATCAAAAGCGCTTATCAGTGAAGAGGGCATATCAAAGTTTACATCAAAAGATGAATTTGAAATTGCATACAATCGCTTTATTCAAGATATATCCGCAATCCAAAGCGGAACGGCAGCAGAATTTTTAAAAATCAAGAAGTATCTCCATTTTGGCGAAGATGGGGTAACGATTGGCGAAGTAGGAACTGCACAAAGCAATATTTGTATCAAAATAGACAATGACAAAATAAGCTTTTTGGACAATGGCGCAGAAGTGGCATATTGGAAGAATAGAAACTTTTATGCAGTCGATGGCGAATTTTTAAACAGCTTGAAACTAGGCCGCTTTGCTTTTATTCCACGAAAAAACGGCAATCTATCATTTGTAAAGGTGGTTAATTAAATGGGATATTATATTAGCATAAGATTTTCACCCGGACAGCAAGACAAAATAAATAACCGCACATATGTTAATGTGTATCTAAGCATGAACGCAACAGCGGGATATTATGCCGAGCATTCCAACGGCACCGGAGTACTTACAGTCAATGGGCAAAATTATCCATTTTCCACCCGGTATTATGTACGCGGTTCTTCCCAAGTGATCCACAGTGTAAGTGTATGGATAGACCACGAGCCAAACGGCACAAAACGATTGACAGCATCAGCATACTTTGATTCTAAAATCGTTGGAACGTTCACAACATCCGACTATACATATTTAAATGAAATACCGCGAGCCTCCTGGCCTACAACATCAAAGCAAGAAATAATATTTGGAGAAGAAATTGAAATCTTTACAAATAGAAAAGTAAACACATTCAAGCATGAATTGTATGCGATGGTAAATAACGATCCAAACACATACACCAAGATTGGCGAGAATGTAGAAGATCGAATGACGTGGACATTGCCGGAGAGTTGGAAGAGTTACTTCCCAAATTCAAATATCAAATTGCTTATAAGAGCATTTACGTTCAATGGCGCAAATTCATTAGGCAGAGTTGATGCGCCACTTGTCAATGTAAAACCTACACCGGATATGCTGCCGAATTGTGAAATTAAGCTTGAGGACGAAACAGAAAACTTTGCAAAATATGGCGGTTTTGTGCAGTATCAATCAAAGGCTAAAATAACTTTAAATAATACATTTAAGTATAACGCAAGCTTGCTATCACAAAGCATAACAGCGGATGATTTGACATATTCAACAGGAAGCCAAACTATTAGCATCACAAATACCGAACATAACATCATAGGCAAAGTAATTGATTCAAGGCAAGGGCAGACAATCACCACAAAAAAGCTTGAAGCCCTTGAATGGCACATTCCAACTATACATGCAGCAAAGATAGAGCGATGCAGAGCAAATGGTTTAGAAGATGGCAACGGTGATTTTGTAAAAATAACTTTTGATATTGATGTATCAAGTTTAAATCACAACAACAAAAGGGAATTAACGGCAACACTGAAGAGGCAAGGGCTGACAAATGGGGAACAACGCAGCATAAAGCTGAACGCATACAAGGTAAGCGATAGCATCATAATGCCTTGCTCAAGTGATTATGCATACGAAATAACACTGAAGCTAGCAGATGATTTTGCGCATTCCTTATTTACACAATTAATAGCAACCGGCTTTACACTAATGGACTTCCACACATCCGGGCGCGGCATGGCAATTGGCAAGGTATCGGAAACCGAAGGACTGCTTGATGTTAATTTAAAAACGGAATTTAGGCAAGGTGTTAGCATACAAGGCAATCAAATATCAGATTTTATTATATCAAGGGAAGAAATAAAATCAGATGATAACAACATTAATTGGACTGTATGCAAGTACGCAAGTGGTGATTTGCATGCGTGGGGCAATGGTAAAATCATATTTCCCGCGGGGAACTCAACGGCAATATCATCATGGTGGTGGCGAAAGGTTATATTTGTTAAACTGCCTATCAAATTCAAAATCTTAACAGTTGCGCTAGTACAAGGCGCATACAATGGCTTCTTATTGTCAACAAATGACTTTGCTCAAAAAACAGATGCAAATAATTTTGAAGTGCATATTTACTCAACGAGAAACATAACTCTTAAAGAAGAAATAAACGCACATTTTGAAATAAGGGGGCAATGGAAATGATGAAGGCAGCAGATGTAATAAAAGAAAAACTAGACGGGCTAACAATACGTGAGCATGCAAAAGCTTTCGGCATAACAAAAGAAGCGGAAGCCGAGTTTTACTATCAAAGATTTTTAGACATCACAACAACTGAAGTGATGCGCATTTTATGCACCCAAACACTATACGATGACAAGCTAGACGATAAAGACGAAGATTTATTGAAAGCTTGCGAATTTGCCCGCAGCAAGCTTAATGAAATAATGCGATTAAGAGAACTAAAACAGAAGGGGTAAAGGATGGAAGAGTACGTATCAAAGGCGCAGTGCTATCAAACACGCGAAAAGGACATAGTGCAGCTCAACGCGAATACGCAAGCAGTGATTGATTTAAATAGGCGCGTTGAATATTTAGAAAAAACTCACGAAGCGATACAGGAAATGGGCAAGAATATCGCAACAATGGTAGTTCATTTAGAAAATTTTCAAACAGAACTCAAGAATCAAGGGGAACGATTAACAGCACTAGAGGACATACCAAAGCTGCGATGGAATGCAACGATACAAGCGATTATAACTTTATTTGTTGGTTCGGTAGGAACAATAGTTATACAGCATTTATTAAATTAGTTTAGTTATGGCGGTAACATACCGCCTTTTTTAGTAATTTTAAAAGGAGTATTTATTATGAAAAACAGAGATTGGAAGGATTGGACAAAGAAGGCTTGCACTAGAGCCGTTAAGACAGTTGCACAGGCAGCACTCGCACAGCTTACAATTGCAAGCACATTAGGTGATGTAAATTGGAAGGTACTCGCAAGCACAGCAATACTTGCGGGTTTAATATCACTTGCAACAAGCGTATATGGGCTTCCAGAAGAGAAGGAAAACGAGGAGGGCTAATCATGTTAAATGGCATAGATATATCGGGATGGCAAGAAGGGTTAGATCTATCAAAAGTACCTTGTGACTTTGTAATCATCAAAGGCACAGGCGGCACAAGCTATGTATCACCTACTTGCGATGGCTTTATGCAGCAAGCAAAGGCATTAGGCAAGCTAACAGGGGTATATCACTTTGCGCGTGAAGCGGGCTGCGGTGGCACAGGCACTGAAGAGGCTAGATGGTTTGTTGCAAATTGTGGCGCTTATTTTGACGGCACAACAATCCCTGTACTTGACTTTGAAACAGATACATGGCTAGGGCAAGAATGGGCGCGCGAATGGCTCGATGAGGTATATAGACTAACAGGGGTTAGACCTTTATTTTATACATATTTGGGCGTGCTAGAATCTCAAGATTTTAGTTTAGTAGCAAATGGAAACTATGGTTTGTGGCTTGCAAGATACGGGAGCAATACCCCAAAGGGCTATGAACCCAATACACCTGTACCAAATTCCCATAGCTTCCCTTTTATCGCAATGTATCAGTATTGCTCGCAAGGAAGGCTTGCGGGATGGAATGGCAATTTGGATCTTAATGTATTTTTTGGCGATGCTGTGACATGGTACGCATACGCACAGAAAGAGGGAGCGACTACTAAGATTAGTAAACAAACTATCCCGGACGATATAACAATCAAAAGGTACAATGGCGCAGACAGGTACAAAACAGCAGATTTAATAGTTGATGATCATATCAAAGCAAATAAAGTTGTAGTACATGGGGAATCATATGCAGATGGAATCTCAGCTTGCTATCTTGCAAAGATTAAAAAAGCGAATATTGTTTTTGATAAATGCAAGGAAATAAACGGGCTAGATACATACACCATAGGCGGAGATATAAAAGTGAAAGGAACCGGCATTAGATCCATAAGTGGCGCAAATAGATATGATACGAATCTAGCTATACTGAAGGAATGCAGCAAGGACATAAAGAAAATAATAATTACAAGTGGCAAAGATTGGGCAGACGGAATCTCAACTACAACAGCGGGGCTTCCTGTAATGCTTGTAAGTGATTATATATCAGTAAAGCAAGCAGCATTTTTAGAGAAACTATCAGACGATACGGAATACATCATCATAGGTGGCACAAGTGCTGTATCGCAGATAGTAAGCAAGCAGATTGCAGACATCAGCCAAGTAACAAGGATTGATGGCGGGGACAGATACGAAACATCAGCAATGCTTGCTGAATGCTTATATCCAAATGCGGAAGCCGTAATTTTAGTTAATGCGTGGGCTGATGCAATCGCAGCAAGTAATATTGGAGAATACCCAATTCTGCTATTAAGCGAGCGAACAAATGAAGCCGCAAAAAGCTATATCAAGAAGAATGGAATCAAAACCGCGTATGCGATAGGGAATATCACGGATGAAACATTAGCAGATATATTCAATTAAGGACTAAGGGGGCGACATTGCCCCCTTATTTTTATTGAAAAAAAATAAAAAAAAGTTAATAAAAAGGCTTGACAAAGTACACAATGCAAACTATAATAAATATAGAAAGGAGGTAAGGTATGAAAAAGAAAAAAATGAAGATAAAGAAACTAACAATAAAGTTAAATTTCATCATCTTCACCTTCCAAATCACCATAGAGAGAGCGTAAGCTCCTCTATGGAAATCATACCATAATAAAATATGAAAGACAAGAAAAAAATTAAAATTGCAGTAGCAATAAGAAAAACAACCACAAAAGAAAAAATTATTGGTGGTATCGTATGGGGAATATTGATTGGATGCATTGTTTACTTAATTGTAAAATAAAAGGTAGATATAACAATAGCGATATGAAAGGAGAACACACTATGATAAACGAGAAATATGTATATGAAGATTTTGAAAAGATGGTAAAACTAGCAGCATTAGAAGATTACAAATACAGTTATAATGAAATGCGTGGGGCACATCAATTCACTAGCGGCAATGATGCTGAATGCATAGAAGTAGACGATTACAGCACAGCAGACGGCAAGCCGGACAATTGGGATGGGGATGTACACAGCGATTGGAATAAAATCTGCATGGAACTTGCAGAGGAATTTAGTGGAATTGTTCCCGGCATTCACAAGAAATATGAAGTATGGCATTTATCAGATGCGGAAAACAACGGCTTTGCAGAAGAATGGCTAATATTGTCAACAAATGATAAAGAAAAAGCAATTGAAGAGGCTAGAAGCATGCAAACAAAAATTAAAGGCAAAGAGGGAGTTGCCATAAGAACTGATATTGATGATTCATCAGTTGTCTTTGATGGAATCGGTAGTTATGAATATAATGAAGTAGAATTTTAGAAGCTGAAGAGGGTAATAAAAATGAGAAAGATTATAAAAGGCAAAGTATATGATACAGACACCGCCCACATGATGGGAAGCCATGCGGGGGTGTATATGTTCAAAAAGAAAACGGGTGAATATTTCAAAGCAACAGAAAGTGCGGGAATCGAACCGCAGACACAGGAAGAAGCAAAGCAATGGTTTAAATCGTATTTAGATGCAGATATATATAACACTATATTTGGCGGGGTAGAAGTCCAAGAGCATGGAAAACACAAAATGAAAAAGATCCGCGAAATGACAGGGTACACGCAAGAAGAATTTGCAGAAGCTTATGAAATACCAATAAGTACGATAAAAAGTTGGGAATTGGGGCATAGACTACCACCGGAATACGTTTTGAATCTACTCGAATTTAAAGTGAATGCAGATTTTGAAAAAAAATAATTTTTTTTTAGAAAAAGAGGAGTAAAAACCTCTTTTTTTTATATAATTTAAAAAGGGTAACGCATAGGGTAACCCACTTTTGGGAACGATTGGGAACGATTGGGAACGATTCTCAGACAAAATGCGAACATATATAAGGCAATGAAAAAGCCTTGAAACACTGATAAATACAGTATTTTCAAGGCTTTTTATAATTGGTATCGCCTAGGGGAGTCGAACCCCTGATTCAGCCGTGAGAGGGCTA